>Ga0210383_10000738_pt1 | contig 29639 bp, 32 predicted proteins | sample IncBWC14OmetaG_FD_160072 | JGI IMG/M metagenome (GOLD analysis project Ga0210383, IMG submission 160072) | Forest soil microbial communities from Barre Woods Harvard Forest LTER site, Petersham, Massachusetts, United States - Inc-BW-C-14-O ... | reverse complement strand
GGGGCAGACCTCCCAGCCATTACAGGATGGAACTCATTGCCTCGCAGTGGCTGTGTCATTTCTGTAGGAATGCAAGATAGCTCAGCATTCCTCAGGCGTGGCTTGAGGCCTTCAACTCAACGCTCCGAAGCGTGCGCTGCACTGGATGGCGGCTTAGGCCGCACGCAACTGCGAGACATGCATAGGCGCCCAGCGGTCCCGGCCTGCCGGGGTTACCCGCTCGCCTCGGCGACCAAACAAAAAAGCCCGCCACCCCGAAGGGCAGCGGGTTCGATCAACGAGGTACGTACGCGACGTCTCTGAAGCGTCGCATCGCTGGTGTTGGCCCAGCGACTCGATGATTAGACCTTCCTGGGGGTGCGCCTTGTCCAATAAAGGTTCTACCCGCCAAGGCTGTCGGGCTCGGGCACCTCTCTCTCCGGCTTGTCGCCAGGCGACGTCCGGGGTGCCGCGCCACGCATGGCAAGTCGCTGCCTGCCGAGATCCGTCAGCCTGAAATCGGTTCCCGTCTCCTCGATCAAGGCGAGCTGCTTTAGGCGCGCCAAGTGGTGGGGTTCCATGTCCGCTGTAAGCATCATGCCTTGGGCGATGCGCTGAAGCGCGGTCTCTTCCTTCGGACTAAGCTCAACTAGTAAGCCTCGTTCCATCGGCGCCCCCTTGATCGTCCCCAGATTACAGAGAATCGTCCGAAAGCTGAAGGCGTCACTCCCCTCCTAGGCCTGGAGCAGAGCGTCGAGCATTTCCCCTGCAAGTCGTAATTAAGCAGCGGTATTCGACCGAGCTTAGTTCTTGGTCTTCTCGGGATCGACCGGCTCGGGTGACTGCTGTTGTTGCACCTGCTGCTGCTGATGAGTAACCGTCGGCTGAGACGGCACTGGCGGACCTTGGGCCGCTCGCGCCTCCAGCTCTGCCGCCTGCTTCTCCAGCTCATCGGCATAGTGGTTAACCCGGGCTCTGTCGGCCGCTTGGGACAGGCCCGCAGCCATACGCCTGGCACGCCTCGCTAGGTCGCGAAGGTCGCCAGATTTCTTCTCTGTCGGGTTCATGCGCTCCCCCGGGCGCCCAAGCCGATAGCCCAACGTAGGTGCGTTGCGGAGGTTGCAGGGTGGTTCACCCTAATGTCTGGAAAGCCGACACGGACAGCCCGCGCCGATCAGGCGGCCAGCAACCGGGACACCTGCTTGGCGTCCCAACGGTCACGGCCGGCTGGCATGCGGACGCCGCGCGCTTCAAGCTCGTGGGCTCCCTGAGGCCGCCAACAATCTCGCAACTTGAACCGGCTGCCAGCTTGATCGGCCGGCCGGCGTCCGCACCCCACGGGCCTCTAGGACTTTGGCGATGCCTGCCAGCGTCTCGACGCCGGACCGGCGAATATCCTCGACCACGACTTTCGTGGTGGCGTTGGCTTTCGCCCGCCTAACAGTTCTGGCCGCTCGCGCCTTGGCTGCCGTCTCAGCATTGCCGGCGGTTCCCAGCTTGGTTCCTCGGGCCTTGGCTGCCGCCAGCGCCGAGCGGGTACGCTCGCTGATCCTGCGGGCCTCGTCCTCGGCAACCGCCGCCAGGATGTGCAGGGTGAGCCTCGACGCGAAGGGCTGGTCGCAGGCGACGAAATCGACGCCGGCATCCATCAACGCGGCAATGAACGACAGATTGCGGGCGAGCCGGTCGAGCTTCGCCACAAGCGAGGTTGCCTTGCCCTTCCTGGCCGCGTCGAGGGCCTTAGCCAGCTCGGGACGGTCCGACCGCTTGCCCGACTCGATCTCGACATACTGGCCGACGATAACGCAGCCGTGCTGTCGGACGAAGGCATCGACTGCGGTGCGCTGGGCTTCCAGACCCAGGCCGCTCTCGCCCTGGCGGACGGTGGATCTCGTCGACCAGGCGACGGGCCACGGTTTCGCTCCTAGCGCACAAAGTCGCCTCGCTGCTCCGTACGCAGCCCTCAGCGTTCCAGTCTGCCTCGTGTTCTACCTGACAGGCAGCAGCGCGCTTTCAACGACGTATTGGCCGACCTTCCTTCCCATCTCAGTGCCGACCACCGTCGAAAAGCGGTAGTGAAAGCCCGCCCAAATGCGGGCATTTGCGACTTCCTGCGTGAACGCCTCCAAGGTCGTCCAGCGATGGGTCACGTTCGGCATCGTCACGCTGGTCATCGAAAGCTCGGGCAGGGCGCTGCCACCGAGCTGCAACTCGATGACCCTGGTCACGGCGCCGCTCAGGATGCAATGGGCGCAAGGGTATTCCGGATGCCCCGGCGTGTCGGCGATTGGCTGCCACGTCGCATCGCGGGGCGTGTTAGCATTTCCAGTCATGTCGCCGTTGCGGATGGCCGTTATTGGCCGCCAGAACTCGTAGTGATACTTTGCGTCGTAGACGGTGATGTAGGCGTCCGTCAGCGATATCGCGCCGAGGGCCATCGTTCGGGCACAATCGACGACCGACAGAGCTTTCTTGGTGCAGATCTGGCGCAACAGCGGGTGATACGCTTGGGGTCCGACCATCAGCCAAAAAGTGGCGGTTTCGGTCTGTTCGGGCGAACGCTTGGTGCTTGCCTTTCCGCCGTATTCGCGCAGTTCATTGTAGCTGCGCGCAAACTCCTCGCTTTGGAGCGCGACAGGGGGCGCCGGACGGAATTGAGAAGGCTCCTTGAGAACGAAAGGCATCATTTGGGGCCAGACTGACCCGACCGTCAGGGCCGTTGGAATGTAGACGCCGGGCTTGGTCTTTGGCCGATAGGCGTCGGGCGCATCGCTGCCGTCGGTTTCGCATTTCTTGATGACGCTGCTAGCCGCCTCCTGTCCGATCTTGATCCCGAGTGTTTTTGCGTCGCCTGGCGCGATGGCCTCCAGATGGGCCGCGAGCGCCGCGCGGATGTCTGCCGCTGTCTTGCTGTCGGCCGAAACCAGACTGAGCAGCACCGTGCCGGCAGCGACCGCCGCAGCCGCTTCCTTCGAGGCACTGGACTGGGCGGGCGCTTGCGCGATGAAGGGGCGGTATCGCGGGTCGATTGCGTTGACCGCGTCGAACATAGCAACGTCGACCATCGTCATGGCGCGCTGGGCCATGTTCGGGCCGCCCCAAGCCGCCGTCAGCGGCGTGACGAAAGCCGTGCCCTTTTCATCCCACTCGGTGATGACGTCGGCGCGGGCTTGACGGGCAGAAGCCAACGCCAAAACGACTATAGCAACCGCGAATAGTCCAATAGTGCGCTTCATGGTCCGCTCCCTGTCAGTCCAGATGAGTGTTTCGTTGCGTCGATCTCGCTCGACGAGCAGGGCGAAAAGCACATCGAATGCAGCGGCAGTGAAAGGGGTTCCGGAGCGTCTCCCCGTTTCAAGGCTACGCGATCTGTGCAAATGCACAACGTCTGAAAGCATATGAAAGGCTAGACATCGAACCGAAATTGGCCCTGTCGTCACCCAAAACGTTACCCAATAAGTCAAAAAAGCCCGCAATTACTGTTTGCTTTACATTTCGGCCGGAATTGAGGGCCAAGGGCAGCCCAAAAAATTCGGAGAACGTTGGATCCGGGTTTCCAATCCTCCGCCATTACCTCCCACGCCAACGGTCTCTCCGGCTCCGGCCGCCTCCAAGAACCTAATTGCCGCGGGCGATTTGTGTTGGACCTTTCTTGCGCTATCACCTCAGGGAATGGTGCGTCGACCAGCGTACTCCCTACATCGTTACGTCGTCGCGACAGTTGATCACCAACTCGGCGATCGAGGCATTGTTGGAAAGCCCAAGGACCGTCAGCACGACCTCGGCAATGTCGCCAGGCTCCATCATCTGCTCGTGCGGGAATGTCTCGACGTCGGCCGTCATGTCGGTAGCGACGAAACCCGGACAGAGTGCCGTACACCGCACGCCGTCCTCCCAGCCGGCGCGGCGCGCCGCGTGAGACAAGGCGACGGCGGCGAACTTGGTCATGGCGTAGCCCGCATTGTTATTGTAGACAGCCTTGCCGGCGATCGAGACGACGTTGACGATGCGCCCGGCGCCGCAGCGTCTCAGGTGCGGCAACGCCGTGCGGATCATCGATAACGGCGCCTTCACGTTCACCGCCCACATGCGATCGAGCTCCGTGTCCTTTTCGTCCTCGATTCGCACCCTGACGACCATGCCGGCGTTGTTTACTAGCCCGTCGATGCGTCCGAAGCGCGACGCCGTGGCATCGACCCACCGGCGGTGCGTCGCCTGGTCCTCGGCGTCGTAACGCTCCATAAGGACTCGCCCTTCGGCCCACTTGCCGGCCACCGATTTAAGCGAGGCCGGGTCGCGGGCACCCAGGCTTAACGTGTATCCAGCTCGATACAGAGCCTCGGCGATGGCGTGGCCGATGCCTCGGTTCGCGCCAGAAACCATGATGACCCGCCCCTCGGGTGCGAGCATTTGCCGACGCCTCTCGCCGTCGTCTAGCTATACAGGGCCACGCACCGCACCTCGATGCTCCAGCGTTCCGGAGCGTCTGGCGGCGTAGCAGGATCCTCGAAGGCGCTGTGGAAGCTGAAGGTGCAGGGCGCGCTAATCGCCGCGTCGGCATCTGGCTGAGCTCCCTTCGTGCGAGCCAGCCGGCCGGCCGAATCCCACTGCTTGATCAACAGCGCTTCACTCCGGGTCAGCCCAGGATAGAAGTACCATCGGTGGCCGTTGTGGTGCTTCGCGAAATAGTTCTCACCGATGCGGTCGGCATAGTGGATCTCGAAGACGACCAGATGCTCTGGCCGCACGCTCGCTGCATCACACAGCGCCAGCGGTTGGGTCGCGACCGGCTCGGCGGCGATGTTGCGCCAAAGGTTGATGATCGCGAAACGGCCGCTCGCAAGTGCCTGCTCCACCGCGTCCGCGTCAAGCAAGGATTGCCCCTCGGCCAGCACTGTCCGAAGCGTGTCGTTGCCGGTCGGCGGGCGCGCCAGGTCGCGAAGCCGTTGCGGCGCGCTGGTCAGCGTGTAGTCGCCATGGACCACCCGGGCGGGCCCCTGAACCTGCTGGCCGCCCTCGATGCGTTGTCCACTGCGCTTGCCAACCGCCGAGCGGATGTTGTGGTCGAAGGCCGCGGCAAGACTGGCCCCGCTCGCTTCACGCACGATCTCGGCGCACTCCGGGTAGTAGTGGCGCACCACCTGTTCGTGATCGAGAAAATTGAGGTCTTGCCGCGTCAGCGGACGCAGCCGCATCTCGAACCCACTCGTGGCCAGGGTGCAGGGCGACTGCGCTGCCAGAGTCCGCGCATTGGCGACGGACATCTGTCGTTCTTCCAGGTCGACGCCCTCCCAGCGCGCGTCACTGCCATCCCGGTTGCGACGCGTTAGGACCTTGCCGTTGCGGTAGAGCGAGGATTTGGCCGAATCGGCCATGTAGTTGAACAAGCCGGCCCGAGCTGCCGGAATTTGAGCGTCAGCCATCGATGCCATGATCGCCGCCTGTTCTCCAACTGCAATATAGCCGAGCATAGTCGGTCGGGGGGCGCAGGTGTACCATTGTCCGTAGCTGTGGTGGCAGGAGCGCCGCCGGAGCCAAAATGGACGGCGATTGACCGTCCAATTGCTACGTGGAGGATACGCCATGGAACTCTTTGCTGATCCCATCACGGTGAACTGCCGCAAGGTGGTCGCCGGCCTCAAGCTGTTGGGTTCCGACTACACGCTGACCAAGGTCGATTACTTCAAAGGCGAACAGAAGAGCGATGCGTTCAAGGCCATTAATCCGAACGCTGCGCTGCCGGCGTTGCGGGACGGCGATCTGGTGCTCTGGGAGTCCAACGCCATCTTGCAGTACGCGGCTGACAAGGGCGGCAAGGCTCAGTTTTATCCGACGGACCCGGCCAAGCGTGCCGACGTGAACAGGTGGCTGCTGTGGGAGGCGTCGACATGGTTTCCGTCGTGCTACGTCTATCTCGTCGAGAACTGCGTGAAGCCCCTACTAGGCGGCGCCCCCGATCCGGCTGTGCTGGCCGGCGAAGAAGAACGCTTCCACAAGCTGGCAGGCATCCTCGACAAGCGCCTGAGTCACAGCCCCTGGCTGGCCGGCGACGGTCCAACCATCGCTGACATCGCGGTCGCGGCGCCAATGCACCTGCATGCCTGGCAGCAGTTGCCACTGGCTCCACATCCGAACCTCGCCCGCTGGATGACCCAGCGGGTCGAGCAGCTCCCCTGCTGGAAGGCGACGCATGTCGGCGATGGCTTCAGGCTGGAGGAGGCGGCCTGACCGGCGGCGGCTTTGCGTTGTGTAGCTCTGGTGTAATCGCGCGGCGCTGAATCCCCGAGCCGCATGACTGCCATTTGGGAGGACGACGAGCGTTCGACGCAAGATTTGAACATCGTGTGCTCGTCGCCGCTATCCCCGCTTCCTGTACCGGTCATCGAGCTTGCTTATCGCCTCGGCGATGGCGCTCCCGACTGATGCGCATAGCGCTCGACCATGATCATGGTTTTGTGGCCGCTGTGCGCTTCACGGTCGGAAGATCGACTCCTGCCTGGACGACGTGCGTGATAGCCATGTGCCTCAAGGTGTGGCGAACCACCTGCCTTGAATCGAGGCCAGCGCGTTGGACGATCTGCCGGGGTTACTTGGCCAGCATGAGCTGATCGCCCACCTCAGCCAGCGCCCCGTTGCGGCACTGAACGATGTGCGCAAGCAGCGTGTAGGCGCGCTGCGCCATCGATATTGGACTCTAGTTGGACTCGCCGTTCGCCGCAAAATGCTAAGTGCTTGATTTCCTTGGCGCTCCCTACGGGATTCGAACCCGTGTTTCAGCCTTGAGAGGGCCGCGTCTTCGGTGTGAGTGCATCCGCCCCTCAACTGACAACTAAGTCCCCGGTTGGGGCTGCCTTTGGGTTACCCCTATCGCGTATCTAATCAGGCCTTGCGATACGGCGCAGACTGCAGCCTCCGAAAGGTATCCTTTCGCAAAGGGTAGTCGCACCATCGGGAGGGTGATGCCACGCACAGTTCTCTGGCTGATGGCAGCCGGCGCAGTCGTTACCGCCGCAGTCCTGGGCGAAGCCTGGCGCGGCGAGCCGGGCGAGCCGGCCATTCTCAGCCACGCAGCCAAAGCCGCCGCGACCTCGCCAGTTGCGTCGGCGCCAACCCCGCCGGTCGACGCCGCAACGCCACAGACGGCGGCACCGCCCTCGGTGTCACCGCCGACCGTAGCCATGCCCAGCTTCGACATTGCCCTGATCGGGCCGGACGGTCGTGGCGTGATCGCCGGGCGTGCCCAGCCCGGGGCCAAGGTCATCCTGCTCGATGGCGACAAGGAGCTGGCCCAAGATCAGGCTGATGCACACGGCGAATGGGTCATCATTGCACAGGATCCGCCTCTTGGCGCGGGCCAGCACGAATTGCGCGTGATCCAACATGTCGACGGCCGCGCGCCGGTGACCTCCGACCAGGTTGTCGTGGCCATCGTGCCGGACCAGAAACAGTCCGGTCCGGAGAAGAAGACGCTGATTATGATCGCGCCATCGTCCGGCGCCGCGACGCTCATGCAGCCGCCGTCCGCAGCCGGCGTGCCGAAATCCGGCGACCTCGTGATGTCGACGCTGGATTACGACGAAGGCGGCCATGTCACGGTCACGGGAAAGGCCACGCCCGGCGCGGTGGTGCGGGCCTACATCAATGACAAGATCGTAGCCGAGGGTCAGGCCGCTGCCGACGGAAGCTGGCGGCTCGTGCCGGCCACGCCCGTCGAGCCCGGCAAGTACAAGCTTCGGCTCGACCGACTCGCCAAGGATGGCAAGCCCGTGGTCCGCCTCGAGTTGCCGTTCGAGCGCATTCCCGTGCCGCCGGCTACGGACAACAGCGAACGCCTGGTTGTCGTGCGTGGCGACAGTCTCTGGAACATTGCGCGCGCGCACTATGGTACCGGCTTCCAACACACCCTGATCTACGGCGCGAATAAGGATCAGATCCGCGATCCGGACCTGATCTACCCTGGCCAAGTCTTCAGCCTGCCCAAAGTCAACTGACAGCGGGCAATTGAGAGCTCCTTCATGCTGGCGAATTTCTTCGTGCCGATCCTCGACGTCAGCACTGATTCGGACCCAATACGCGCGCGAGGCAGGGCAGGGCGAGAACCTGAGGAAAGCTGAAGCGGAGCAGGATGCGCTGAGGGTGGCGGCAGATTGGGCTCGAGCGACGAGGGGATGTCACAGCGTATCACGCCCGCAAAGCTCGCGAAATCGTGCGCGCTGCTTCCCTATGGCTTCCCCGCCAACTCTCGATAGACCGGTGCTGGACGCTAAATCTTTGATATTTATGGCGGACCCGGCGAGATTCGAACTCACGACCTCTGCCTTCGGAGAGCAGCGTCCAGACGTTTTAGGCCGCCGCGTTCAGCAGCAGGTAACGGCACCTCTGCCCACTTGGTCTAGACCTATCGGGCAACGGCCGTCCCTTCCGCCTCGTTTGCATCCCGCTTGGTACCAATGGGAACAGCTCGGTTTGGGCCGCCGCGCGGCATTCGCGTCCACTGTAAGTTCAGAACCGTCCGCACGCCGGCATTGCGGCTCTAAGCTGCATCATCCAAAAATACAACGCATGGCAACACAAGATCAGCGGCGCAAAGCGACGATCGGCGCTATCGTCGAGGCGGCTCGTACGCATTTCGGTAGGGACGGTTACGTGGCAACCTCGATCGACGACATTGCCAGTCGCGCCAGCGTGGCAAAGGGAGCCGTCTATCACCATTTCTCCTCGAAAGCTCAGGTCTTCGCAGCGGTCATTGGTGGCCGATGCCACCTCGCTTCTCGATTCGTTCGATAGTGCCGTCGAGGCCGACGTCATCATCCTCGATTAGAAGTTGCCGAAGACGTCGGGAATTGAGTTGCTGGGGCAATTGCGCCGGCAGGTCGTGAAATTGCCGGTCGTGTTCCTGACAGGCTTGCCTCCACCGTCCATGAAACCCTGGCCTTCGAAAGGGGAGCGATCGACTTTATCGACAAAACTCGCGGCGTTGATGTTCTGGTCAGTCGCGTTAAGCGCGTAGTCGGATCATACAGGCCTATCGCCGATCGCCAGGCTGACAAGTCCATCGCGTGTGGCAAGCTCGTTCTCAAACCAGAGATCAGCTGAGCCTTTTGGAACGGGGTGGACGTCGGCCTCACCATCGGTGATTACAAAATCACCCATTTGCTGGCGTCGAACGCCGGTCGCTATGTAACGTATCGCGCGATCTACGACCGCCTGACCTACGAGGGGTTTATCGCGGGGGTAGGAAATACTGGCTATCGGGCGAACGTCCGATCGGCAATCAAGCGCATCCGAAACAAGTTCCGCGCGTGCGATCCGGCCTTTGTCGAAATCGAGAACTACACAGCTTTTGGATATTGATGGGCAGTCCCGCAGGCTACCCAAAAGAAGGAGGGGTGGTTCAAGCTCTGGGAAGCGGATTGGAGGACAGCGAGGATTAGCGGCGGATCGACCGACGTCCAATTAGCGTCGGTACATTCCTGTGAGTAGAGCCAACTGAATCGGAGGAGCGACGCGCAACTCCCTCCACGCTTGCACGTCGGAGCCGCTGCGCGGCACCTCATCAAGAGGAAGTTGGGGCGCGCTTCTACTTGGCACGCTAGATCACATGCGAACGGCACAGACCGCTCCGAAGAGCAGTATTGGCGATGGCGACATGGGCAGTCGCTTCGTCGATACCGACCGGTGCGAGCACAAATTGCAGCTGGTTAGAAAACAAAGGAACAGTCACCGGATGGTCGCAACCCGCTTCTATGTTAATCACAGCGCGCCCTTGCACAGAGAATCGCTGTGTGAGACTCCCCATACGGATGCATAAAGCAACAGTGCGCAGCCGAAACGCCTTGGCATGTGTGCTTCTTTCGCGACTGAAAAAGGGAGCGTCCAATGGCTCAGTTAGTGGTGTCGTGGTTTATCTGTGATGGCAGGTTCTGCGTGCACGCCATCAACGCTTTAGGCAGCAGGAGCGGCAGGATTATTGAAATCGAGGACATCGACACCGGCGAGCGCGTCCATGGCTCGGCCCGAAGATTGGAGCGATTGGTGCAGGCGCTTCGAAGCTCCGGTGGCGAGTTGGGCCGAGTCTCGCCAGCGTCACCCGACACGACCTCTTGAGGCTTAAGGTCAGCGGCATTGCGCCGACGCCCATTGCTTCAAAGGTGAACTTTGCACTCGGAACAACAACACACCGATCAACAACTTCTCCGCGATGAGCTGAAGCTGCTGCGCCGCCTCAGCATCGCTCGCCGCAGCGCTTCTACTCGCCTGCCGATAGTTCGACGTACCGGGCTCACCCGCCTGCCAACTCGCAGCGATTTAACTGCAAATAGCGAAGTGGTTCTCCGACATCGTCGCTAGGGCCAGTGAGTCGGAGTCTGACTCTGCGGGCGGTCCAGCCACGGCCGCCAGGGTGGTGACAGCGCCAGACCTCGATCTTGTCACACGCCTCGATGCTTCGGGCGTGATGTCATATTGGAGGCTGCGTCTTCCGCTGCTGTGCTTCGATCGACCTGACCGCTGATGTACCGGCACGTCCGGGCTTACCGACTTCCGGGGCGCGCCTTCGCTTGTATGCGGTTGGGTGCGTCGTGGGGGGAAGGATGGCGGCAGTGCCGGTAATGACATGGGATGAATTCTTGGACACCTATCCCAGGTCACATCTGGTGGTTGCGTGGCTGCACGTGCGGCAGCGGACCGGTGAAGTGCGACGGGCCCGGTTCGATCTGCGGATGATGCCGGCTACTGTGAAGCGCTGAGCACCACAATAAATAATCGCCCGTTAAGCGGTGGTGCTCAGGGCGATGCTAACGCCAGCGCCGCCGAGTTGGCGCGATCCATTGCGCAGGCCACGGCTCAATGCAAGGCTGGCAACACGGCGGCCGGCATTCCGACGCTCGAGAAGATCCTGAAGGAAAACAAGGTTACGCTGCCGCCACGCACCTGACATCTCTAGTCCTTGGTCCGTGAGGGCCTTTGCTCAGAATACCGCGGCGATGCCAAACGGCCGATGCCGCAGCAGCATTCGCAACTTGCGATTTACCCCAGCGAAGGGCCCTCGGGCCGCTTGTCAGTCCGCCGTTGAGCTTAGGTCGCCGCGCTGAGCCCGTCGTCGCGCGTCGGCCCGTGGCGTCAGTCGGCGAAGGCTGCGCAAAAGGAAAGATTGACCGTTTCGGGTGCGCGAGCGGCCTTCAGCCTCGCACGCCAATCTTTCCAACCGTTTGGGATCAGTCGAGCACGGGATCTGGGCGCGCAGTTGAGCGGCAATCGCGGCAGCGCCTGGGGTAGGCACGCGCAAATGCGCCCGGCGGCGGCGCAAGAGGCGGCACTTCATGTAATCTCCTTGGATTGACCCAGGGCTTTGTGTCGTTTCAGCCCGGCAGCGTCGGTCGTTCTACGATTTAAGGCGCGGCGTGCTACATCGCGAATTTCATCGGCGTCTGTGACGCCCATCACGGGGCGGCGACTCGCCGCACTTGGTGGCGCTCGACGAAACGCGGTCACCAATGCGGGGGGCTGTAGTGCGCCGGCTGTTTTCGTTAGGTGTTGAGGGGGGAGGTTTAGCCTTCGCTAACCGTACACTGCATAGGTCTCGGCAAGTCTGCGAGGGCTCTCGCAGATGTCGGGTTCGAAAAATGGCAAAGCAACCTCGCAACAGTATTCCCGCCTTGGTCCTTGCAGTCATTGCTCAGGTTTACGAACTCTCGGGGCGGCGGACGCAGCCATGGTACATTGATCGCGCTGCGCTGGACTTAGGCCACGCATCCGAAAGCGTGGCTTCTTCGATCTACTACGCCGAGGTAAGCGGCTGGTTGGTAGGAGCTGGTGAACCTCCGAAGAGCGTTGCGATAACAGCCGACGGTGTACGACTGTTGGAGGAGTGCGGGCTGATCTGAAGGCAGGCGTGCAAGTGAAAGTGTGGTTGGCATTAATCGCACTGTGGGCTGCAGCCGTACTGTCGCTAATCCCTCATTATCCAATGACTTCGAAGAGCGGTCCGTGCAAGCCGAGCAAAGCATGGGCTTCATCAATTGAATCCACTACGGTCAGGTGATTGTCTCCAGCCAGTCTCTGGCTTTGCACGAAAGCTTCCACGAGGGTGCACGCTGTTGTTCGGGATTGCACCAGCACTCGCTGTCCACGCACGATTGAGGAGCGGCTGCCTCGCTCCGCGGCCTTTGTCTGCGGCACCGCCATCGCAGCAATCTCGCTGAAATCGTAGAGGCCTCGGATCGATGGCTTATCTGCCGTCTCCTCGCGGGCGAGAAAGGCGATCAATGCAATGTCGAGATCCAACAGATCTTGAGTAGCAATCACCCCTGCAGCCTTCGCCTTAAGCACCCTATGCCTGCGCTCGAAAGTCAAAAGGAACTTCATGAGTTGTGCGACCGGGTTGCCCTTGGCGGCTTTTGTCTTAGCCCCACCTCGATCAACTTCCGCAGCGCGACCGATCGGCCAAGACCGGCCGCAGTGGCCCATTTGTCGATCATTTGCTCTGTCTCTTTGCCTTTTTGAGGCACGCGCGTTCACCATAGTCAGAAGTGAAATATGCCGGGATGATGGAGGAAGTAGCCATGCGGCACATTCTACTTGCGTTAGTGATGCTACTCTTCCCGGTCAGCAGCGACGCTTGGGCTGGGGCGATGAGGGTCACAAAGTCGTCTGTGAAATAGCCTTTCGCCTGGTCCAACCCAACACGCGCGCCAAGATCAAGAAGCTGATCAGCACCGACGACCGGTTCGACTCCTTCAGCGATGCCTGCACATGACCAGATCATCCCCGGCAAAGAGCAAGCGAGCACTTCCTGAACCTGCCGAGAGATGCGGATGGGCTCCTTTCCGAGAGCTGCCCAGGTGCATCGGCCTGCGTCGTGACGGCAATCAAGAGGGACTTTGAAGTCCTGTCGTCCAACAACGCGAGCCAGGCGCAGAAGCTCGCATCGTTGAAATTTCTCGGCCACTGGGTCGGAGACATTCACCAGCCGCTCCATGTCTCCTTCGAGGACGATCGGGGCGGCAACGGCGTCCTGGTGACGGGAGAAGGCGGCACCTCCAATCCGCATTCCGCCTGGGATACCTGTCTTGTGACCAAGGCCGTGGGCGCAGACGTGGGTGAAGCTGCTACTGACCTGTTAAAGTCGATCACGCCGGCCAAGGTTGAAAGCTGGACCCGTTCGAAGCCGATGGACTGGGCCAACGAGTCCTTCGTCATCGCGGAACAGGCACAGACGAAATACTGCGTTCGACAGGTGCGTCCTGTGAACACCCTGCGGGGAAAGTGACGATCGACGCGGCCTATGTCGTGACGAACGCCCCGATCATCCGCGAGCAATTGCAGAAGGCCGGTGTCAGGCTCGCGCATCTGCTCGATGCCGCTTTAGGCAAGTAAACTCCTCCGGCCCAACTCGGCCCCGGTCTCAGTGTCGGGCTTTTCTTTTGGGCCATGTCACAATATTGGCTCGTGCGAACTGCGCGATTCTGCCGGTACGGTCAGGCGAGCCATTTGCTGCGCCTCTCCCAATCGCTGCAACGATTGGTTAGGCCCCGCATAGACTACCCTCTGTGCGGGGCCGCCGAATACCCACTGCGATGAACGCCATGACCCTATTTGAGCAAACTGATCGCGCGCTCACACTGTGTGCGAATCAATTCGCCGGGCGCAGCATTGTCCTCGACAAGTTCGTGTTCGACACCCTCAACACGTCGCTCCTAAATGGGGGCGTGTTCCTGGCCGCCTATTGGTGGCTGTGGTTCGAGGCCGACGAGAGCGGTATGCGTACTCAGCGCCGCAAAGTCGTGGTCGCACTACTGGCGGTCATTGGCGTGGCAGGTGCCTTGAAGCTGCTGAAAGTCCTCTTGCCGTTCCGCTATCGCCCCCTGAACGACCCGGATCTCGGTCTACGACTGCCATTCGGTGTTGATCCCACTTCGCTCAACCACTTCAGCTCATTCCCCAGCGGCCACGCGATGCTATTCTTTGCCCTCTGCGTTCCGCTGTGGATGCGCTCCCGCTGGTTGGGCGCAGCGGCGGCCGTTTGGACATTGTTGGCGATCTGTTTGCCACTGCTCCATCTTGGAGACCATTGGGCAAGCGACATCTTCGCCGGCGCCGCAGTTGGCGTGGCGCTCATGCTCCTACTGTGCCGGCTTATCGACGCCACGGGGCTGCCCGATCGAGTGGTGCGCTTCAGTGCAACGCGTCCCTCCGCGTTCTACGCCATTGCGTGGCTGGTCGCCCTTGAGATTGCAGTGCGGTTTGATGCCGTCCAGGCTTTCCTTTCCGACGCAGCACGTCTTGCAAGAGCGATCCTCTTTTGAGCATCGCCAGCGGCGGCATTGCCATCGCATCAAGCAATAGACATGCCGGCACTGCAGGCAAAAAGTTGATTCGTCACTGATGCATACGGGCACTTGTCCCTGCCGAGAACTACATCCGGCAGTATTGATGATGAAGTCCGCCGACGATCGGCCTCGCGGCGATGTTACCGAACCGCTGGATAGGACGAACAAGCGGCGCATCCTTACCTAGGGATAGATGCGGCCGGACATTGTTGTAGTAGTCGGCATAGGCCTTGAGGATTCGGCGCAGGTGGGCCTCGCCAAAGATGACGAGGTGATCCAGGCATTCTCGACGGATCGAGCCAATCAGTCTCTCCGCATGCCCATTCTGCCAGGGTGACCGCGGCGCAATCGGGTGATCCCGGATGCCCATTGCCACCAGACGCTTGGTTACAGCATGGCCGTAGGCGGCGTCGCGGTCGCGTATGAGATGGGTAGGCGCACTATCCCACGGGAAGGCCTCGGTAATCTCCCGCGCGATCCATTCCGCCGTTGGATGGTCGGTGACGCTCAGCGAGATCAGCCGTCGTCGCTCATGCCGCAGAATGACCAAGACTGACAGTAGTCGAAAGTTGATTGTCGGAACCACAAGGAAGTCCATGGCGCCGATACCGGCCACATGATTGCGCAAGAAGGTCTGCCACGTCTGGCCCGCCCCGGGCCGGCGACACTTGGCCATGTACTTGGCCACCGTCGACTGAGCGACCTCGATCCCGAGCTTCAGCAACTCGCCATGAATGCGCGGCGCACCCCACAGTGAGTTCTCCAAACTCATCCGTCGGATCAGGCTGCGGACCTCAGCCGCAACCTTGGGCCGACCGCCGCACGAACGCGACTTCCAACGCCAATAGGACCGGAACCCAGCTCGGTGCCATCGCACGATCGTGTCGGGCTGGATGATGACCGCAGCGTTCAGCAGCGACGGCACAAGGCGATAAAGCCAGACAAAGAGCAATCGGTCCGCTGCCGTGAGCCGTGGCTTGGCGGGAAGCCGGCGCCGCAACAGGTTCAGCTGATGGCGCAGGAAGACAATCTTGGCCTCCAGCCGCGCCTGCGACTTGAAAGGCGAAGCCAATGCATGCAGCAACAAGCAAGGAACGAAGTCATCCCGCCGAGACTATCCGATCTGCCTGTCCACTAAGGTGTGGATAGGGTTTTCGGCAGGCACAGTAACCGTCCCGACGGCCGCCGCTCCTTCGTGGCCGCCGCGTGGATTTGCAAAGGGATTGTCCCACTCCAGAAGGGCTAGGGTGGAGCAACTCCACCAACGCTAACAAGTGTCTAGCCCAGATAGAAAATGTCACCCACCGTTGCTTGCAGTCGGGCGGCGGGCGGGCGCGGAGCCCCGACACAGCGCAGAGCGTGCCTGCCATGGTGATCCTTCTGTGATGTTAGCTCAGCCTCGCTGGGTATTTCACGGAGCATGATGCAGCCTCGCGCAGAATGACTGCGCGCCGCGAGGCACGCGCGATACTCCGGGGCGCAGAAGAATCCCCTTGCTCTGTTTAGTAAACGGTGTTTCACTTAACAAACCGACGCCAATCGACGCAAGAATCGTGGGGCGACGGGAGGACAAAGCGTAAAGCCTAAACACGACTCAGCAGTCGTCTTGCCGATCAGCCACGCACTGTGGCCCGGCACAAACGCGTCCCATGCGACCGAAGGAGGAAAACAGCCCATGAGAAAACATCTGTTAGGAGCAGCCGCGCTGGCGGCTGTCGCGGCGCTCGTTCCTGTCGCGCCCGCTTCCGCCCAGCCGAAGACGATTACCTTGTGCTGGGCCGCTTGGGACCCGGCGAATGCGCTCGTCGAGCTATCGAAGGACTTCACCGCCAAAAGCGGCGTCGGCATGAAGTTCGAGTTCGTGCCATGGCCGAACTTCGCCGACCGCATGCTCAATGAGCTCAACTCGAAGGGCAAGCTGTGCGACCTGCTGATCGGCGATTCGCAGTGGATCGGCGGCGCCGCCGAGAACGGCCACTACGTCAAGCTGAACGACTTCTTCGCCAAGGAAGGCATCAAGATGGATGACTTCATGCCGGCGACGGTGCTCGGCTATTCTGAATGGCCGAAGGGCACGCCCAACTACTGGGCGCTGCCGGCGATGGGTGATGCGCTCGGCTGGACGTACCGAAAGGACTGGTTTGCCCGGCCCGACATCCAGGCCGACTTCAAGAAGAAGTACAATCGAGACCTCGCGGTGCCCAAGACCCTGACCGAGCTTACCGAGATCGCGCAGTTCTTCCAGGGCCGCGAGATAGACGGCAAGAAAGTCTACGGCGCGGCGATCTTCACCGAGCGCGGTTCGGAGGGCATCACTATGGGTGTCTCCAACTTTCTCTACCCCTACGGCTTCAAGTACGAGGACCCGAAAAAGCCCTATTCGATGGAGGGCTTCGTCAATTCCGAGGGCGCCGTGAAGGGGCTGGAGGCGTACAAGGCGCTCTTCAAGTGCTGCACGCCACCCGGCTACACCGACGCCTACATGCAGGAAGGCCTCGACGCCTTCAAATCGGGCCAGGTGGCGCTGCAGATGAACTGGTTCGCCTTCTTCCCTGGCCTATACAAGGATGAGAAGGTGGGCGGCGAGCACATCGGCTTCTTCGTCAATCCGCCCGAGAAGGAGCATGGCTCGCAGCTCGGCGGTCAAGGTATCTCGGTCGTCTCCTACTCGCCGAATAAGGCTGAGGCGCTCGCCTATATCAAGTGGTTCGCCCAGCCAGACGTGCAGAAGAAATGGTGGGCGCTTGGCGGCTATTCCGCTCACAAGGCGGTGCTGAACGATCCGGGCTTTGCCAAAACCGCACCGTTCGCCGCCGACTTCCTTACGGCGATGGGCGAGGTTGTCGATTTCTGGGCCGAGCCCTCCTACGCCCAGCTCCTGCTGGCCGAGCAGAAGCGCGTCCACGACTACGTCGTCGCTGACAAAGGCACGGCGAAGGAGGCGCTCGATTCGCTCATCAAGGACTGGCAGAAGGTCTTCAAGGACGACGGCAAGAAGTAAGTTCGGTGCTCGGGGCCCTCCGGCGATCCGTCGTTTCCGGAGGGCCTTCACGATCCGCCGTCGAAACGCGCCCCACGACCATCACCGCTATGACCGAAATCACTCCGGTACCCTCGCTTGCCGCCCGAGTTGCCTCGGCGTCTCCAGACTGGATGGCGCGCCGGGCGAGCGGGTTGTCCGACCGCTCGATCGCGTGGCTCTTCATCGCGCCGACGATCGTCCTGCTGCTGGCGATCAACATCTTTCCTCTGATCTGGACGATCCGGCTTTCGTTCACGAACTACCGCGCTAACCGGCCGAACGCGCCATTGCTTTCGGTCGGCATCGATCACTACCAGTCGATCCTCAGCGATCCCGACATTTGGGCGGCGATGCAGGCGACGGCGCACTTCGTTGTCTGGACGATCGTGCTGCAGACGTTGCTTGGCTTCGCTCTCGCCTACCTGATCGACCGTAAGTTTCGCGGCCATGCCTTGTGGACGACGATCATCCTTATCCCGATGATGCTGTCGCCCGCGGTAGTCGGAAATTTCTGGCGCTTCCTCTACCAGCCACAGATCGGTCTCTTCAACTATCTGGTCGCTTTCGTCTCCGGCGTGCCGCCCTCCTCATTCGAGATGATCGGATCGGTGAAGCTGGCACCATGGGCGATCATCCTGGTCGACACCTGGATGTGGACGCCCTATGTCGCTCTTATCATCCTCGCGGGGCTGCGCTCGATCCCCGACTACATCTACGAGGCGGCCGAGGTCGACCGTGCCTCTAAGTGGCGGCAGTTCTGGTCGATCACGCTGCCGATGGTGCTGCCCTTCATCATGCTGGCGGTGCTGTTCCGCGGCATCGAGAACTTCAAGATGTTCGACATGGTGAACCTGCTGACTTCAGGCGGTCCGGGTTCGACCACCGAGGTCGCCTCGATCACTTTGAAGCGCGAGGCTTTCGAGAAGTGGCGGACCGGGTTCTCGTCGGCATTCGCCGTCATTCTTTTCGTCACGGTGTTCGGCCTCGCCAACATCTATGTCAAGGCATTGAACCGGGTGAGGCAGCGATGAGCACCGGCATCGTCACCGCCCATTCCGTAGTCGAGCCCAGTGGACGTGCCAAGACGGTTGCCGCGACCCTGGTCATCGCCTACGCGGTGATCTCGATGATCCCGCTCGCCTGGATCCTTCTCACCGGCTTCAAGTCGCCGCCCGATTCGATCAGCTATCCGCCCAAGGTGATCTTCGAGCCGACGCTCGAGGGCTATTGCAATCTCTTCACGACGCGCTCGCGGCAGGCGGCCGAGTACATGGCGACGCTACCACCGCCCGTCGGTACCTGCGAGCAGATCGCGCGCGGCCGCAACATGGTCATCGCCGGATCCTCCAACTACGTGCCGCGCTTCATCAACTCGCTCGTCATCGCGTTCGGCTCGACGTTTTGCGCAGTCGCACTGGGGACGCTGGCCGCCTACGGTTTCTCGCGCTTCAAGGTGCCGCTCGCCGACGATCTGCTGTTCTTCATCCTGTCGACGCGCATGATGCCGCCGATCGCCGTCGCCATCCCGATCTTTCTGATGTACCGCGAACTCGGGCTTTCCGATACGCGGCTCGGCATGATCCTGCTTTACACCTCGGTCAACGTCTCGCTCGCGGTCTGGCTGCTCAAGGGATTCATCGACGAGATCCCGCGCGAATACGAGGAGGCGGCGATGGTCGACGGCTACACGCGGTTCCATGCCTTTTGGAAGGTGGTGCTGCCGCAGGCGACGACCGGCATCGCGGCGACCGCCATCTTCTGCCTGATCTTTGCATGGAACGAGTACGCCTTCGCCGTGCTGCTCACCTCGGGGGAGGCGCAGACGGCGCCGCCCTTCATTCCCATCATCATCGGCGAAGGCGGCCAGGATTGGCCGGCCGTGGCGGCGGGAACGACGCTGTTCCTGGTCCCGATCCTCGCCTTCACCGTGCTGCTGCGCCGGCATTTGTTGCGCGGCATCACCTTTGGCGCGGTGCGCAAATGACGCCCGTCGACGATATCGCACCAGGCACGGCGACGCGCAGCGGCCGACCGCGCCGGTTTTTTCGTCGTGGGCCGTGGGAGGCGGCGGCCATCTCGCTGATCATCGCCGGCGTCGTCATGCTGATGCAGCCGTTCTCGCTCGCGCTCTACGGCTACTCGTTCGCGACAGTGCTGCTCGGCACGGTGATGTTCATCGTCGTCTCAAAGTTTCCACGGTAGCGACCATGGCCGAGATCCGGGTCGAGAACCTCCAGAAATCCTTCGGCAGCTTCGCCGCGGTGCGCGGCGCCGACTTCACCGTGGGGAACGGCGAGTTCTTTTGCCTGCTTGGTCCTTCAGGCTGCGGCAAGACGACGACCTTGCGGATGATCGCCGGGCTGGAGCTGCCGACCGGCGGCCGCATCTTTCTCGGGCCGGAGGAGGTCACCGCCAAGCGCGCCTCCGAGCGCGACATCGCCTTCGTCTTCCAGCTCTTCGCCCTCTATCCGCACATGAACGTGCGCGCCAACATCGCTTTTCCCTTGCGCTGCCAGTCCATGCCGCGCGCCGAGATCCGGCGCCGTGTGGAGGAAGCGGCGCGGATCCTGCAGATCACACCGATCCTCGACCGGCCGGTTTCCGGCCTCTCCGGCGGCGACCGTCAGCGCGTCGCGCTCGGCCGCGCGATCGTGCGCCAGCCGATGGCCTTCCTCATGGACGAGCCCCTCGGCGCGCTCGACGCCGAGTTCCGCCGGCTCATGTGCGGCGAGCTGCGGGCCCTGCACGACCGCCTCGGCGCGACCACCGTCTACGTGACGCACGACCAGCTCGAGGCGATGTCGATGGGCGACAAGATCGCGGTTATGAACGACGGCGCCGTCGAGCAGCTTGGCAGCCCGCGCGAGATCTACGATCGGCCGGCCTCGATGTTCGTCGCTGATTTCATAGGCTCGCCACCGATGAACTTCGTCGAGTTCGAGGCGCCGCTTAGGCAGGGCGATCGATGCGTCGTCATCGACGGCGCGGAGATTGCAGTGCCCGAGTTGCGCGAGTCGGCGAGCCAGCCGGAGTGCGTGCTCGGCGTGCGGCCCGAGCACGTCCGCCTGAGCGATACCTCGCCGCTGCGCGGCTCCATCTACGGGGCCGAGTATCTCGGGACCACCCAGATCGTCACCGTGGCGACCGGGCACGGCTTCGTGAAAGCGCGCCTGACCTCGGAGACGGCGGTTCGGCTCGGCGAGCCAGTGGGGCTCGCGTTCCGCCCGGAAAAACTGTCGATCTTCGATCGCCGATCCGGCCGCGTTCTGCGCTCGGCGCTGCACGATGGCGGCGCGCATGGCTGACGTCCGGCTCGAGACGGTCTGCAAGAGCTTCGGCAAAACAGAAGCGGTGCGCGAGCTCTCGCTCGAGATCGGCGACGGGGAGTTCGTCGTCCTGCTCGGTCCCACCGGGGCCGGCAAGACGACCACGCTACGCCTCGTGGCGGGTCTGGAAAGGCCCGATGCGGGCTGCGTCGCCATCGCCGGCCGCGATGTCACCGCCGCGCCGCCGGCGATGCGTGACGTCACCTTTGTCTTCCAGCAATATTCGCTCTATCCGCATCTCTCCGTGTTCGACAACCTCGCCTTTCCGCTGCGCTCGCCGGTCCACCGTTCGGCAGCGGCCGAGATCAACCGCAAGGTGCGTGAGGTCGCGCGCCTGCTGCATATCGAGGACAAGCTGCAGAACCGGGCGACGCAGCTCTCCGGCGGCCAGATGCAACGCGTTGCTATCGGCCGCGCCCTTATTCGTTCGCCCGCGGTCTATCTCATGGACGAGCCGCTTTCCTCGCTCGACGCCAAGCTCCGGGGGGAGATGCGCATCGAGCTGCAGCGCATCCAGCGCGAAGTCGGCGCGACCGTTCTCTACGTGACGCATGACCAGACGGAAGCGATGACGCTGGCGACGCGCATCGGGGTCATGGACCTCGGCCGACTGGTGCAGGTCGGCACGCCGCGGGAGATCTACGAGAGTCCGGCCAACGTCTACGTCGCGACCAGGCTGGGCTCGCCTGGTATCAACCTCGTGCCGCGCTCGATCTTCCCGACGGTGCCGGCGCCGGCGGCGGCGGCGACCGTTGGGGTACGCACCGAGCACGTGCGCATCCGCAAGGCGGAGAACGGCCGCTCTCTGGGAACCGTGTCGTGGATCGAGCATTTGGGCGATCAGGACCACCTCCATATCGCGCTCGGCGAGCGCGATTTCGTGACCTTGAGCGATGCCGACTCGGGACTTTCGGTCGGTGACCCGGTCGCCATCGAGGTGACTCGGCCGCTTTTCTTCGATGCTGCAGGCAGACGCGTGGCGGATTGACCGCCAGGCGCAAGAGGGTTTCATGGACGAGGCAGAGCGCAAACGATTGATCGAGGCGATGGCACAGACGGTCATCGCTCATGCGGAAGAACTGACCGAGCTCGATCGGCAGATCGGCGACGGCGACCACGGCCTCAACATGAAGCGCGGCTTCGAAGCCGTCCTCGAGACGCTACCCGCCACCGCGGCCCAGCCGTTGCCCGAAGCTCTGAAGGGGGTGGGGACGACTCTCGTGATGAAGGTTGGCGGCGCGTCGGGACCCCTGTACGGGACGTTTTTCCTCGCGCTCGCCAAGACGATGCCGGACACGCCGACGGCGGCGGCACTTGCCGAGGCCTTCGCCGCCGCGGTCGAAGCGGTGAAGGCGCGCGGCAAATCGCAGGCCGGCCAGAAGACGATGCTCGACGTGCTGGTGCCGGTCGCCGCCGTGCTGAGCGCGGGCGGCGAGGGGCTCCGTTCCCGGGTGCGGACGGAAGCGCTCGCCGCTGCCGAGGCGACCAGGCCAATGAAGGCGATCCGCGGCCGGGCGTCGTTCCTGGGCGAGCGTTCGATCGGCCATCTGGATCCGGGCGCGCGATCCTCCGCGCTGATGATCGCCGCCGTCTGCGATGCGATCGGAGGCTGACGCGATGACCCGGAAAACAGCGGCGAATGTCGGTGTCGTCATCGTCTCGCACTCGAGCAAGGTGGCCGAGGGCGCGGCAGACATGGTGCGCCAGATGGTCGGCGGCGCCGTGCCTCTGGCCTTCACCGGCGGCAATGTAGACGGCGGCCTGGGAACGGACGTGGCGGCCATTCTGGCGGCGATTGATCGCGCCTGGACTCCCGCCGGTGTCGTCATACTGGTCGATCTTGGTGGCGCCGAAACCAACAGCGAGATGGCAGTGGAGATGCTCGATGAGAAGCGGCGCGGCCGGGTCGCTGTGTGCAACGCGCCGATCGTCGAAGGCGCGGTGATCGCGGCGACGGAGGCGTCGGGGGGCTCGTCGCTCGAGATTGTGAAGCGGATGGCCGAGGAGCTGTCGCCGCAATAGGCGGCGGCTGGATGGCAAGGAGCAAGGATTGTTTTTATGAGTATGACCGAGACGCCCGTTGTCGCTTCCGCGCTCCTCACCAACGAGGTCGGCCTGCACGCGCGCCCGGCGGTCAAGCTGACCCAGCTCGCCAAGAGTTTCGCGGCGACGGTGGAGCTGGCGCTTGAGCCGGACGGCCCGTGGGTCGACGCTAAAAGCCCGGTCAGGATCATGCGGGTGAAGGCGGCCAAGGGAACGCTTTTGCATTTTCGTGCATCGGGCAGCGACGCCGACGCGGCGGTCGGCGCGCTCGTCGATCTCGTCGCCCGCGGCTTCGACGAGAATGCGGGCGAAGGTGCCGACCATGCCTGAAGCGCGTCACCGCGGCAGGCCGGCCGCCCCCGGCTTCGCTGCCGGGCGCGTCGTCGCGCTCGGCACGGCCGTGGTGACGCGACGGGCCGGTGGCGATCCCGCGCGGGAAGCGGCCGCGCTGCGCGCCGCAATGGCGAAGGCGGCGGCCGAGCTCGCGGCACTGGCGGCGGGAGCCGCCGATGACGCAGCCGGCATCCTCGGCTTCCAGATAGCGCTCCTTGAGGACGACGCACTCTCGGCGCCGGCCTTTGTGGCGATCGAAGGCGGGGCTCCAGCCGATGTCGCCTGGCGCGACGCGCTCGACGACGAGATTGACGGTTATCGTTCCGCCGAAGACGAGACGTTCCGCGCCCGCGCCGCCGATCTCGGCGACCTGCGAGATCGCGTGCTGGCGCAGCTCGGCGGCGACGCCGACGGCACCGCGGTCGCCCCCCCTGTCGCCCCGGGCAGCATTGTCGCCGCTTCCGACCTGCCGCCGTCGCGCTTTCTCGCCATCGATTGGCGTGCCGGCGGCGCGGTGCTGCTGTCCGAAGGCAGCCGCAACAGTCATGTGGCGATGCTGGCCCGCGCGCGCGGCGTGCCGATGATCGTCGGCCTCGGCATCGATCCCTGCTGCCTCGCCGGAGAGGCGCTCGTCGACGCGATGGGCGGTGAGTTCGTCCTCGATCCGGCCCCGGCGACGCGCGCCGCCTTCGAGGCGCGTCGGCGATCGCACGAAATCGGCGCGGCCGAGGCGGCAAGCCGCGTCGGGGAACCGGCGGTGACCGCTGACGGCGTCGCGGTGGCGGTCCACATCAACGTTGCCGGTCCCGACGAGCTGGCGTCGCTCTCGCCGACGATCTGCGACGGCATCGGCCTGGTGCGGACGGAGTTCTTGTTCGCGGGCGAGGGGCTGCCCGACGAGGAGACGCAGTATCGCGTCTATCGCCGGCTCGTCGAATGGGCCGCCGGCAAACCGGTGACCATCCGGACCCTCGATGCCGGCGGCGACAAGCCGGTCACCGGCCTCACCGCGGTTGGCGAGAGCAATCCCTTTCTCGGCGTTCGCGGCATCCGCCTCTCGCTGGCTCGTCCCGAGGTCTTCGCCGTTCAGCTTCGCGCGCTCGCCCGAGCCGCCTGCCACGGAGCGTTGCGGATCATGCTGCCGATGGTGACGGTGCCGGAGGAGGTTGAGGCTGCGCGCACCCTCCTGGATGCAACGGTGGCGGCCCTCGAAGCGGCCGGCGTGCCGGCGACGCGCCCGCCAATCGGCATCATGGTCGAGGTGCCGGCCGCTGCCCTTGCCATTGAACGCTTCGACGCGGCGTTCTTCTCGATCGGATCGAACGACCTGACGCAGTATGTGACCGCCGCCGGCCGCGACATCGCCGCGGTCGCCGAGCTCGCCAATCCGCTCAATCCGGCCGTGCTGCGCTTGATCCGGATGGTCGTGGAGCATGGCCGCGCCAATGGGCGCGAAGTCAGCCTGTGCGGCGATGCCGGCGGCGATCCCGAGGCGGTCGGGGCGTTGCTGTTGGCCGGACTGCGCTCGCTGTCGGTGGCGCCCGCCGCGCTGTCCGCCACCAAGTCCGCGATCAGCCGGATCGATCTTGGCCGCGCCGACAGTGCGGCCGGGAAGGGACGATGAGCGAACGACCGACCGCGGTTGCCGGGCCAGATCCGGTGGCCGAATACAAGGCCATCCTCAAGCGGGTGCTGGACAATCGGCCGTCCGGAACGCGGCAGCGTCTGGCCAGGGCGCTCGGCAAGAACCGTTCCTTCATCTCCCAGATCGCCAATCCAGCCTATCCCGTGCCGATCCCGGTGCAGCATCTCGAGACGATGTTCGAGCTTTGCCATTTCTCGCAGGATGACCGGCGCGATTTCCTCGCGGCCTACCGGCGTGCCCATCCGCGCCGTTTTGCCCTTGTCCATGCCGTCCCGCGAACGCGCATCGTCTCGCTCGCGGTACCGGATCTCGGAGACGCCAAGCGCAATCGCGCCGTCGACGCGATGATCGCCGACTTCGTCCGCCGGCTGCGGAAATTCGTCGACGACATCGAGTGACCGCCAAGGAAGCCGCAAGTACGCAGGGAGGTTCCGTCATGAAGAAGCTGATGAATGCCGCCGACACCGTCCTTGCCGAGAGCCTCGACGGCTTCGCCGCCTCGCATGCCGACATCGTCGTACTCGGGCCGGAGCGCAAGTTCGTGCGCCGGCGCTTGCCCAAGTCGGGCAAGGTCGCGCTGCTCTCCGGCGGCGGCTCTGGGCACGAGCCGCTGCATGCCGGCTTCGTGGGTGTCGGCATGCTCGACGCCGCCTGCCCGGGTCAGGTCTTCACCGCGCCGACGCCCGACCAGATGGCGGAAGCCGCGCGGCCATCGACGCCGGGGCCGGCTGTCTCTTCATCGTCAAGAATTACGAAGGCGACGTCATGAACTTCGAGATGGCGGCGGAGATCGTCGGGCGGGAGGTCCGGACCATCGTCACCGACGACGATGTCGCGGTCGAGACTTCCACCTATTCGACCGGAAGGCGCGGCGTCGCCGGCACGCTCATTGTTGAGAAGATGGTCGGCGCCGCGGCCGAGGCCGGGCGCGATCTGGTGGCGCTCCAGGCGCTGGGCAAGGACGTCAACGCACGCACCCGCTCGATGGGCGTCGCGCTCACCTCGTGCACGGTGCCGGCCGCCGGCAAGCCCACATTTCAGCTCAGCGAGGATGAGATGGAAATGGGCGTCGGCATCCACGGCGAGCCTGGGCGCCGGCGCGTCCCGTTCGCCACTGCCGATGTCATCGCCAACGAGCTCGTGAATTCGATTCTCAATGACCTGGGGCTCAAGCGCGGCACGCCCGTGTTGCTCTTCGTCAACGGCTTCGGCGGCACGCCAGCGCTCGAACTCTACCTCATGGCGAACGCCGCGCGTCGGGTCCTCGGCGACGCCGGGCTGACGGTGGCGCGCAGTCTCACGGGCAGCTACGTGACCTCGCTCGAGATGGCCGGCTGCTCGGTGACGATAACGGCCGTCGACGATTCGCTCGTCGCGCTCTGGGACGCGCCGGTCCATACGGCAGCGCTGCGCTGGGCGATATGAGCCGCCGCCCTAGCAGAGGCAGGCCAAGATAATGCGGTCTATGCCTTCCGCCTGTGTCGGGCCCGGCACCATGAGTTGCTGCCGCAGGTATGCTGGCTGACGCGCCCGACTGGTTTGTTCAGTATTGCGTGGTCGGAATTTGCTAGCTTGAGCTGCGTGCGGCCGCTAGCGGATCGCGTAATCCATCATATGGAAAATGAATGAGTGGCATCGGTGGCGGCGACTTTGGGGATGACGCTGACAGCCTCAAGCTTTGAGGGCGGACATCCACCGAGCAACAACTCATGATGAAACCAGAGAAGTGCCATCAGTAGGGTGATCGCCGACTAAGACAAAAATTGCGAGTTGCACTGAGGCGCACGGAAACCGATCACTTGCGTAGGTTCTGGTTCGCTCCTTGCGTGATGGTTCCGATCGAGCACCGGTTTGCCAAACCGTTATACGGGGTAAACCCGTATCGAGGGTTCGAATCCCTTCCTCTCCGCCATTAACCCGTAAAAACACCAATATTGGCGGAATTTTCGCGAGGCTTCGGGAGACACATACCCTATTTCATCCCACATTATCGAAAATGTGGATCACGTCTTTGCCGCCAACCAGAGCTACGCCGCAATTACCCGAAATACCGCAAATTCAGGCCGGCCTATAAATTCCGGCATTAGCGGTAATTGCGGTTGAGTTACCCTGCCGTATTCGCCGCAGAGCGTTCGCCCGGCCGGCACATGAGATCTCTTCAGTCTTCGCTGTGGCCGATTTTTGCCTGACCATCAGCGGCCGCCTTTGCCCTTAGAAGGATGCCCTTCAGCGCCTCACGATCCTCCCAAGACATCTGTTCTATATTGAGCAGCCTTCCTGAATTGGCCGAGGCCTCGATAGCAACCGGCGCGCCGTCTGGGCCAGAATGCTCAAACTTCTGACTGTCGTGATGCCACCCGCTTGCAGCGCGCGATCGGTTGCGCAGCGCCCACTGGATGGCCTGGGCGTTGCCAGTTCCGCCGTTGGCCACGTCCAGCAGCCGGTTTTCCCAGAATGTCGTGGCAGCTGCCCTACCGGCACGCACGGCCTCGGAAAACTCAGGATGCACTTTCTGCCATTCGTACAGGCTGTCGGGGTGAACGCCCAGTAGCGCCGCGCAGCCCTCGAGGCTTCGACCCTCGGCCATCAGCGCGACGACGCGCTGACAGAACTCGGGTCGGTAGGAGGTGGGTCGTCCGCCTGGATGCTTTCGCTTCACAGAGCACGCTGCCTTAAATTCACATTGTGTTATTTAGCATGAGGCTGACCGGTTTGACGAACGGATTTCACCCATTACTGAAATGATCAGCCCGCGGTGAGCGCACGCGCCTGCTCGAGCGGCTGGTGCCGCCCGATGATGAGCCGTCATGAGCCGTGCTGCTCTGCTGCGCGCAGCCATGGCGGCTGCCAACCCGCACTGCCGACGTCGCGGCGCTGTGCGGCCGGAGGGTGGGCAAATCGCAGGGTGCGGGCTGGACAGGCGCGCGAGACCGGCAACGCCACGGCACTCTGCATCAGCCCGACGCAGCGCCAGTCGGGCGAGCTTTTTCGCATGGCTAAAGCCGCGATCGTCAAGGCCATGCCCGATGCCGGCTTCCCGACCGACAACCGCCTCTCGATCGAGCTGCCCAACGGCTCGCGCCTTATAAGCCTGCCGGGCGATCCCGGCACGGTGCGCGAGCTGAACGCGTCGCTGGTGCTTCTGGACGAGGCCCAGGGCCTGCCCGACGGCGGGCACGAGCTGTTCGCCGCCGTCCGGCCGATGCTGGCGACGACCGGCGGTCGCATGCTTGTGCTCGGCACGCCGCTCGACCGCGCCGGCCCGCTGTTCGACCGAGCGCACAGCCTCCCTCGTATCCTCGCCGTGCCGCACAAGGTTTCTCAGCGTCTCTTGCTGCTGAGCGATATCTTCCGAGGCCGCACGCAAGTCGCGTTCGACCTGGGCCAAGTTCCGCTCAATCGTTCCCATCGCTGTAGATGGCCGCCGGTCGCCTCACAGAGTTTTCGCATGATGCGAAGCGCCGACTTCTCGAGCCCGCTAATTTTTGGCGGCCTTCGCCGGCTCCGCGTAGTCCGTATGGTTCTTGGCATATTTGCTGTCGGGGACAGCCACGTTCTTAAGCAATTACCAATTCAATTTAGAACCGCGCTTCCCGGCCCGTTAATCAGGGTGCAAAGCTTTTCGACAATTCCCGACGGGCTGTCGGTACCCTCCGCGTAAGTGCCCGTCTTGTTATAGACGACTTGCCAATATTGTTTCTCGCTTCCGAGGTTCAGTCTTGCGCTGAGAGCCCAATGCGGTTTCAGGATTGCCTCAGCGACTGACACCTTAGCAGCCTCAGTTGGATCTTGATGCCCGGCCCAGGTAATCCCCTTGCAGGATGGGTTCTTAAAGAACTCAGACACCATCTTGTTCTCAAATTGTTGAGAGCCTCGGGCGGCATTGGTCATGGTGCAAGCCATCACCGTCGGCATCATTTCGTTGCAGGACGGAATGGAGTCGCATCCCAATTGTGCGATTAGCCCTTTTCTCTCCTTGTGCCACGCTAGCGCGCGCTCGCAGCTCCTCTTGGCAGATTCGATAGCCGACCATTCATCATAGGTAATGACTTTGGCGTCCTGCGCCCTGGACGAAGTACTGGCGCCGATCATTGCAAACAGGGCGTACAGCCACCGTAACCAAACCTTTGTCATTAATTCCCCACCAAGGCCACGCCACCGCACCGCCGGCCTGAGCGCAAGCGGCATTACGCTGGCTGCCGCCGTCGCCCTTACACGCACCGTAGACGCCAGCGAGGGCAAATCGACCAAAGCCAGCACTTTCATGGCTTCAATCAAGGGCGAGGTAGCCGGCGATGTCCCGTGTGAAGAATGGGTCAGGAATATGAGTCTTGTCGCGTTGATCGACAACGACGAGCCGACGCCTACCGTGTCCAATTAGCGGAAAGCCGCACGGATAGCGGCAGCAGGATCTATGCCGCGAGCAACCAGGAGACCTGCGGCGAGCCAGTGCCCGGTGTCGATTACATCTTTCGTTCACGCCGCAACGACATTGAAATGATACGGCGGTTTAGCCACGTCACCCCGACCGGCCTCTGGTCTGTCGAGGTGTTCAAGGGGCCAGACGGCAGGCCCGGCGGCCAATGCCTAGAGCCGTCGAGCTGGCGGCCCGGCCTACCGTATCTTGCGGCACCTCAACGGCTAACATTTCCTCCCGGCCCGAACTCAGCCCCGGTCAAAAGCCGGGGCTTTTCTTTGGCAGCGCGCACCGATGATCAGTCCGACTGCCCCTGTAATAAGCACGACATGAAACGATGTGAGACTTAGGTGCGTCGCGCGACGCGGGGAACTGTCAGATGAATACAGTTACCGGCATTGTCTTTATCGCGCTCTCACTTGGGCTGCTTGGCTGCTGCCTGGCTTTGATTTGGTTTATCATCACGAGAGGCCGTCGTTAGGAGCGGCCAACAGTTTGGGCATCTGATGCCCTACGAGCCAAGGGACAACCTTTAGAGGCGGTC
>Ga0210383_10000736_pt1 | contig 29676 bp, 22 predicted proteins | sample IncBWC14OmetaG_FD_160072 | JGI IMG/M metagenome (GOLD analysis project Ga0210383, IMG submission 160072) | Forest soil microbial communities from Barre Woods Harvard Forest LTER site, Petersham, Massachusetts, United States - Inc-BW-C-14-O ... | reverse complement strand
ATGGCGTTCGCACAGTCCGTGGTAGTCGATGGCCGGCTGGGGCGTGATCTGCTGCTGATGGATGGTGAGACAACCATTACCGGGACTGTCTCCGGAGAGGTCCAGGTAAAGGGTCGCAACATGTCGATCGCCCCTTCGGCCGAGGTCGGCGGGCCAATCCGCTACGAGGGTGACAACCCGGCAAGTGTCGCTTCCGGAGCCAAACTGGCCTCACCCGTGGAATACACGAAGAGGGAGCACAAATCTCAGTACATGGAGGGGCATTACTACCTGTGGCGGGTCATTTGGACGGCGGCTTTCGTGCTGTTCGGGCTTGTGCTTTTCTTGCTGCTTCCGAAATTCTCCGAAGAGACCGTAAGGGCTGGTGAACGCTTCGGAGCCCCCGTTGGGTTGGGCGTTCTGGTGTTTTTTGCTGTGCCGATCGCGGCCATCATTGCGTGTATAACCGTCGTGGGCATCCCCCTGGGTGTGCTCACTTTTGCGCTTTGGATTCTCGGTCTCTTTAGCGCCGAGATTGTGGTCGGCGCGGTACTCGGCAATTGGATTCTTGGCAGGGCCGCCGACACGTGGGGTTTGATTGGAAGAATGGCGATGGGGTTCGCGCTTGTGCGCATCGTCTACACTCCGCTCGAACACCTTCACATCATAGGCTTCCTGGTAGCTTTGGGAATCTGGATGTGGGGCATGGGAGCCATCTCGCTGGCGCTCTACAACCGATTCTCGCCAAAGGTTTCCTTGGGCGCGGTCGGTCCGCTACCTTCGGCTTCGTTGCCGCCTTACACCACAGTAGGCGGTACCCAGCCGGCCTAACCTCTCTCCGAGGGATAACTCGAGTTCTTCAGAGCCTCACACCGGGTGTTTTCTAAAGAGCGCACAAATTCAAATTATGGATGCTAGCCGAGTTGATGAAACACTCTCTTTCAAAGAGTGCGTATGTATATGGTTTTAAAGAGGTACAGTCTTGGGCGCGAGTGTATAAACAGGAAAAAAGATTGCGCAATCCGATTCCATGCAAACAAGTTACGGCCAGTTTGTGAGGTGCGAACGGAAGGGCCGGAGCATCCAGGACGCTCCGGCCCTTGCCTTTTGCGGAGGCGGGTAAGGCCTTGAACTAGTTACTGTTGGCGAATCTTTGCCGCAAAGAAGGCCGGCGCGAGCGTGTTCCCAGGGTCTTCAATGAAAAGGGCACGAATGCCAATAGGCGGAGTAGCCTGGGGAGGGTTTTCATCCTGAATCCCGTCGAGATTGGTAACGTCGGTTCCTTGCCCCTGTATTCCAGGGAAGATTTGAACCTCAAAGGAACTGGTTGGATTGAATGAGAAATACGCCGGAAGGGTGTTGATGTTGATGAGGGACGCAGTTTGTGATCCCACGGCAGTAGCGGTAAAGCGGGACCAGCGTAGCGTAACGGTGTCCACGTTGTTGGCAATCGCCGCCGTAGTGCCGCTAGCGGCGGTGAAGGCATTGACGTGGACAGCGACGGACTGGCCCTGGCGAAGGGCGGTTGTATCTGACCCGCTTATAAAGTTCGAGGTGTTGCCACCCAGCGCAAGGCCTTTCGTGTCGACTCTGAAACTCGGACCCGTTGCCAAATTCACAGTCAGCGTGGAACCGATACCCAAGCTGGTGATCAAAGAGTTCGAGGCGGCGGGAATTATGTCTGTGACGATTATATTAAACTGCGTTGCAATGTTCTGGTTGGTGGAGACGACAGTTCCTTCGACAGTGTCTACGACTGGGCTGGCCAGGAGCGGCTCGATCTCCTGGACCGTAAAGGTTCCATCGGAATTGAGGACTGCATCCATGCTTGCGGCTTCACCGGTGGTCGTGAAACAGGCGGACAGCGAAGTCGCTCCGCTGCACAGAGTACCGGTCGGATCGATGTCGTAAACAGTGGTCGAAGCGGTCGAGGCGGTGATGGCCGGGCGGTTCACATTCGATGCCGGGGCGATTGTTACCGTTGAACCGGAGACCGTGGCGATGCCGGTGAAATCCTCGATGAGATCTAGCTGCCCGGAAGCGAGATTGGCGTTCGTGCGCGGAAGACTGAAAGCGCTGACGACACTGGTGGTGGTGGAATTGACGAAGTTAATGGTCAGTGCGCCGCCGGTGACGGAGGCGGCGTTTGCGAGATTGACATCGATGCCGAGCCCCGCGTTGGCACCAATGCCCACCGAAGTCGTGATCGTCGAGGTAAAGGGCCCGGGGAAGGTGACGATGCATACGGCACCCGAGGCGCACGAGGGGGTCAGATTGGTGATCGCAGCGCCAGTGCCATTAAAAAATGCGATCTCCGCACCAGAGAAAGTGACCGCGATGCTGGTATAGGTGCCCGTCGGGACTTTAGGTACCGTGCCCAGAAAGGCGGAGTCGGATTGCAGGCGAACCAGATCAAAGGAGTAGCCGTTACCGCTGTTGATGTTGAAAGTTGTCGCCGTTCCCGTCGAGGGAGTCAACGTAATGGAAGTGGGAACCACCTTAAGACTCACAAGCCCAAGGTTGGCAGGAGGAGTGTCGGCGACCAGGACAAAACTCACGTTGGCTGTGGTCGTGCCGCCGCCGCCGGTACCACCACCGCCACCGACGGTGCCTGTTTTAAGACTTTGGCAAGCGGAGAGCAGCATGGCTGTCGCTAAGGTTGCAAAAAGAAAAGACTTAGTATGTTTCATCGAATACCCCACAAGGATGAATGTGCGCAGCCCATGCTGTACAAATCGCCTCAGTCGAACCCCAAGCTGGGATTTTACGCGGAACCGTGAAGAACAGGATTCTGGAAAACAAAGGCGGTTGCTCAAGTACTAAATGAGCCGTGAAGACCCGGGAAGCAAATCTGGCGTGTATCAGCGGAGTGCTTGGAGATCAAATTTGGTTTCCCCGTGCTGGCCGCCCGAAGTGTCGATGAGGACAGTCAGGGGATTTCATGTTGGCAAGGAATTCGCTCTTCGCGAGAGAGTTGCGGATTCCGCGACGGCCTTTCTTTCCAGTAGTTCGGCCTTAGCTTTACGCTGTGCGTCTCAAGGCGGTGTGTGGCGCCATAATAGGGAAGGAGTGGTTGCCCGCCGAGCAGGTATTGACTGAACCCTAGCCAGCCGATCAAGCCCCAAGAAGAGCGAAAGCTTGAAATACCTGCGGCCGCCGGAGCGTGACCACTAACGTTAAGGCTGAACACAAAAGAACGAAGGCTAGGGCAGCTGCGGGGACATGTGGCCGGAGGAAGTATCAGCCCCAACCCTAAATCCCATCTGATCGATGCCATGATCGCGATCCACCAAATACTCCCCAATGCGAAATGCGACCGAGAGCCAGACGATTGTGGCTAAACTTAAAGCCACTCGCCTTTTGACGGTTCGCTTTGCCCCCTCCGATTTCCGGATCAGCATTTGGATCGTAGAGCCGCGTTCTAGCGATAAGTCAATGAATTAACTAGACCTATAATCAATTCGCGCGACATTCGAAATAGCAATGTTGGTGATTCGAAAATTCCATTTGCCTCAGCACTACTAATGCAGACAGTATTTATACGCCAGCAGAGAACACCGGTCGGCTCCCAGCCACCTCAAGCGCAGTCCTCCGGACCCGTACAAGTCGTAGTAGCCATATCTAAGTGGCAATGGCGAAGCCTTGACCTCATCGCTCCAGCAAAATTCAGCAGACGTTTCTGCCAGCAAGCCAGCGGAGCCACACTCGCCGCAGTGGTTTGCGGCTTATACGTGCTCCTGCCAGGAAAAACGCGTCGCGCAGCACCTTGGCGCGCGCAATATCGATTTCTTCCTTCCCGTTTATCGTAAGGTCAGCCGGTGGAAAAACGGCCTAACTGTGCCCATCGAACGCCCACTCTTTCCGGGTTACGTGTTTGTACAGATCGATCGAAGCGAGAGAGTTCGCGTGCTGGAATTGCCGGGCGTGCAGTCTATCGTTGGCGCTGGCCGAGAGCCCATTCCTCTCCCCTCGCATGAAATCGAGATGCTTCGTCTGAGCAGTGACCCACTTCGCGTCGAACCCCATCCGTATCTGAGTCTTAGTGTCGGCGACCAAGCAAGGGTTTCGAGGGGACCCTTGGCGGGGATGACTGGAGTCGTCCTTCGCAAGAAGAATGGGTGTAGGCTCGTTCTCAGCTTGCACCTCATCATGAAGAGTGTGTCGGTTGAAGTGAATGAACTGGATCTCCATCCGTTGAATCCCGCGGTTCTCCTTGATCAGGCGTATAAAACTTCGTGTCCTTCAGGAGTTCTATACTGAAAGGCACGAGCCGGAACGTTTTGTCTCCGTATAAGTGAATGCTAAAGATGCACGTTGCCATCCGAGGATCGCGGCGCTCCTAGTTCTCGAATCATCGCTTTTCGCAAGCCAGAAAAATGCCCATCGCAAGCGTCAGCAATTGGAAAATCGCAAAGCACCTGGCGAAGCTATACGACCTGTTCGCCTTGTTCCTTGCTTTTATTGTGGCCACATTTCTCGTCCACTCGTCAGTCACCACCCTGACCATGGCTGAATTCCTCGGCCTGAAGATAACATTAGGGAACGGTTTGCTGTTTGGCTTGCTGCTTCTGGCATGGCACAGCCTGTTTATCCTCTGCGGGCTCTACGAGTCTAAGAGACTTACGCCCGTATTGAAGGTCATCTATGACGTGTGCATGGCGACCTTCTCCGCGGCGCTGTTCCTGTTAGTTGCAGCTAAGATGCTCCACATCAAGATGGTCAATACCATTTTCGTTTTTTATGTGTGGGGCATCTGCACGGTTTGCATGGTTTCGGTACGCTTGGCGTCCCGCTGGCTACTGAAGGTTCTGCGAAAGCGCGGCAGGAACCGGCGATTCCTGCTCATCATTGGCACTAACGAACGAGCCATGGAATTTGCCGATAGAATCCAGGGACGCCAGGAACTCGGATACAGCGTTGTCGGTTTTGTCGACGACGATTGGGGAAGAATTGGAGTTTTCGAAGCGAGCGGGCATTCTCGCTGCTGCACGTTTTCCGGTCTCGCCGAGTTTCTCCGGCACAACGTTGTAGACGAAGCTGCGATTTACCTTCCCCTCCGCTCTTTTTATGAGCACGCTGCGCAATTAGTTTCCTTGTGTGAGCACCATGGGATTCTGGTTCGCACCGACACTCAGGTCTTCAAGCTGAGAGGCTGCGACGCGTCTCTCCTGGAGTTCGATGAGGACGCAGAGGGCATACCTCGGCCCGGTTCGGTTCCCCTTGCTCCCGCGATAGCCAAACGGTTCATCGACTTTATGGGTTCATTGCTGCTTCTGCTACTGCTGTCTCCTTTGCTCCTCGTCGTTAGCTTGTTAATCAAATTCAGTTCTCCCGGTCCCATACTTTTCCGGCAAAGGCGCGTTGGCGTAAACAAGCGTCTGTTCACCATGTACAAATTTCGGACCATGGTGGCCGACGCAGAGAAAATTCAGGATCAATTGCTCTCCAGGAATGAGATGACCGGGCCGGCGTTCAAGATCAAAGAGGATCCGCGCATCACGCCACTCGGGAGAATATTACGGAAAACCAGCATCGACGAACTGCCCCAGCTCTTCAATGTCTTGACGGGTGAAATGAGTCTAGTCGGCCCACGGGCGATGTCGCTCCGCGATTATCGGTTGTTCGATCAGGATTGGCATTGCCGAAGATTCAGTGTCAAGCCCGGCATTACGTGCCTGTGGCAAATTCTTGGCCGGAGTTCCATCCCCTTCGAACAGTGGATGGAGCTCGATCTCCAGTACATCGATAAATGGTCACTTTGGCTCGACTTGAAAATTTTGGCGCGCACCGTGCCGGCGGTAATACGCGGCACCGGCGCCACATAACGGTCCAACTGCACAGAGAATTGCGTGCAAACGGCACATTCCGTCGTGCCTAAACGGGAGGTTTACCATTCAAATCACCAAATTATCCAGCGGCTTAATCGAGTCGACGAGAGACATTACCTTTCGCGACAGCGCGAGCTTTTCCGCAAGACAACTTACCATGCGCGACTTGCTGCGCATGTTTCGACGCAGATTTTCTTTGATCCGTGTATCGGTCGCCGCCGCTCTGCTGGCAGGCGCCTTGGTTTGTATTTTCAGCACGCGTCGGTACGAAGCGACCGGCACCATCCAATTGCAGAGAGAGAGTACCGACGGGCTTAGTCGCGATTCCTTGATGGGTTCCGCACCTCTCTCTTCAGACGCTTTGGGTGAGAGCATGACCATCCAAACACAGACTCGCATCTTGCAATCCGACGTGCTCGCGTTGCGAACTATTCGCGCACTGAAGCTGGAAGACAGCCCGGAATTCATTCTCAAGCCCGGTATGCTCTCCTGGTGGCACACTTTAACGTCACGCACGTCCACGTCAAAGGAAGGATCATCCAGCAACGCGTCCACGCGGCAAAAGCAAGCCGAAGCGCTGAAAGTCTTTCGACACAATCTAACGGTAGAAGCTGTCGGAGGCTCCCGCATCATCGAAATCTCTTTCACGAATGGCGACCCCGAGCTGGCGGCATCGATCCTGAATCAACTCGTTCAAGAGCTTGTCGAGTACAACTTTGAGACCGGATACAAAGCGACAGAAGCAGCGTCCGAGGCACTGAGTAAGCAGCTTGTTGATCTTCGACTACAGAGTGAAGAGCTGCAGGCAAAGGTTGCGACGATGCAACGTCAATCCGGTATTTACAGCATTGGAACAACCGACGCGGAAGGCAGGCAGCAAGCGTACAGCGCCGTTCTAGAACAGTTTGAGCGAGCTTCCACCACCTTGAGTGATGCGGCGCAGACCCGCATCCTCAAGGAAGCGATCTACCATGCGGCTCAAGCAGGTGATGCTGAGACGCTTTCCAGTCTTGCTGGAAATACGATCGTTGGTGCTGCTCCCTCAGGAATCACCAACTCATTGGCAACCATTCAAAACCTTCGCAGTCAGGAAGGGACCCTGCAGGGTGCGTTGGACCAACTCAAAGCTAAGTTCGATGTAGGCTATCCGAAAGTAGCGGAGCTCCAGGCCAACATTGACAGCCTGGAACGTTCTATCAAGCAGGAAGTCGACCGCATCACCAAGCGGGCCCGGAACGACTACCTCGTGGCCGATCGCACCTGGAAAAACGCGCTGGACACCTACAAGGAGCAAAAAGTTCAGGCCGATGCCTTAAATAATCGGGCAATTCAGTACATGATCACGCGCCAGGAAGCCGATGACAGCCGTATTTTATATGAAGACTTACTGAAACGCCTGAAAGAGGCGGGAATTTTGCAGGGTCTAAAGTCGAACAACATTAGCGTCGTCGATCAAGCCCTTGTACCCACGAAACCGAAAAAGCCGAACGTTCCTGTTTACCTCGGCGCGGCGCTCGGTTTGGGATTGCTGGTCGGTGCTTTTGCGGTGGTATTTGTCGAATCGCTCGACGACAAAGTCTGGGATTCCGAGGCCGTAGAGCAAATGGGCCTCTCCGTCGCCGGCATGGTTCCGAACTACCAGGAGCAAGGTAAAGAGGTCGACGTCACCGATAGCCCGCACTCCAGATACGGCGATGCCGTACGCAGTTTGCGCTTTGACCTAATGAGGTCGATGAGCGGCGGGAGTGCCAAACTCATTCTGGTCACCTGTGCAACTCCGGACGAGCGGAAAGACGAGCTGTGCATGGATTTGGCGGAGAGTTTTGCCCAGGCTGGTAGGAAAGTTCTTCTGGTGGAATCTGACATGAGAAGTCCGGCCCTACTGCGGAACATGGGTTTACCTGGAAACGAGGGCCTGAGCAAAGTGCTTTCCGGTCTGAACGCGGATCGCGCCATTATCAATCACCCTCGGGTTCCCCATCTCTTTGTGCTTCCAGCCGGAGCCTCTCCACAGAATCCCTCGGAGCTAGTTGAGTCTCAGCGCATGCAAAAGCTTTTGCAGGAGTGGCGCGAGGCGTATGACTTCGTCGTCGTAAACGCTCCGCCGGTGATCCGCTTCACGGACGCCCGGTACCTCAGCGAATTTGCCGATCTCACATTGCAAGTCGCTCAATACGGAGCTACCACGCGAACATCCTTATTGCGTGCTCATAGTCTTCTAAGTTCCCACGCCAACGGAAATATCGAAACGGTATTGGTCGGAGTACCGCAAAACTCCGCGAGCTACCGCAATTAACGCTGCTATTCAGCAGGTCAACAGAGCTTAGGGAGGGTAAAATGCGACTACTGCAGTGGTTGTTGCTCCTTATTTTGATGACCCCAAGCGTGTTCGCACAGCGGGAAAGTCTTCTGATCGGGCCTGGCGACGAACTTCATGTCCAGGTATTCGATACGCCTGAATTGGAACAGGTGGCGCTGGTCACCGATAAGGGCGAACTACCGCTTATTATGGGCGGAACGATCAAAGTCGTCGGAATGACTCCCGGGGAGGCTGCTGGCGCGGTTCAGAAAGCGCTTGTGGACGCGCGCATAATGCGCAATCCGCGCGTGTTGGTCACCGTACAAAAATACGCAACCCAGAGTGTGACTGTGTCGGGCCAGGTGGTCCGGCCGGGCGCTTACGAGATCACAACGCCTCGTTTGGTCACCGACGTACTGACTCTCGCGGGCGGTCTAACGGACTTGGCCGACCGGCATGTCACGATTGAGCGCGTGAATGGCGAAACGCAAGAAACCTATTTCATCTCCAACGATCCGGCGGAAGTCACCAAACACGCCAAACTCGTCTACCCGGGAGATCGGATTATTGTCCCGAAGACCGGGATCATCTACGTCTTGGGCGATGTGGGCCGACCGGGCGGGTACCCCATGTCAAACAATGACTCGAAATTGACGGTTCTACAGGCTGTTGCTCTGGCTGGCGGCACCGTTCCTTCCGCGGCACCGGGCAATTCCAGACTCATTCGCCGCACTCCGGACGGGTACGAGAATCTCGCTTTGCCGCTTGGAGCGATGCAAAAGGGAAAGAAGTCAGACCAGCAGATGCAAGCCGACGACATCATTTACGTTCCTTTCAGCTATCTCCGCAATGCTGCTCTAGGGCTCACCGGCATTATGGCTTCCGCCACTTCTGCAGCGATCTACGCCAAGCCCTGATGCTAAGCAGACTAGCGCAAAGAAACAGCCTGGCAACCCGCTCCTGGTTATCGCCGCCCGTGCCAGCTATGTATCTGGTGCTCAGTTGGATCCTCATGTTGCCATTCGTGTTTTTTGCGGTTCACGGCAACTTCTCTTTCGAGCTGGGCTCGAGCGGCCGTACGACGGGCACCAACTCATTGGCCGGAATCATTCCGCACCGCAATTTCGGTGTCCTTGGGTACGTAGTTGTTCCCGGTATTGTGTATGCGATCGTTGCTTGCCTTGTCGCTCTAAATTTCAGACGCGTGCTGGGCATCGCGATGAGAATGCGCATGCTGTCCTTGTTGGCGCTGCTAACTGTGTTTTCCGGAGTGTGGTCTCAGAGTCCGATGAGATCGTCCTACAACGGCATCTTCTACCTTGCCGATACATTGTTTGCCTTTTATCTCGTTCTACGCTTTGAACCAGAAGAGATTATGGCCATAGTGCAGATGGCCGGCGTCTTCGTATGCTTCTGGAGTTTGATCCTAATTGTTTTCTTTCCTCAGTATGGAGTCAGCACGGAAGACCGGTACTCCATGGTGTGGAAAGGCATCTTCATCGATCGGACCACGGCGGCTAAATGCTTGGTATTCCTGGTAAGTCCAGCCCTGGTTTTCGGCTCGCGGCGCTTCGGTTATCTTCAGATTGCGTACATTTGTTTCGTGGGAATCTTTATTGTGATGGCGCATGCCATCACGTCATTAGTCGTTCTTTCGCTCTATGCTTTGTTTATGGCTGCGCTTTGCTTTGCGCGCAAATTTGAACGAAGAACCGTAGTGCTCTTTGCGGTACCAGCGATTCTGGTCACTGTCCTCCTGGTTTTCGTTGCTGTCTCATTTAGCTCCGACCTATTGCACTTTTTGGGCCGCGAACCAACCTTGACTGGCAGAACGGAATTGTGGGGTGTTCTCCTGCCGTCCGCTCTGAAACGGCCCTTCCTGGGATATGGATTCTATGCCTACTGGTTGGGCTTACAGGGCGAGTCGGCTAACGCAATTGTTGCGGCCCACTGGTTCTATGGATATGCGCACAATGGGATTTTAGAAATCCTTTTGCAGCTCGGCTTCGTCGGACTGGCTATGTTTTTGGTCACGCTTTTTGCTGCAGGTAAGAACGCCTGGTTCTGCCTCGGTCGCGCTCACTCGCTTGGCGTCGAATGGTACATTGGGCTTATTTTCCTCACCGTGCTCTACAACATTGATGAAGCTACCGTCGTACTGCCCAATGAACTGTTATCGATCCTCTATGTCGTGGCCTGTACGGGCCTCGTAGCGGCGGTGAAACGTAGTAGCGTGACTGATCCAGTTGAACTATCGCTCGCGACCTCCAGCGATTTCCGTTCGGCATGAAACGTGTTCTCATCGCCCAGGTAGGTGTTGATCCCTTCAACATGGCCGAAGTGGTTGAGAGGATCAATGCTCTGCTGAGCCAACCAGGGACCCATGCGGCTCACGTGGTCACCGTAAATGCGCAGTTCATTCATATTTCGCGAAGTGATCGCCGGTTCGCCGACATTCTCCGTCGTGCGGATCTCAGCATCGCCGATGGTGCCTCTTTGATCTGGGCCTCGCGCCTTTTGGGCCACGCCTTGCCGGAGCGTGTAGCTGGTATTGATCTTCTTATGCGGGTTTGTGAGAGCGCGGCTCTCACCGGCGCCACAGTTTACTTCCTGGGCGGGCGTCCCGGCGCTGCCGAGCAAGCGGTTCACCAAATCCAGAAGATTTGCCCGTCTCTCAGGGTTGCGGGAATAGACTGCCCTCCCTATGGCTTCTCGGAAAATGTGTCTCTGGACGCACAAGTTTCAGAGCGCATCCGGATGGCCGGACCCGACATTCTTTTCGCCGGCCTCGGCGCTCCGAAACAAGAGTATTGGATCGAAAGGCATTTACATTTGCCAGTAAAGATGATGATGGGCGTCGGTGGAAGTTTCGATTTAATTGCTGGTATCACCAAACGGGCGCCTCGGCTCCTTCAAACGTGCGGTTGCGAATGGCTGTGGCGCCTCTGCATGGAACCACGAAGACTGTGGAAGCGTTACCTGGTGGGGAACCTTGTGTTTGTTTCTTTAGTCGTTCGCCAATGCCTCGCGCAGTTGTTCGGGCGTACTCCGGAATCGCCAAAAGTCCGATTGGGTGCGGACCAGATTGTCGAATGAATCGTATATCGCGCAAACAGCCGAAAAAAGCGCAAGAGTAGTTGTCAGTGGAGACGACGTGAAGCAAGATCTTGCGACAACAACTACGGGGAAAATCTACCATTTGCTCGATGAGGCCGAGGTTTTCTCGGAGCGCAATGGCGGTGCGATTTCCAGGTGGGCAGCCAACGTGCTCCGAGATGGTCCGGAGATTGTCGTCTGCCCATCGTTTGACGATACCTGGGGCTTTCCGGAAAATCGGCTCTATCGACTTGCGAACTGGAGCCGCACGCATTCCGTTCATCCTATCCTGTACAGGCTTCCGTGGACGTTGCAGAAAAGCATCTATCTCGCCGTTTTTCGGCCACTGCTCGAAAAGCTGAGACCCGGCGATCTGTTGTATGTTCACAATAAGCCCGTGTGCGCTGCTGTTCTGGCAACCGTTTCGGAGAAGCTTGACCTTCGTCTGGTTCTGCACATGCATAACTCTCTTCTTCTTCGTACCACTCGCGCTCAGAGGTCCGCGATGAAGCATTTGCCGCTTGTGTTCTGCAGCGATTTTCTTCTGAAGGAATTTCAGGCCTTCTGGCCGAATCACGCGGCAGCAACCTGTGTGGTCTACAACGGCGCCGATGGAGAGAAATTTCGCGTCGCATGCGAAAGATCTGACGCCGAGCCTGAAATTATCTTTACGGGACGCCTTGTGCCTTATAAAGGCGTGCATGTTCTTTTACAAGCAATGCGCATTCTCGAGAATCGCGGCGTGAAGGCGCGCTGCACCATCGCCGGCGGCGCACAATTTGGAACCAGCCGGAAAACTACCTATATCCGTAAGCTCGAGCGGATGAAACCTGCAAATACTCAATTGGTTGGCTATCGCGCCGGCGAAGAACTAGCCTCGCTCCTGCGCCAAGCGGATATTTTCTGCTGCCCCTCCATCTGGAACGATCCGTTTCCTTTGGCTCCGCTGGAGGCCATGGCCTCCGGACTTCCCGTGGTCGCATCACGGACCGGTGGCATTCCCGAAGCCCTGGCCTACGGGGGCGGCTCCATGGTTCCGCCGGCTGATCCAAACGCTCTCGCAGACGCATTGCAGTCTTTGATTCAGAACGCGAGCTTCCGTGAGCAAAAGGGGCAAGAGGCCCTGCAATCCTTTCAAAAGCATTTCCTCTGGGCGAACGTGCGGCAGCAATACGAATCCTTTATCAGAAATCTTCACCCGGATTTGAATTCCAGACGCGCCCCGGCAGTGAACTTCTCTCCAACTTGCCAAAATTTGGAAGCTTCCGATGCGTCTCGCGCATCCTGTGCCTAACGCCTCTCTTTCGCCTAACTCTTCTACAATTCTCTCGCCTTGGAGAGATGTCGAAGTGTCTGCTTTCCGAGACAAGATTGGCCCGGCAGCCAGATGAATATTGTTGTCCTCAACGACAGCGGGTCCGTCAACGGCGGCGCCGCCAAAATTGCTCTTGATGGAGCGCGCGCTTTGGCCTCGGTCGGTCATCAGGTGCATCTTGTGTGTGGCACCGGCTCTGTTTCCGACGGATTACGCGGCCAACCCAATCTAACGGTGCATCATTTGGCGATTCGCGATATCGCCACGGACCCAAATCGTCTACGAGCCATGGCGATAGGCATATGGAATCCAGCGTCCTCGAAGTATTTAGGCGAGTTGCTGGATTCCTTGGACCCACAGTCTACGGTGGTTCATGTGCATAACTGGACCCGGACTCTCTCTGTAAGCGCAGTGCGTTCCGCGATCGATCGACGGTTCGCAGTGATTTTCACGCTGCACGACTTCCAGCTTGCCTGTCCGACCGGGACTCTGTTTCGGCACAATCTAGAAGAGAAATGCACGCTAAAGCCCATGAGCGCTTCCTGCATTTGCACCAACTGCGACAGGCACAGCTATCAGCAGAAACTCTGGCGAATTGGTCGCCATGCGGTACAACAGCGAATCTGCCGAATACCTTCAGCAGTCAAGCATTTTGTCTATTATTCGCAGTTGGCTCGGGATGTGTTGGCTCCTTTTCTTCCAAACCATGCGGTTTTCTATTGGCTTCCCGTGGCGATCGACATGGAACAGGCGCCGCCCGCAAATGTTTATAACAATGAAACATTCCTGTTTCTTGGTAGGCTCGTTCGAGAGAAAGGCCCCGAACTATTTGCGAGGGCCGCTGCTGCGGAACAAGTGCAATGCCGCTTCGTCGGCGAGGGAATTGCTCGGGAATCCATCGAACGCGCGAACCCCAAGGCTATCTTATCCGGATGGGTGAGTCACCATGACGGGCTGCAAGCACTCCGATCCGCCCGCGTGCTTGTTTTTCCTTCTCTTTGGTATGAAACGTTGGGGCTTACCGTGCTCGAGGCAGCGGGTAACGGCGTGCCTAGCATCGTTCCGGATTCCTGCGCTGCCCGACAATCCGTCGTCGACGGTGTAACTGGCCTGTATTTCCGAAGCGGAGACGAAAGGGACCTTCGCGCAAAGATCGCCCTTCTAAAAAATGCAGAACTGGCCGCACGCATGGGCAAAGCCGCCTACGACCTGTTCTGGACGCCACCTGGGAATGGTATCGACTTGCATCGTCAGAGGCTTGAAAGGATCTACAAGCAAGCCCTCGATTCTCGCGAAAGCCCAAGCACCGCTAACGAAAGCAAGACTGGTTCACATTCGGCGGAAAATATTCTCCTCCGGGAAGAACCAGCGTTCGTTCATGACCGCGGTAGCCAGCCTTGACGCACCATAGGTGATTGCTGACTTGTCACGCTTCGCCAACAGTTCTCTCACTCGCAATTTTGCCTGGATGCTCGCCGGACAGGGTCTGGGGTACGGCCTGCGCATCATCTATTTCATCGTCATCGCACGACTGCTCGGCGTCTTGCAATATGGAATCGTTGTTGGCGCGTATGGTCTGGTGAATCTGGTCGCGCAATACGGCAGGTTAGGCACCAGCACAGTCCTGCTGAGATACGTCGCACCGGATCACAAGCGTTTTGCAGCGTATTGGGGGCATTTGTTAATGGTCACCTCTGCTATGGGTGGCTTGCTTACCATCGTTCTTCGCGTCGTCGCTCCGCACGTTCTTGATCCTGCTAGTGCCGCCGTCATCGCGCTCACGGCCGTAGGAACTTGTCTCTGTGAACAGCTAACGATTGGCGCGACGCAAGCTTTTCAAGCCTTCGAAAATATGCGCATAACAGCGCTGCTGAACCAGATGACCTCGTTGCTGCGAACTCTCGCCGCTGTCGGAATGCTGCTCGTTATGCATCATGCGAGTGCCTGGCAATGGGCGTTGTCATCGATGATTGTCTCCGGGATCGCCACCGTTGTTGCCGTCGCCGCGGTCACTGCCAAGCTCGGGTGGCCGCAATTCTCACTACACCTATTCTCCAAACATGGTAGTGAAGGATTGGAATACGCCTTCGCATCCTCGACCACCAACGCCTACGACGATCTCGACAAAACCATGCTCAGTCACTACGGGATGAGCGCGGCCAACGGTATTTACGGCATGGCCTACCGCATCATCGAAATGGCTACGGTTCCGATCGCGTCCATGCAACTAGCGGCTGAGCCACGGCTCTACCAGTTGGCCGGTGCCGGGACACATAGCGCTAGGGCTCTGGGGCGCCGCCTGCTTGTGCACTGCTTGCTCGTCAGCGCAGCTTTGGCCGTGTGCATGTTCGTTTTCGCTCCCTTGATTCCACTGCTAGCAGGCAAAGAATTCACCGAAGGCATCTCCGCTTTGCGCTGGCTTTCGATCATTCCCGTTTTTCGAAGCGTTCACAGGATTACTGGCAGCGTGCTGACATGCACGGGTTCGCAACGCTACAAAACGTTGACGCAGCTCACCGCCGCCTTCTTGAACTTTCTGCTGAATCTCTGGCTAATTCCGAGGTATGGCTGGCACGGCGCTGCCTGGGCCAGTCTCGCAACCGATGGTGCCCTGGGAATTATGAATTGGAGCGTTTTGGAGTGGCTGAGTATGAAACTCACGAAGGCAGAATCCTTACGGGATCTGGCGGCTCGGCGGGTGGCAGCCCCGCTTCCTGCTGCTCCACTCGTATCGATCATCATTCCTTACTACGAACAGCCCGCATTCATCGCCGAAGCGGTGAAGAGCGCGAAAGTTCAGACCCACCCGAACGTTGAGATTATTGTAGTCGATGACGGATCGCCCATTCCGCTGACGTCCCATTTGACCGAGACACGAGGCATCAAACTTCTTCGGATCGAGAATCAGGGCGTCTCTGCGGCACGGAATGTCGGCTTTCAATATAGCGCTGGGCAGTATCTTGTTTTTCTTGATTCAGACGATGTGCTCTTTCCTGACGCGATTGAGGCTAATTTGCAAGCCTTAAGCGCGCACCCAGAGGCCGGTCTAAGCTTCGGCGCGATTCAACGCATCGATGAAACTGGCCGCCAACTCGGACAATCCCATGTTTGCAGGCTGCGGGACGATTACTTTTGCATGTTTCTCGAGGGCAATCCCATTGGATGTCCCGGCGCGGCGATGATTCGTCGGGATACCTTCGTGGCTGCCGGACTCTTCGACGAGTCCCTGCGGGTCTGTGAAGACTACGACCTCTATCTTAAGATTGCTAGGCACACGCCACTAACCCGCAACACTTCTTGCGTTGTGGCCTATCGTCAGCATAAGAACAGCATTTCTCAGTCGAAAGAAGCGATGCTCTTCGGTACGATGGCAGTCCTCGATAAAATGGAAAACTTGCTAACGGAGCCGGAGCGTAAGAAGCTTCGTTACGGGCGGCGTCGCTGGAGGCACTTGTTTCGCCGCAAGTCTACGTTGGGCTATTTTATGTGGAATTTGTATTTCAGGTTCCGATCGATGTTGAGTGTTCCTCTGCGCGCTTATTTCCGTCCTCAGAGTTAAGCTGCGATTGCGACGATTGCGCGATAGACCGTCTAGCGTCCGTCCGTAGTACCACAATTAGGTTCGTGCCCCGCCTTTTCACCTCATCGGTCTTTCGTTACATCTTCAGAAAAGATCAAGTCATTCACAATGGAAATCCTTTACTATCGCGATCCCGCCGGTAATTTCGGTGATGACCTGAACGCAGTGCTCTGGCGCGAATTGTTGCCACCACAGATCTTCGATGTGGAAGATGTCTTGCTCATGGGAATTGGCAGCATCTTCAATGCGCACTGCGCACCACTATCGCAGACGCGAGGTAAGAAGATGTTTGTCCTCGGCTCTGGCGCTGGCTATGGGCCCTTGCCGCTGGATTGGGATCGATGGAACCTTCTTGCCTTCCGAGGTCCCCTGACGGCCGAACTTGTGGGAAGACCGGACTTGGCAGTCACAGACTCGGCTGCATTGGTTTCGCTTCTCCCCGGTTTATTACCCTCCGCTCCGCAAAGGGATTCCATTCTTTTCATTCCTCATTACAACTCCGTCGCGGTTGGGCAATGGAAACGTGTTGCGTGCGAAGCTGGCATGACCTTTGTGGATCCCAGGTGGCCTGTGCCGCAGGTGATGGAGTATTTTTCTCGCGCGAAGCTCGTCGTTACGGAAGCCATGCACGGGGCGGTCGTTGCAGACGCCCTTCGGATTCCTTGGATTCCGATCTCCATCGCTCCAGACGCGCTCCCTTTCAAGTGGTGGGATTGGGCTCTTTCTTTGAATATGACGTACGAGCCCATAATCATTCCGCCGAGTTCGCTTTGGGAGAGTCTCCACCACAAACTCTTGATGCGCGAAGCGAAGGCTAACGGTCTGGTGGCATCCGCTTTCCTTGCGGACTCGCGCCCGGCTTCCTTAATCTCCGATTTTAAAAAGCGCTATAAGCCGCTCGCTTCCGACCCCGTTAAATGGAAGGAAGAACGCATAAACCCCTCCAGGCGGCTTCGCTCCCTGGTCCGATCGATGTGCAGTTGCGCCGACGGGACGTTTATTGAGAGAGCTGCCAGGCATCTCCGTAAGGCCGCTTTGACAAAGCCGTTTCTGAGCCGCGACGCCATTTTCCAGTTCCGTGTCGATCAGTTACACGGTTTGGCCGCCGACCTCGTTAACTCCGTAAGTTAAAATGCCGACGATGAGGGTGACAAATGTCTAGGGAGGTTCTCGTTGCGCACGCTCATGGATGAATCACAATTGTCGCCTGAATCGCGGTGTATCATCGCAACGTCGGTCGGGTCAGAATTCCGCTAACTGGCTCGCGAAGTGAAGTTGAAACTCCTGCAAAAACTCGGTTTGTTTGTCCTCGCTGTATATCTTTCTTCGCACACTTCGTTCTCCCTAAATCTTGCCAACGCGCAAACCATAGCAACCCGACTCACGCCTGACTCCTCGGCGAATGTGTACTACTCGGTTGGCCAATCTTCTTCTGACCTCAAAACCGGCAATCCCACTATAGGGCTCACCTCGGGAGTCGCCGTCTTCTCGATGGCCCAAACGGGCAACATCGGCGTGGGAGATGAGGTGAAGTACGGCACGAACTCAATTGCCTTCATTTCGGGAAAAACCCGCGAAGATGATGCCCACTGGACTTTGGTCACGCCGACCGGCGGCATTCCCCTCAACGTTGCGAACGCCCAAGTCCTTTCCATCACCAGGGCCTTTACGTCTTTGAATGAGGCCATTTCCGGCTTCAGCGACTCACAACATCTTGCAAACGCGAACCTAGTGAACGCCCACGTGACCGTGAATCTTGCCTGTTACTACGATAAAGGACCGGATACCACAACCGTCTATATCCCGAACTCGATCTCCACGGGCCCAGCAAACTACGTCAATATTTACACGCCCAGCAACACATCCACGCAGTCCAATATTTCTCAACGCCACACCGGCAGGTGGACAATGAAGGCGTACCAACTGGTCGTGACAAATGGTTACGCCGCAATCGATATCCACACCAACTATGTCCGTATCACCGGCCTGCAAATCGAACAGATCAATACCCCCAAATCGGCGGCCCTTTATCCCAGAGCCATCCGGCTCGATGGCTTAGGCGGATCGGGCGGTTATATCCTCGTAGACGCGAATATCATCCGCGGTGAGTTTGCGACCGCAAAGTCGCCTGCAGGGATCGGGAACTTTGGCTCGCCGGCTAAACCCACTCTCGTCATCGTCAACAACATCGTTTACGGGTTCGTTGTTGAAAATATAGAGGAAAATCCCTCTGCCATCGTGACCATGAATGGTACGGCCTACATCTATAACAACACCGTCTTCCACAACTACCAGGGTTTCCAGACCGCGGACTCCGGCGCCACGTACAAGAACAACATCGCGCAACGCGACACGGTGGGCTACAACGTGGGCAGTGGTGCCAACTCCTCCTCGACAAACAATCTCTCCGATCAAGAAGACGCGCCTGGTGCCAATCCTTTGAATGCGGCAGAGGTTATTTTCGCGAATCCCGACGCGCAGGATTTCCATCTGGCCCTGCTAAATCAGTTTGACGCTATCGGCGCTGGTGTAAATTTGGCCTCCGACTCTAACTTTTCCTTCAACGATGACGTCGATGGTCAAACGCGTTTTACCGAGACTCCCTGGGACCTCGGTGCTGATCAATATTCAGCAGGCAAGACGATTTTGCCGACGATAACGCGATTCCTCATGCCCTCGACGGCCTCATCACCTGTTGTTTCGGTCTCGTCCTTCACCTCCTCCGCCTCTACGACTCCCACAGTCGCGTACTTGATTACCGAATCTGCGGAGACTCCATCACTCAAGAACCCGAACTGGTCAGAGACGCCGCCGCGCGTATTCATTTTCAGCGGAGCGGGTGCCCATACTGCTTTTGCCTGGGTTATGGACGCCTATGGCAGCATTTCACAAAGCGTTTGCCAAACCGTTACGATCGCTTCGATTCCCGCACCTGTCACGTATTCCTCTGTGCCGGTTTCGCCCAACCTCTTTAGTCAAAATTGGAATTCATCTGCACACTGGCCTTCTGTGCCTTTCGGAGGAATTCGTCTTTGGGATACCGGCACGAATTGGAGCCAGATCGAGAAGATCCGCGGGCAATACAACTGGGTCGCGCTCGATCAATGGCTCGCGAATGCGAGAACTTACAACAAAGATGTGCTATACACGTTTGGTGTCACTCCACCTTGGGCTTCCATGCGTCCCTCCGAAACCTGCCCTTACGGAGGCAAGAACGGGTGCGCCGCTCCGCCGTTGGATGTCAGCTCAGGCGACGCGTTCTGGACCGAATTCGTCACCGCAGTGGTGGAACACTCGCTCGCCTCTGCGACGGCACACATCAAATATTATGAGCTGTGGAATGAATGCGACATCTGGTATTGGACAGGAACGAACACCCAAATGGCCACGATGGCCAATGACGCGTACGCGATCATCCACCGACTCGACCCAAACGCTGTCGTGCTCGGACCAAATGTGACTGGCTTCGTCGGGCCAGCTTGGCTCGAATCTTATTACTCCTCGGGCGGAAGCCCCTCCGTCGATATTGTTGCTTTTCACGCTTACAAAAACGCCGACAACATCGGATCTTTTTTTCAAGACATAGGTGCCTATCGCGCAGTAATGGCCAAACATGGTCTGGCAGAAAAGCCTCTGTGGAGCACCGAGGGAAGTTGGGGTGTCGACACTACCATGACCAGTGACGAACAAGCGGCGTGGCTCGCGCGCTCTTACCTTTCTATGTGGCAAGCAGGCGTCGCAAGGGCATATTGGTATGCGTGGGACAACCAGCCCTATGCGCCGTATCGCAATAGTGGTTGGGGACAATTGTGGGATCCTGTCACTGGTGTACATCCGTCCGGCACCGCCCTCGGTCAGCTTTACCGGTGGCTGGTAGGCTCGACCAGCCCTGCTCCTCCTTGTTTCCGAACTGTCGATAACACCTGGCGCTGCAACCTCGCATTGTCCAACGGTAATCCTGCGCAAATAGTTTGGAATCTCACGGCCTCGACAACCCTTTCGGTTAGTCCCGCATTCACAACGTATCAGACGCTGGACAACGATGCCCAGCACTTGATTGCCAACCATGTGATCACCATCGGCCCGAAGCCCATCCTCCTGGTCGTCAATATTATGTCGCGGCTCGCTGTCAGTGCGGTTCCCACCCCGTAGATTTCATCCTTCGTCTTGCCTTCAACAGTTTCCTCCTCCCTAACCGTGCCCGTCACCTCATTTAACGCCACGTATAACTCCGGCATCGCCGCCTATCTCATCATTGAATCCTCTTCGACTCCGTCGCCCACACATCCGGTCTTCGCCCCCACATTCTCAGGAACGGGCGCAGGCACGGCCTACGCCTGGGTTCATGGCCGGTCCGCTTCGATTTCTCCGAGTGCTAGCCAAAGGGTAGAACGGAACCACTTCCCGCCTTGAATTGGTGGTTCGGAAACGGGCCAGAAAGGTATTCCTGCAGCAGTTAGGCTAGCTTGCGGCGTTGTACCGCCCGCCCGATGGAGATGAGCCACGCAAATGCGCCAGCATTCATGACTATCTTGCCGATCCAGTCGATGCGCAGCGCTCCGCCCACGGTGAACACCACAAAACCCCCGAACATGCAAGCTAGCACTCCCCCGAACACCAGGGCGAAGCGCTGCGCGTCGCCCCAATTTGGGCTGGATGTCCATCGACGCATGACAAAAAACGTAAGACCGGCCCAAACAAGTCCGACCATCAGGACGACTTCGAACGGGACCGTAGGGAGGTGACCAACTCCCCAGCCCAGCTGCCCAGCTGCGGCCCATGGGGTCCCCAGTGCACAGCTAACCACTGCCACGATCCAGGGAGCGGGTGCCGAGGGCGTGGCAACACTATTTTCTGCTAACTGCGGCGACGGCAGCGCGTATGCGGCGGCCATCAGCACCAAGATCGTGGCGACTCCAATCAAAATGTACGCTGGAGGAGGACTGTAAGGCGCCATGTGGAAGATCTTGACGCGAGCCCTTTGCGTCCAACCATACCATGCCAGAAAGGCGCCCAGCGCGAAGACCGTACTCGCGATGACCAAGCCGCGCACGCGTAACCAACACTGGCTGCGCTCTTCGGGAAACAGCAACTCGGCGAGTTGTACCGGCACGAGAACCACCCAAACACTCTCGTAGCCCAGGGCCCACAGGAGATAAACCCAGTTCACACCCCACACCCGGCCATAGCCTTGCTCTCCCATCCTTGCCAAGGGAGAGATCGAAGTCTGCTGCATTACCCACTCCTCGGCGACAGCTAAGGCAAGACCCATGAGCAACTTGTTTTGCCAACCCCCGCCCCAGCGTCGCGCACACTCGCGGATGAGCAGCGCTCCACAGCCCCAGGTCAAGATCTCGGGGATCAAAATAAAGAGGATGCTTATGCGGACTGCTCCATACAGCAATTCCGAAATAACCGGGGCGAGAAGCAGCAGCGCAACGATAGGGCCGATGCGCCGCCATCGCGATCCTTTTGGCGGCGCAGCGTGTGGTAATGAATGCTCGCTAGACTCCACGGGATCCTTTCTGCTAAACTTATCTCACATGTAAGTATCTTAGACGTGAGATATATTTATGGCAACCAAAAAATGGCCCCCCCCAACGCCTCCCGCGGACTCGCCGAGCTACGAGCGGATGGGCCGCGAACTTAGCGATGCGCTGATCTTTTTTCACGAAGCGGTCGCTTCTCATCTCGGAATGAGCGCAGCGGAATGGAAATGCTTAGGGCTGCTCGAGCAGCACGGCCCCGCTACGGCAGGGCGCCTTGCGGCGTTGTCCGGGTTCACCACCGGCGCGATCACCGGAATTGTGGATCGCCTGGAACGGGGTGGCTACGTCCGCCGAAGCCCTCATCCCCACGATCGGCGAAGTGTAATCATCAAACCTTTGCACCTGAACCAGGTGAAACGCCGCGTAATGCCCATCTTTCAGTCCTTGGGACGTGCCATGGCTGTCCTGGCCAGCCACTACACCGCGCCGGAATTGGCCGCGATCACCGCCTTCTTCGGCGAAACCGCCCACGTGCTACGTCGCGAAACAACCAAGCTGAAGCGAGCGCAACAGCCGCGGGCGCGTTCGGATCGCTAGAGGCACTCGATTCTCTGGCGACCGCCTTGCGCATCTACTGTCGACTTCGCGGAACCTAGGCGAGTCACGGCAAACCTGGAACTATCAATCAGGCCCATAGTGAAAATAGGCGTCGCGGATGGAATTTTCCGTGAGAGGGACGCCAGAGGCCGAGACGGGAATCCCGAGGGAGAGGGTCAGAAGCACAGTGAATGCGGGCCAAGCTTCGGACATAGTCTTGCTAGAATGAAGGACGTTCTTTGCCCCGCGAGAGTTACAGCAAAATCCAAGCCACGGCATAGCAAGCTGCCGTAAGGGTGGGATCGCGAGAAGCGGGAAGGGACTATGTTATCGTTACGGTTTCTGGAATTGAGTTTTGAGGGATTGGTGCGCTTGGCGAAGAGGGCTGCCAAAACGGGTTACGCCCGCGAGAGCGGCACGGCCGAAGATGCCGTGGCGTTGCCGGAAGGGGAAGGCGTGCCTTTTCGAGACGAAAGGGCGGAAGCCCCGGAGTCCGCGGTTTTCGAAACCGGGGAGCCCACCGATGTGCCGTCCAAACCGTCGATGCGGGATGTGTTTGGGCCGAGGGGATTTCTCGAACGCTCGATGATTGGGGGGTACGAGCACCGCAGCGGCCAACTGGAAATGGCGGAGATGGTCCACGACGCGTTTGAAAAGCATCACCACGCGATTCTCGAAGCGGGCACCGGAACCGGGAAGACCCTGGCGTATCTGGTGCCGGCGATTTCGAGCGGGCGGCGCGTGGTGATTTCGACGGCTACGAAATCTTTGCAGGAGCAGCTTTATCAGAAGGATATTCCTTTTTTGCAGAAGCACTTTGCGCCGAATTTGAAAGTGGCGGTGATGAAGGGGCGGTCGAATTTTTTGTGCATTGCAAAGATGAACCAGATGGCGGAGCAGACGCTTTTGAAGGGCATGGAAGAGCTGGATGCGTTCGGGCAGATCAAGCAGTGGGCGAAATTGACGGAGACCGGGGATCGGGCGGAACTGACTTTTTTGCCGGATGATTCGGATTTGTGGGCGCGCCTGGATGCCCGGCGGGATACCTGTTTGGGGCAGAAGTGTCCTTCCTTCAATCCGTGTTTTGTGACGGGAATGCACCAGCGGGCCAAGGACGCCGACCTGATCATCGTGAATCACCACCTGTTTTTCGCAGACCTGGCGCTCAGGCAGGACGATTTCGGGAGCATTTTGCCGGAATACTCGGCGGTTGTTTTCGATGAAGCGCACGAGATGGAAGATGTTGCCAGCGATTATTTTGGGCGGCAGATTTCGAACTTCCGGTTCGAGGAATTGGCGCGCGACGCGGACCAGACTTTGCGGTTGCTGCATTTGGGCACGCCTTCGCTTTTGCGGCGGACGCAGAGAATTCGCGAGAGGACCCGGGCGTTTTTTGAGAGGTTTCCGCCGCGCGACGGTCGGTATCCGTTTTCGAGGAATGAGAGAGAGGCATTTCTCGAGCAAAACCGCGAGGCTTACGAAGATTTGGCGACGGCGCTGAAGAAATTTGAGACCGAATGCGCGGCTTTGACGCAGAAGCCGGAAGAAGTTTTGCGGATTGCGCGGCGGAGCTTTGAGTTGCGGCAGGAGTTGGCGTTTCTGTTCGAATCGAACGAGCGGAATTTGGCGTATTGGTATGAGCGGCGGAATAAAGGAGTTTTTCTGGCGGCGACTCCCATTGACGTTAGCCAGATTCTGCGTGGGCGGCTTTTTGAGCAGTTCGATACGGTGGTTCTGACTTCGGCGACTTTGACGGTGGCCGGGCGGTTCGAATTCATTCGGCACCGGTTGGGTTTGGACCACGCGAAAGAGCGCGGGTTGCCTCCGGAGTTTGACTACGAGAAACAAGCCATGCTGTATTTGCCTCCAGGGATGCCGGATGTGCGAAATCCGGCGTATACGGCTAAGGCTGCGGACGAGATTGTGAATTTGCTGGAGACTAGCCGGGGGCGGGCCTTTTGTCTGTTTACCAGCTACGCGCAGATGAAGGAATTATTTGAGCGGGTGCGGACGCGGGTGTCGTTTCCGTTGCTTCTGCAGGGCACTTCGCCGCGGTCGGTTTTGCTGGAGCGTTTCAAGAACACGCCGGGGGCCGTGCTTTTTGCAACGGCTAGCTTCTGGCAGGGCGTGGATGTGCCGGGGCAGCAGCTTTCTTGCGTGATTGTAGACCGGTTGCCGTTTGCGGTGCCTAGCGATCCGGTTGTTGCGGCGCGCGTGGCGGCTTTGGAGGAGGACGGGCGGAATCCGTTTGCGGAGTTTCAAGTGCCCCAGGCGGTTTTGGCTTTGAAGCAGGGGTTTGGGCGGTTGATTCGGACGAAGACCGATCGCGGGGTTCTGGCGCTGCTCGATAGCCGCATCTCGCGCATGGCGTATGGTAAGATTTTTTTAGAGTCTTTGCCGAAGTATCGGATGACGAATAGTTTGGCTGAGGTTTCGAGATTTCTCGAGAATAAAAAGAATTAAAAAAAGATTTACACAGAGTTCCGAGGGAGCACAGAGGACCGAGAGAAAACAGGGGAATATGTTTCAGGTCAGCGTGGAAGAGACGTTTTCGGCCGGGCATGCGCTTCGCGGATACAAGGGGAAGTGCGAGAACGTGCATGGGCATAATTACCGCGTGCGCGTTACGCTCGAAGGGCCAGAGCTTGATTCCATTGGGTTGTTGGTGGATTTCACGCGGTTGAAACAGATTATTCGGGAGATTATGGGTCGCTTGGATCACCAGTTTGTGAATGATCTGGAGCCGTTTAGGACCGTGAATCCTTCGGCGGAAAATATGGCGAAGTATTTTTATGACGAGGTGGCGCGGGGGTTGCCTGATTTGCCGCCGGGGGCGCGCATTACGGATGTGGTTTTGTGGGAGACGGATACCAGCCGGGCGCAGTATCGGCCGGGCAACTGATGAGTTCTGAGTGGGTGAAACTATGAATCGCGGTTTCTATATCATTCTGGTTCCGGCGGCACTGGTGGCGATCGGTTACATTGTGGTGTTCCGCTACATCGGAGTTTCGCCTGCGTATTGGAGGCTGATCCTGCCCGTGGTGCTCTTGCTAGGGGCCATGTGGTGGCTAGCGCGCAGGACGACGCGGAAGACGGGCTCTAGCGCCCCGTAATATTAGCAAGACGGCGGGACAACGGAAACCAGGCGGCAAGTCCCGGCGACAGAAAATCATGTTCGTCACAGAAATATTCAAATCGATTCAGGGAGAAGGCACGCGCGCGGGGTTGCCTTGCATTTTTGTGCGTTTGACGGGGTGCAATTTGCGCTGCACGTGGTGCGACACGGCTTACGCGTTTCACGGCGGAACGAAGATGGGTGTGGAGGATGTGCTCGTGCGAGTGCATGAGCTGGCGGGCCGAGGTGAGGGATTGTCCGGTGCGCGCGCTAGCGTGCCTTTGGTGGAATTGACCGGCGGAGAGCCGCTTTTGCAGGAAGAGATTTATCCCTTGGCGGAGAACCTGATTGGTGCGGGATATACCGTGATGATTGAGACTAGCGGCGAACGTTTTGCCGGGCGGCTGCCGGCGGAGGTGATCAAGATTGTGGATGTGAAGTGTCCGGACTCGGGCGAGGCGGATACGTTTGAGATGCGGAATCTCGAGGTGCTGGACGCGAAGGACGAAGTGAAGTTTGTGCTTATGACTCGGCGCGACTATGAATTTGCCCGGGAGTTCACGGAGCGGCATCGGCTGGCGGAACGTGTGAGGCAAGTTTTGTTTTCGCCGGTGTTTGATGATCCGGCGGGGAAGTGGCAGGGGCTCGCGCCGCGCACGCTGGTGGAGTGGATCCTTGCGGATGGTTTGCCGGTGCGGCTGGGATTGCAGTTGCACAAGTTCGTTTGGGACCCGGCGACAAAGGGAGTCTAGAGTTCCTGGCGTTCACTCACAAAAGATTTTCACTTTCTTGCCGTTGCCCTTGTCCACGTCGATATGTAGCTCACGCATGGCCAGGCCCACATCGTCGATGTCCATGGTGGTGAAGGAGCCCGCGCTGATGCCGTATTCGGCAAGGCGCTCGTTCACGTGCTTCGGCATTATGGCGAGCAGACCTTTCCCAGAACGCACCAGCGAAAGAGGGACACGCACGTTCACTTGATCGCGTCCGGGCTGATCGACGACGATACGCAAGTATTTTGGCTTGGCGGTTCCCTGCGCGGAAGAAACTGCCGGCTTTTCGGCACTGGGCAGAGCGTTTGAAGAGTTGCCGGCCAACTTGTCGAGCAACTTTTCAGCTTCGTCAGCGGTTATTTTTCCTGCGGCCAGCATCTCCAAAACCTTTTTTCTCTCTTCGGACATGACCATGGTCTCCTTAGGGATTGTTCAGATAAATCAGTTCAGCTCAATTTCTCCAGGGCTTCTTCTACGGTCAGCTCGCCGCGGGACAACTGCTCCAGTACGTAGAGATTCGGCGAAGGGCTTTCAAAATTCTTATCCAGGGCGGCGGCGATGGCGTTAAGACGGTTCTTTACCGTGGGGTAGCTGATGCCGAAAATACTCTCCATTTTCTTTAGGGAGCCGTGGTGACGGACGAAGGCGATTGCGAAGGCCTGATCGTCCTGGGACAGTTTGCCGAGCGGGGAGACATCGAAATCGCCATCGAGAGTGAGTTTGCAGCCGGGGCAAGCCAGCCGGGTGACGTTTAACGGTGCTTGGCAATCGGGACAGAGAGCTTTGGAGATATCCATAGCGATATCCAGGAACAACAGGAGAGTGCCATATTAAATTAATAAAATCAAGTACATTCTAAAGTTTATTTAGTCTAGCGGCCTAGATTATTACATTTCCTGATATGGCTGCCGGGGCGACATGAACCAGGACCGGGCACGGATTAAGACCACCTGGGGAAACGCCTTGTTTTGCGAGTCGAGCTATAATGACCGAAGATGGGAGACGAATCCCTGAAGTCACAGGCGGTGGTGCTTCTTAGCGGAGGGATGGACTCGTGTGTCTCGGCGGCGATTGCGCGTGAGCGCCATGGCGCGGGGAATATTGCCTTGCTGCATGCCGGTTATGGGCAGCGGACCGCGGAACGGGAACGACGGGCCTTTGCGGAGATCGCGGACTTCTATGCTGTGAGGCACGGCCAGCGGTTGGTTGTGCAGCTCGATCATTTTCGGGCGATTGGCGGGTCGGCGCTTACGGATCGGAAAATCGCGGTGCGGGAAAATGAATTGGGCGCGGCGGGGCCCCAGGGGAGTTCGATTCCGGTGACCTATGTGCCGTTTCGCAATGCGCATTTTCTTTCCGTGGCGGTGAGCTGGGCGGAAGCCATCGGCGCCGAGGCGGTTTACATTGGGGCGGTGGCGGAGGATAGTTCTGGGTATCCCGATTGCCGCGCGGAGTATTACCAGGTTTTTCAGGAGTTGGTGCGCGTGGGAACGCGGCCGGAGACGCACATCGAAATCCGGACGCCGGTGATTGCGCTGAAGAAAAGCGAGATTATCCGGCGGGGAATCGAGCTTGGCGCGCCGTTGCATTTGACGTGGTCGTGTTATCAGAATGAAGACAGGGCTTGCGGAGTGTGCGACAGTTGCTTGCTGCGGCTCGCGGCGTTCCGGGAGGCCCGAGTTAGGGATCCCATAGCTTACCGGGCGGCGGTCAGCGCGCACTCCTAGGACTTGGAATTGGGCTAGGATTGAGGATAATAGGGCCATCCCGCCAGCCAGGCCGGGCAGGGTACGCCTCGGCAAAAGGAGAAATAGCATGAAGAGACTTGGGAAGTCCATGTGGCTTGCTGTACTGCTTGCTGGCGCGTTGGTGACTGTACTCTCGCCGCGTGCGGCCGCACAGAACGGATCCATCGTCGGGACGATTTTGGATGTAAATGGAAAGCCGTGGTTTGGACTTAACGTTCAGGCCGTGAGCGACCAAGGCGCGAAAACGGAAGCCAAGACCGACGCGGGAGGAAAGTTTGCCATCCGCAATCTTCGTCCAGGGGTGTACACGTTGACGATTACCACCTTTCCGGCGCCGAACGAAAAGCAGCCTCCTGTTGGAATGGGGCAGCTGAAAGTTACCAGCGGGGAAGAAACCAAAGCGCCGGACATGAACTTTAAAGACATCATGGCGAAGGCGGGCGTCGACGCGCAGGAGAAAGTCAAGAAGCAGGATGAGGATAAGCAGAAATTTGAGGGCATGAAGGCGCACTATAGCGCGGGGGCCGCACTTCTCGAGCAGGAGCGCAAGGCAAAAGACGATTTGGCGAAGGCTACACCCGATCAGCGGGATGCGGCGAAACAAAATCTCAAGGATCTTTCCGATAAGGCGTCTGCCGAATTCCAGGCCGCACAAAAGGCGGCTGCGGAAAAGGATCCGAACCAGCATTTGCTGTGGGCGAAGCTGGGGGAATCGTATGACATCGCGGGCCGCAACGACGAAGCGGCGCAAGCGTATCAGCAGGCGGTCGCGGCCAAGCCCGACGATCCCGGCTACTACAATAATCTCGGCAACGTGCTGGCGCGCGCGGGGAAGATTGAGGAAGCCCGCGCGGCGTACACCAAGAGCGCGGAGCTGGATCCGACGAAAGCGGCAACAGCGTGGCGCAACTTCGGAATCAGCCTGTATAACGCGAATCGCGGAGGCGATGCCATCGAGCCCCTGCAGAAATCTGCGGAGCTGGATCCGAAGAGCGCGCAGACCTGGTATCTGCTGGGAGCCTGCCTGGTTTATAAAATGACGGTGAAAAAAGTCGGGGACAAGGATGTGCCGGAGTTCGCGCCAGGGACCATCGAGGCTTATCAGAAAGCAGTTGAGCTCGACCCCAACGGGCCCTTCGGTCAGCAGGCCAAGGAGGGGCTGGCCCAATTGCAGCAGATGGCCCCAGGCATCGACATCCGGGTGACCAAGAAAAAGAAGTCCTGAACGTTTTCGCGGTGTGATTTATCGGGCCGGTTCCATTTTAAGGGACCGGCTTTTTTTTGGTTGTGTGCGCGGGATAGGCAGCATCGCGCGGATCTAAAGCCAGGAACCAGCACAGCAGAACTAGGTCTTGCTCCCCTGACGTCGCCTTCAGAACTCTTCGAGTGCAGAAGGTCTTCTTTGCAAGCTAGACACCGCGGAGTATTTCGGGCTAGACCGGGGTAGGAAGCCGCATATGGTTATTACTGGAAAAGGCGAGCAACCATGGGAAGATATGCTAGGGTTCGCTCGAAGATTAGAAGAAAATGGTCTGGTTTCCTTGGACGAGAAACCGTAGATTCGCTGACGAGTAGCGCCAGCGAGCCGGAAGTTCGAAGCCGGCGCCGAGAAATCGCCGAGGCCGCTAGAATATCCACCGGGCAACTATGAACGAAAGCACGACCGCCGGCGCGCCATGGGCGCTGCTCATCGAATGCGCGCGCCCGAATCCAGGGACAGAGCGTCTCGACCAGATGCTCCGCCGGTTTCGGGACTGGCCCGTTTTCTTGGAGCTCGCTGAAAAGCACAGCGTCGTCGGACTCGCCGCCAGTCTGTTAGGGGACAGTGCTGAAGGAGCCGTGCCGCCGAAGATTTCT
>Ga0210383_10000735_pt1 | contig 29684 bp, 22 predicted proteins | sample IncBWC14OmetaG_FD_160072 | JGI IMG/M metagenome (GOLD analysis project Ga0210383, IMG submission 160072) | Forest soil microbial communities from Barre Woods Harvard Forest LTER site, Petersham, Massachusetts, United States - Inc-BW-C-14-O ... | reverse complement strand
GACTTCAATCAACTACATGGACCGGCAGGTTATTGCCATCCTCAAGCCCACTCTCGAGCACACCATCGGCATGACCGAAGTAAGTTACGGCTACATTGTGGACGCTTTCCAGATCGCCTACGCGATTGGACTGCTGGCGGCCGGCCGGCTGATTGACAAGCTGGGCACGCGCATTGGCTACATGTCGGTGATGGCGGTGTGGAGTCTCTCCGCCATGGGCCACGCTTTGGCCAGCACCGTGATGGAGTTTGGGTTTGCGCGTTTTTTCCTCGGGCTCGGCGAATCTGGCAACTTTCCCGCTGCAATCAAGACTGTAGCCGAATGGTTTCCGCAGAAGGAACGCTCGCTGGCGACGGGCATCTTCAACTCCGGGGCAAACGTCGGAGCGATCCTGGCTCCGGCCATCGTGCCATGGGTGACACTGCGATGGGGCTGGCATGCTGCGTTTCTGACAACAGGCCTTCTTAGTGTGCTCTGGATTTTGTGGTGGTTGCGGTATTACCGCACGCCCGCCGATTACCCCACGCTCACAGCGGAAGCACTGCTGAATATTTATCAGGAGCCTGCCGTTGGGTTGGGTCCGCCTATCTCTTGGCGGAGATTGCTGGGCTGCCGCCAGACCTGGGGTTTTTCGATCGCGAAGTTTCTTACGGATCCGATCTGGTATTTTTATCTGTTCTGGTTGCCGTCGTATTTCAGCGCCAAATTCAATCTCAACCTTTCGCATCTCGGCCTGCCGCTGATCATTGTCTATAACGTGTCGGCCATTGGCAGCATCAGCGGAGGCTGGCTGCCTTCACCGTTTCGCCGTGTCGGACTCTCGCGCAACTCCGCGCGTCTTGCGGCAATGCTCGTATGCGCTTCCCTGGTCGTTCCCATTTATACAGCCAGCAATGTGAAGTCTGTATGGAGCGCCATTGCCCTTATCAGTATCGCAGCGGGTGCGCACCAGGGCTGGTCGGCGAATCTGTTTACGACATCCTCAGATATGTTTCCGAGCAGCGCGGTGGGCTCCGTAGTCGGGATCGGCGGCATGGCCGGATCGATCGGCAGCGCGCTTTTTGCTTTTTTCGCAGGCCACATTCTGCAATTAACGCACAGCTACGCGAGCCTGTTCGGGATCGCGTCCAGCGCGTACCTGTTAGCTTTGCTTATTTTGTATCTGTTTGCACCGGGTCTAAAGAAAGTGGAATTTACAATGTCGACGGCTGCGGACTCGTCTGGATAACAGGAGGTAAAGCGCATGCAGTACACACGACGCAAGATGCTAGCGGGCCTGGGATTGTCGGGACTGGCGGCGGCGATGTCGCCTTTGGTTAAAAGAGCCGCAGCGTCCTCGCTGATGGAATCATGGGCCGCGGCCGATGCTGGCACGTCGTTATGCCCGTTCCGGTTAGCAGTGATTAATGACGAGATTACTCAGGACTTCGAGAAGGCTTGCCAGATCGTGTCGAGGGACTTCGGGTTGCAGTGGATAGAATTGAGGTCGATGTGGGAGAAGAACGTAACGGAACTGGATCCGAAGCAAGTTGAGGACGCACGCAAGATTCTAGCGGAACACAAACTGCAAGTTACGGACATTGCGAGCCCGCTGTTCAAGACCGACTGGCCTGGAGCTCCGCGGTCGCCACAGAGCCAAACGCGCGACCAGTTCCATGCAGATTTCGATGCCAGCGCACAGGATAAGCTGCTCGAGCGTTGTATCTCGCTGGCACAATCCTTTGCAACGGACAAAATTCGCTGTTTCGACTACTGGCGGCTCGATGATCAGAAGCCTTACCGGGCGGCGATCAATGCCAAATTGCAACAGGCCGCGGAGCGCTGCGCGCGAGACAATATTATCCTGCTGCTCGAAAATGAGATGTCTTGCAACACCGCAACCGGCGAAGAGGCCGCCGCCGTGCTGAAGGCAATCCCCAACAAGAACTTTATGCTGAACTGGGATCCTGGCAACGCTGCAGCTCTCGGCAGCGTGCCTTATCCGGGCGGATATGCATTGCTGCCGAAAGATCGCATCGGGCATTGTCACTGCAAAGACGTGGTGAATAAGCCGGACCACAAATACGATTGGGCTCCAGTCGGTGGCGGCAGTGTCGATTGGGTTGGGCAACTGCAGGCCTTACAGCGCGATGGTTTTCACTACGGGCTGAGCCTCGAAACCCACTGGCATGGCGCAGGCACGCCCGAGGCATCGACGCGAGTCAGCATGGATGGACTCAAGAAAGCGCTGATAAAAGCTGGACTTTTTTGCTGATTAGAGGCTTTCATGTTCGTTGAAGGAGCGGGCATTGCCGCTCGTTAAGAGGAAGACAATGACGGTTACACGACGTAAGTTTCTCGATGCTCTCGCGGTAGGCACGGCGGGGTTGGCCGTGCGAACTACCGCGAAAAGCTATGGCCAGATTCTCGGTTCTAACGACCGCCTCAACTTCGCGATTATCGGTCTGAATGGCCGCGGCTATGCACATCTCTCCTCGCTGAAAGCGAACCGCGACTCTGTCCGCATTGCCTATGTCTGCGACGTGGATGGCAATATTCTGAAGAAATTCTCCGACACGGCGCTGCAGATGGGTGAAACCCCGGCGATGGCGAAAGATTTTCGTCAGATTCTCGAGCACAAAGAAGTAGACGCCATCACGATTGCTACACCGGAACACTGGCATACGCCGATGGCCATTGCCGGATTGCAGGCGGGCAAGCATGTCTATGTAGAAAAGCCGTGCAGCCACAATCCGGCTGAGGGAGAGATGTTGGTGCAGGCCCAACAGAAGTATCGCAAGCTGGTGCAGATGGGCAACCAGCAGCGTTCTTCACCGCACACCATAGAGATTGTCGGCAAGATTCACGAAGGCGTGATAGGCCGGCCTTACTTTGCGAAAGCGTGGTACAGCAATACGAGGAAATCGATTGGCACCGGCCGAGAGGTGCCCGTACCGCCGCAACTTGATTGGGATTTGTGGCAAGGCCCGGCGCCGCGCCGCCCATATAGAGACAATTTGCATCCTTATAACTGGCATTGGTTCAGACTCTATGGCACGGGTGAAACGCTCAACAACGGCACCCACGAAGTCGACGTTTGCCGATGGGCGTTGGGTGTGGACTATCCGCAACGAATTACCGCTTCTGGCGGCAGATATCAGTTCAAGGACGACTGGCAGTTTTACGACACCTTAATTACGAGTTTCGAATTCGAAGACAAAATGATTTCATGGGAAGGCAAGAGCTGCCAAGGCATGAAGTTTTACGGCCGCGATCGTGGCTCGACGATTATGGGGACGACGGGTACGGTGCTGATCGATCGTGATGGCTACGAGATTTACGATCTCAAAGGAAATAAGACGAGCGAGTTCAAAGCCGGGACCACAAGCTCATCTTCGGATCTCGTCGGGCGCGATTCCATGACCGACGCTCATTTCGCGAATTTCATCGCAGGAATTCGTAAAGGCGAGAGGCTTAACGCTCCTGTGGCTGAAGGCAACATCGCGGTTACGATGCTCGAACTTTCCAACATCGCATGGGAGGTGAACCGCGAGTTGCGTCTCGACGCAAGAGATGGACGTATCCAGAACGACCCGGAAGCGATGAAGATGTGGGGGCGCGAATACGAAAACGGATGGGCGCCGCATGTCTGAGAGAGATACGCTCTCCCGCCGCGATTTCGTGCGCTCCAGTGCACTTATTGCAGCGGCGCTCGCTGCTCCTAACAACGGGTCTGCTCTCGCCCAGGAGTCGCCTTCGTCCGACGAACCGATTCGTTTGGGGTTGGCCAGCTACACCTTCCGAAACTTCAATCGCACACAGTTGATCGGCTTTATGAAGCAGTTCAACGTTTTCGCGCTGAATGCGAAGGACGTAAAAGATCATCTTCCGATGGATCCAACGCAAGAGTCAGCCGCACTTGCTGACTATGCTGCTGCGGGCATCAAACTCCACGCGGCCGGAGCCATTTATTTCCCGAAAGACGAAGATGCGGACATCCGCGCCAAATTCGACTACTGCAAACGAGCTCGAATTGGCGTTATTGTCGCCGGCGATCCCGCCCTGGAAACTCTGCCGCGGATTGAAAAGTTTGTGAAGGAGTATGACATCCGCGTTGCCATCCATAATCACGGGCCGGAAGATAAGGTATGGCCGTCGCCGTTTGATGTATTGAAAGCGGTGAAGGGCATGGATCCGCGTATGGGGTGCTGCATCGATGTTGGACATGCGGTTCGCGCCGGCGCGGATGTAGTCCAGGCGGTCCACGAGGCGGGTCCGAGACTGCTCAACATTCACATGAAGGACCTCACGAACTTCAACGATAAGGAGAGTCAGGTCGCGGTGGGAGATGGACTGATACCGGTGCGCAAGATGTTCGAAGCGCTCATTGCCACGAAGTACAACGGTTTCGTTGATCTTGAATACGAGGTTCATCCCGACGATCCGATGCCAGGCGTGATCAGTAGCTTTGCCTATATGCGAGGAGTGCTCGCCGGCATGGGCTACCAGAGCAAGGGCTAACTCGAATTTACGTAGATTCCGGCCGAGGTTAGAGTTATTGTAAGTGCAGTGCACCGAGGTCGGCATGAGCAAACGTTCATCTCAAGCCCCATCGAACGGCAATCGACGAACATTTCTTAAAGCGGGTGGGATCGTGGGCGCCGCCGTCTTAGGTTCTGCCGTAACTCCGAACGCTCTAAACGGCCAGTCCGCTTCGCACGCCCGTTCCGCTGGCTCGGATGCGATGCCGACCCGCAATCTCGGAAAAACCGGATACAAAGTCGGCATCTTCAGTCTCGGTGGTCAAGCTGCCCTCGAAAAGCCTGACAACGAAGCGAATGCTGTTCCCATCGTCGAAAAAGCGCTCGATCTCGGCGTGAATTACATCGACACTTCTTCGATCTATGGCGGCCCCGATCGCTGGAGCGAGCAATACATCGGCAAGGTAATGAAGCACCGCCGCGAGGACGCGTTTCTCGCAACAAAAACGAAAGAGCGGACGCGCGATGGCTCGCTGCGAATGATCGAGACTTCGCTCAAGCTCCTGCAGACCGATCACATCGATTCATGGCAGCTGCACGACATCGGAACCATGACGGATATCAATGAGATTTTTGCCAAGGGCGGAGCGATGGAGGCCTTGCTCCAAGCTCGGGAGCAAAAAATCGTGCGCTATCTCGGCATTACCGGACACTATCGGCCCGACGCTCTGATGGAGGCCATTCATCGCTATCCCTTCGATACGATTCTTATGGCGGTCAACGCCGCCGATCCGCATCACTACAGCTTCTCCGAGCAGTTGCTGCCGCTGGCGGTCGAGAAACGGATGGGCATCATTGGAATGAAAGTGCCTGCTCGTGGACGTCTGCTTTCTTCGTGGACGCCACCACCCATCGAACAACAGAAGCATACGTGGGAAGGGATGGTGCTCGCGCCTACTGCGGGAACGATTGACATGCGGCAGGCAATGTATTATTCGCTTTCTCTGCCGGTCAGCACGGTCATCATCGGGTGCGATTCCGTCGCCCAACTCGAACAAAACGTCCAACTCGCGCGCGACTTCACCCCGTTCAATCAGCAGCAGTTGACGGTGCTCAGCGAGAAGGCGCAGCCAGTATCCAAGCAGGCGCTGTTCTTCCGCTTTTACGAGCGAGCCTAGCAACGATACGCTGGCGCCTTCGACACGCATAGGCTCGAGGATTGCAGAGCCAACCCTCGGCCAATGACAAAATAGTTCTTAATCTGCCACTTAGCATTTAGGATATTGCCAAGTGGAAAACCAACCCATTTTAGTGACCGGCGGAGCTGGTTTTATCGGCTCCAATTTCATCTTGCGGTGGCTCGCGGCTGAAGGTAGTCCGGTCGTGAATCTCGACAAGCTTACCTACGCCGGGAATCCGGGCAATCTGGTTAAGATCTCGGCCGACCCAAAGTATACGTTCGTTCACGGAGATATCGCGGACCGAAACCTGATCAGCGACCTTTTGGGACGATGCCGTCCGCGCGCTGTTGTCCACTTCGCGGCAGAGAGTCACGTCGACCGCTCCATCCATGGGCCAGACGATTTCGTGCGCACCAATGTGAATGGCACTTTCAGCCTGCTTGAGGAAGCGCGGTCTTATTGGACGGAGCTGGCATCCGAAGAAAAAGGACAATTTCGATTTCTTCATGTATCGACCGATGAGGTCTACGGATCGCTTGGGCCCAAAGATGCTCCGTTCTCGGAGACGACTTCCTACTCTCCGAATAGTCCGTACTCCGCGACCAAGGCAGCTTCCGACCACCTCGTCCGGGCTTACCATCACACATATGGCGTGCCCGTGCTTACGACGAACTGCTCGAACAACTACGGCCCCTACCAATTTCCCGAGAAACTTATTCCGCTGACCATTCTGAATGCGATGAACGGCAAGCCCATTCCCGTCTATGGCGATGGGCAGAATGTTCGTGATTGGTTGTACGTCACTGATCATTGCGATGCCATTCGCACAGTCCTCGCTCATGGTCGAATCGGCGAGACCTACAATGTGGGCGGACGAAATGAGAAGCCGAATCTTGAGATCGTCCGCAGTATTTGTGCGATCCTCGACGAGTTGCGTCCCCGAGACGCAGTTGTGCCGCATAGCAATCTGATCACGTATGTGCAGGATCGGCCCGGCCACGATCGGCGCTATGCCATGGACACGCGCAAGATCGAGCGAGACCTGAACTGGCAACCGCGGGAGACCTTTGAAAGCGGAATCCGCAAGACCGTCGAATGGTATCTGGCTAACGAAGCATGGATTCGAGAAGTAACGACCGGACACTATCGCGAGTGGATTGCGACCCAGTATTCGGTATGAAGTCTACGCGAAGGCTGCACAGGTTCCTTGTGCGAATCAACGGTAAATAAGGAAGAATGCCAACTCACAGCTCCACACGATCTAACTACAAAGGAATTATTCTGGCGGGCGGATCGGGTACACGCCTTTATCCCGTGACCCATGCGGTTTGCAAGAGTCTGTTGCCGATCTACGACAAGCCCATGATTTATTATCCGCTGTCCACGCTGATGCTGGCGGGGATTCGGGACATCCTGCTTATCTCGACGCCTGAAGATGTTCCACGCTTCCAGCAGTTTCTGGGCGATGGATCGCGCTTCGGATTGAACTTTCAATACGTCGTTCAACCGCGGCCGGAAGGCATTGCGCAGGCGTTTCTAGTGGGAAAGGATTTTATCGGGTCTTCCTGCAGTGCTCTGGTTCTTGGCGACAACATATTTTACGGACACGACTTGGTGAAGTGCGTTCAGGAAGCGGGAACGAAAACTGAAGGCGCAAGCGTATTTGCCTATCCCGTGAACGACCCGGAACGCTATGGGGTGGTCGAGTTCGATTCCGAGGGCAAAGCACTGAGTCTCGAGGAAAAGCCGAAAGCTCCGAAGTCGCGTTACGCCGTTACTGGACTTTATTTTTACGACCGCCAGGTCGTCGACATCGCAAAATCATTGAAGCCTTCCGCGCGCGGCGAGTTGGAAATTACAGACGTCAACAAGCAATACATGAAGCAGAAACAACTGGACGTGGTGGTGATGGGCCGAGGCATGGCTTGGCTGGATACGGGTACGCATGAGTCCATGCTGGAGGCGTCACTATTTATCCAGACCATCGAAACTCGCCAGGGGCTGATGGTTTCGTGTCCCGAGGAAATTGCATACCGTTTGGGATACATCGGCGCCGACCAACTGGAAGCGACCGCGTCGTCCATGAAGAACAATCGTTACGGCGCATATTTGCTGCAGATGCTGAAAGAAAAAGTTTTCTGAGATTTCCGATCACCTAAGCTTGTCACTCGCCGCCATCTATGGCCAGCTGAGGAAATCGTGAAGACCGTCGGGCGGCACAATGAGGAAGACGCCGTACCGATACTCGTTCATAAGTAGGTGAGGTAGACGCCGGGCTGGTGGAAGTTAATGACGATTTGGCCGAGCGATCCTAAAACCCACGGACCAAATTGTTTCTCAGAGTCTCTCTATCTAGCTCCCCCTCCCAACGGGCGAGGACCAGCGTGGCAACGCCATTTCCAATCATATTCACCAGTGCTCGGAACATGCTCAGAAACCGGTCGATTCCGAGAATCAACGCCATCCCCGCCACGGGAATGGTTGGGATTACCGAAAGTGTAGCTACGAGCGCGATGAAAGATGCGCCTTGTACACCGCTAGCGCCCTTGGACGTAAGAACCGCAACCGCAAGAATCGTGAGTTGCTGGGTTAGAGTGAGATGCGTGTTCGTAGCCTGGGCTACGAACAGAGCCGCCATCGTCATATAAAGGCTGGTTCCGTCTGTGTTGAATGTGAACCCAGTGGGAACGATCAAGCCGACCATGGGTTTGGAGCAACCGAGTTTCTCCAGCTTCGCCATCAAGGTTGGGATCGCAACCTCGGATGAACTTACAGCCAGCACCAGCAGAATTTCTTCCTTAATACTCGCCAGAAAACGAAAAATGCTGAAGCCCGCGGCCCAGGCGATGGCGCCGAGAATGATCACGACAAAAAGCGTCGAGGTGAGCCAAAAAGTTCCAATCAACTTGGCGAGCGGTCCGAGGGAAGCAAGACCGAACTTGCCCACCGTGTAGGCCATTGCGCCGAAAGCCCCGACTGGCGCGAACTTCATCAACAGTCTGGTTATTTCGAAGACGACCTGAGTGAATGAGTTCACCAGGTCTACCAACGGTTTGGCTCGCGTTCCGACCGCAGACAACGCGAAGCCGAAGAGCAAGGCAACGAAGACCACCTCGAGGATATCTCCTTTGGCGAAGGCATCCACAAAGGTTGTTGGAATGATGTGCATCAGGAAGTCGGTGACGTTCTGGCTTTTCGCTTGTCCGGCGTAGTCGGCAACCGCCTTGGCATCCAAGGTGGCGACGTTTACGTTAAAGCCGCTGCCCGGCTTCACCACATTGCCCACGAGCAGACCGATCAGCAAGGCCATCGTGGAAACGACTTCAAAGTAAAGCAGCGCCATGCCGCCCACGCGTCCGACCTTTTTCAAGTTCTCCATACCGGCGATGCCAGAGACCACCGTGCAGAAAATGATCAACGTGATGATCATCGTAATCAGACGGATGAAGGCGTCGCCTAGCGGCTTCATTGCAACTGCGCGAGCCGGGTTTACACAGCCCAGCACGATGGCCAGAGCCATCGCGATCAGGACTTGCACCCATAGCACACGATAGAACGGCGGCTTGCCCGCTGCCGACAAAGTCTGTGCGGGATCCGTCGGCACGGATGGAAGAATGGGCATCGTTATCTTTGTCCTTAATTATTCGCCGCCGCTACGTTCTTGCCTTCAGGCTGAAGCGTTCGCACCTGCCACGGAATAATTACTTCTTTAAAGATGCGAGGATCCGGCCACACTCCGACTTGCCTTCCCAGATGACCGCCTTGCGGGTTGATCCATGCGGTCTTGGGCACGTCACCTTTGTCCAACAGCAAGTCGATGTCGGAGATTGGCACTTGGGTATCGAGCACCCCAGCGAGAATGAGCATGGGAGCCATCGGCTTCCCGAGAAGTCCTTGTTGGACGAGCGACATTTTAGGTAGCACTTCCGCCATTTGATCGACGGTGGTCACGTTGTCGAAAATCGCCATCAACGCCGGCACCTGATCGAAGAGATATTCGCGATTGCCAATCAGCGAATTCATCAAGAAGTCCTTTTGAAAGAAGGTGTCGACGGGCGGCGATTGTGCGCTCGCTCCGCGCAAACGGGCGTGTTCCACGATAGCCATCTTCGTCGCCCAATACGCGCCCCAACTCACGCCGTGCATGGTTACCCGGTTCTTATCAATCTCGGGCCGGGTGGCGATGTAATCGAGAATCCGCGAGAACATGCGGTCAGAAGTTTCACTGACCTTGATGGGACACTGCCCAGTGCCCGGCCCATCGACGGCCAGAAAGCCAATGCCGAAGGGCAGGATTGCGCTGAAGCTCTCGGATAAATCTTCCTTGCGGCTGTCCAATCCATTCACCGCCAGCACCAACGGTACTGGCCCGTGTGTATTCTTTGGCAGGCGGAGGTAGCCGATGATTTCTTTCCCCTCGAACGGAATCTTCACAATTTCGAGCGGCGGATCCCAGAAGCGCGCGTGCGCCAGGAAAGCCTCGATCGCTTTTTCGTAGGATCGCTGTTTGCCCGGCGACGCAGGAATGGGCCAACGCCCGAACGAATAAAGCCGCCATGCTCTGATATAGTCGGCATTCGCCTTTGCCGGATCAGTCTTTTCGAGCGCCTTGGCCTCATTCATATAGCGATCCGCCACTGCCATGAAGGCCGCGGCCCACTCATCTTTGTCGCGAGTATGAATCGAGTTGAAGGCTTCTTTCACGTCGTTCGGATCAAGCCCGATAAGCGGATACTGACCCACTTCGGCGCGATGGATAGCCTCGACTTTGATCTCATCGATGGTTCTCTCCGGGTGATTTTGCTGCTGCGAGAAGGAGGCTACGCTGAGCAGGAGTGTCAAAGCGAACAACGTAACCGTTCGCTTTGCCAAGGGGATGGAATATCTGGAGAATCGAGCGTGACGCCGTAAACGTGTTGACACAGGGTGATTCCTTTCAAGTTAAAAAAGATGGGGCCGGCGGGAGCTCCGGCCCCACTGACAAAAATCAACTGATCAGAAAAGAAGCTTCAATCCGAGCTGCACTGCACGAGGACCACCCGAGCCGATTACGGGGTTGGCCGCAGCCACATCGGGAGTCGCGCATCCGCAACCAAAGTTTGCGGCAGACGGATCATTCAAACCGAAACCGTTTTGTCCGCCGTACGGATTAGCAAAGTTCGGATGGTTGAAAATGTTGAAAAACTCTGCCCGAAACTGAGCGTGAAGCCGCTCTCCAAACTGCCAGTTCTTTGCGATCGAGAAATCGAAGTTACGGAAACCAGAATCAGGAAACGTGTTTCGGCTCATATTGCCGAATTGGCCGAGAGCCGGAGGAATCATCACGGAGTTGCCGTCGGCGTAGCAGCCGAACAGATTGAGAGCCGTAGTTGCGGGCCCTGCAGTATTGCCCCCATCCAGAGCCAGAGCTTTCGCGTTACAAGCTGCATTGGCGGTCGGATTCGTCTGACTATGGTTTCCCGGGAAGAACGGAATCGCGGTCGGTCCCGACTTGAAGTCATTCGGATTGCCGAAGAAATTCCAGCGGATCGGGCTGTTCGCCGGAGGGCTAACCGGCAGCGGACCTACGCCCGCAGCATCCGTTCCCTCATCCATCGGACCCCAGTGTTGCGGCGTTTGTAGGTTGATGATGGAGTTGATTTCCCAGCCTTCCAACGCTTGCCAATAACCCTTCTTGCCCGGAATCGCGTAGGTCAGCGAAACCGTGAAGCGATGACGAATATCGAAGTCGCTGTTTCCATATTCGGCAGCAAGGTTGGTGGAGTCCTGTGGAAGCCCCGATCCATAACCGAAGTCCCAGTTTGCCGCCACATCATCAAGTGCGTGAGAGTATGTGTAACCGGCGACCATGCTCAAGCCGTGAAAGTTTCGCGCATTCAGAGTGACTTGAAGACCGTTGTAGTTCGACCGGTAAACGTTGCCCATTTGAAAAATGTTGCTCAAGTATGGGAACTTTGTAGCGTATGGGCGGTTCGCCTCCTCGCCGCCGGTACTGTCTGGGGCGCAGAACGTTGGGTCGCTATAGCCGGAAGCGACACATGCGGCGATGCTGCTCGCTGGCCAGCCTGAACCTACCGGCGGCTGATTGATATCGCGAATTCCAGTTAGGTTGCTGCCGTCATTTCCGACGTACGCCATATCGAGCGACAGATTGGGGGTGAATGCGTGTTGTATGCTGAAGGTCCAATTCCACACGTAGGGAGTGGTCAGGTTGTGGGCGACGCCCATGATCGCGCAGGGAGCTGCGAAGCAGTTGATCTTCTGGTTGAGGTTGCCGTAAATCGGACCGTTATCCCACGGGTAGTTGGGAAAGATTGTCAGATTGCCGGTGTTGATCGTTCCTCCGGCAGTATTTCCGGCGGCATCGATGATCGCTCCCGTAGGCACGCTGGGAAGCCCGAAGCTATTGTTGAATGCAAGGAAAGACTCCCAATTGATGGTTTCGTAAACCAGACCACCGCCGGCACGAATCACGGTCGTTCCTTTGCCGCTGGGATCCCATGCGAACCCTACCCGTGGAGCGAAGTTCGTCGGGTCCGAGTTGTAAGGGGAACTGATCTGTTTTCCTACCTGCACCATGCCGAGATTAGGATCGAAATTGCCCAGTAAATTATTGGCTTCCTTTGGCGGTGTGCTGATCTCATAACGCAGCCCCAGGTTCAGGGTCACATTGCGCGTAACGCGCCAATCGTCCTGAATAAAGGCAGCGTAGCCCCAATTGTGGAGTTGCCTCGTGGGATTTCCAGTGAGCACCGACACCTTAAACGGCGCGCCCGAGAAGAAGTCTTCCAATGTCGTGGTGTTGAGGAAGTTTGCCGGGTTGCTGGGATCGGGTGTGTTGCCGCCCAGGAAGGTGATGCTGCCGCGTGCGTTCCCCCACGCACCACCAGTCACATAATCCCGATGAAACTCTCCTCCAAACTTAAGAGAATGATTGCCGCGGGTGTAGGACACATGGTCGAGAAATTGTGTAATGCTATCCGGCCCTTGAAATTTTGGCCATTTGAAACCGCCCAGGCCGGGAAAGAAATAACCGCCGAATCCGATTCGCGGTAACCCGCCGGTGTTTGGACCCGAGACGCCGGTGTCGAGCCCATAGTCCGACGCAGGAGTGTCGAGATCGCCCGGCAGAGTTGGCTGGTAGAGTCGGTTATATCCGAAACGCGCCTCATTCACCCATCGAGAATTGACTGTCGTAACCCAGCTTGCTCCAAATACCTGCGCCCGAGTGTGAATGTCGGAACGCCACTTCGATTGCAGTTCAGGGAAGTCTTCCACCGTTCCAGTGTTGTTACCGAAGAAGTACATTCCGCTGATGCGGTTCTTCACATTGACGTTGTAATCCATTTTGCCGACTGCGTTGTAGACCGTGACGTTGTTGGGAAAACCGTTGGGGATATTGATGTTTGGATTATTGTTCGTCGGGAATCCGGTGCCGTTGCAGGTAACGGTCGAACCCGAAAGGGCGCACCCCGCGACTTGCAAGCTTGCGGGACTGATCTTGATTCCTCCAGCTTGCAAATCCGCAATCGCGTTTGGGATGCTATTCGCGCAATCTCCAGTTGTCAGGAAAAGGCAGTTGCCGGCGGTGGGCATCGAGACCATGGATGGGCTCGTGATTCCTCCAAATGAGTTTCCGACGTTGTACATTTGCCCTTCATAGGCGCCAAAGAAAAACAGTTTGTCTTTGATAATTGCGCCGCCTACACTGCCTCCATACTGCTCGAGCGTTGTGCCGAGCTTGGGATTCGGCACGGTATTGAAATAGTTGCGCGCATCGAGTGAACCGGTGCGACCGAATGCAAACGCTGTGCCGTGAATCTGGTTTGTGCCGGACTTCAGGCCGACGTTGACCACAGCCCCGGGCTTCCAACCGAATTCGGCTGGCGCATTTTCTTCAACGTTAAATTCCTGAATCGAGTCGATCGGCAGAATGGTCGCTGAGTCGCCCGCGATCCCGGCCCCGTTAATGATGGCTTGTCCGGAAAAAGGTTCGCTGTTGAACAAGCCTTCGACGAAGTAGGCGTTGTCCTCCGCGCGCAGCCCATTGGTGCTGGTGGTCGAGAAGCCGCCGCCTGGGTATCGCATCACGCCAGGTCGCAACTGGAGCAGATTTTCGTAGTTGCGGCCGTTCAGTGGAAGGTCGTTGATCTGTACGTTGCTTAGCGTCCCACCGAGTGTCGCATCGGTCGTGTTGATCAGTGGTACCTCGGAGGTCACCACTATCGTCTCGGAAAGGGATCCGGCGGGGAGCGAAATGTCGACACGCAGATCCACGGCAACTTCGACGGCTATGTTGATGCGCTCCACGCTCTTGAAACCCTTTGCCTCAACGTGCACTTTGTAGACTCCGGGTTGCAACTCGGGCGCCGAGTAATTCCCCGAATCATCGGTGACCATGGTTCGGGCGGTTCCGCGCTGTACATCTGTAACGACGACCGTAGCTCCGGCCACAGCCGCGCCGGATTGATCGGTAACGGTCCCAAGAATTCGACCGGTGATAGATTGGGAAAATGCCGGAACAGAGGCAGCAACCAGCAGGCAGACAATGCCTAGAAACCGAATGCCATTCGACGGAGAACGCATTACGACCTCCATGTCATCCCCAAAGAGGATGGAAGAGCTCTTGGCCACCGACTGCGCAGCCATGGAACCTTGAAATATCTGGCGATTTGAAGGTATAGCCTTGACGCGGCCTACCCGTCAAGTAGTATTGTGGTTCGACCACAAGACCGCTGCGTGGTGTCTCTCTTGAGTCGGGACGCGGTTGGAGCGTAGCCTAGCAGCGGAGGGCACACCAAATATGGCAATTGCCACTACGAATCCCGCGACAGGGGAAGTTCTAAAGAGGTTCGAGCCTCTCAGTGAGGCTCAAATCGAGCAGAAGCTGCAGACGGCAGTGTCAGCATTCCGAAAGCATCGCCAAACCTCCTTCGCGGACCGTGCCAGTAAGATGACACGCGCGGCTGAGATTTTGGAAAAGGAAAAAGACGAATGCGCCCATTTGATGACTCTTGAAATGGGCAAGCCTCTAAAGGCGGCGGTGGCTGAGGCACTTAAATGCGCAAACGGGTGCCGCTTCTACGCCGAAAACGCCGAGAAATTCCTGGCGGACGAAATTGTGGAGACCGGAGCGAAGCGAAGTTTTATCCGCTACTTGCCGATTGGTCCCATCCTCGCTGTTATGCCGTGGAATTTCCCTTTCTGGCAAGTGTTTCGTTTCGCGGCGCCGGCGCTAATGGCAGGTAATGTCGGACTGCTGAAGCATGCCTCGAACGTCCCCCAGTGTGCGCTGAAGATCGAAGACATTCTTCGCCGTGCCGGCTTTGCCGAAGGTGTGTTTCAAACGTTGCTCATCGGCTCGGGGCCGGTCGATGGCATCCTCAATGATCCTCGCGTTGTCGCCGCTACTCTGACCGGCAGTGAGCAGGCCGGCATTCAAGTGGGAGTTTCTGCCGCAAAACGAATCAAGAAAGTCGTGCTGGAGTTGGGCGGCAGCGATCCTTTTATCGTGATGCCAAGCGCGGACATGGACGCCGCGGTCGCAACCGCTGTCGATGCGCGCATTCAGAACAATGGCCAATCGTGCATTGCAGCCAAACGCTTTATTGTCTCGGAGAAAATTGCAGAAGAGTTCGAGCGCAGGTTTGTCCAACGCATGCAGGATTTGCGCGTGGGCGATCCGTTCGAGGAAACCACACAACTCGGACCGCTCGCCAGCGCCGACGCGGTTACTTCTCTCGATGCCGACGTAAAGAAGAGCGTGGCTGCGGGCGCTCGAGTCCTTACCGGTGGCCATCCTCTGAAGCGCCCCGGCAATTTCTATGCGCCTACGGTTCTAGTCGACGTCCCGAAAGATTCTCCGGCTTACAACGAAGAATTTTTTGGCCCCGTAGCCTCAATTTTTCGGGCGAAGAATGCGGATGAAGCGATTCGGATCGCCAACGACAGCCGTTTCGGATTAGGCGCCAGCGCCTGGACCAATGATCCAGTGGAGACTGAAAGGTTTATCAACGAACTCGACGCCGGCATGGTCTTCCTGAATAAGATGGTGGCTTCGGATCCGCGACTGCCTTTCGGAGGCGTAAAGTATTCGGGCCACGGCCGCGAGCTGGCGGTGCAGGGGATTAGGGAATTCGTAAATATAAAGACAGTTTGGATCCAATAGCTGGAATCAAGTGATTCCGCAACTTGTGGTATGGTGGTCATACCAGTAGACTGGGGTCGGGGAGGATGTGGGTTGATGAGGGGACTAATGACCGACGACACTGCGGATGCGCATGAAACCGCGCCTATCTATAGGGCGGTAAAGACGTCGCGCCTCTACGAGCAGATTGTTCAGCAAGTAGAAGCTTCTATTTTGAAGGGACAGTTGAAGCCGGGGGACCAACTGCCGGCCGAGCGAGATCTTGCGCAGCGGTTTGGAGTAAGTCGAACCGCGGTACGCGAGGCGGTGAAAACCTTGCGTGAAAAGGGCTTGGTCGAAGCCTATTCCGGTCGTGGAACGTTCGTGACCAATGGCACGTCGCAAGCGATTCGCCAGTCCCTCGATTTAATGATCCGCATTAATCAGCAGGAAGGCTCGGCGAACCTGGCCGAATTGCGGCTCGTATTGGAGCCGGAGATTGCTGGTTTGGCCGCCACTCGAATCGAGGAACAACTGTTAAGCACGATGCGGGACGCGGTCGCCGTAATGGATCGCAATCTGCGTGATCCGGAAGCCTACGTGGAAGCGGATCTCGACTTTCATCTGGCGCTGGCGGAGGCCGCCGGGAATCCGCTGATTCTCTCCTTACTGGATTCGATTGTCGGTCTCTTGCGCGAGCAACGCAGCCGCATCTTCGACGTGGAAGGTGGGCCGGAGCGCGGGCAGTTCCATCACAAATGCATCCTCGCAACCATCGAGCAGCGCGATCCGGATGCGGCCCGGGCGGCGATGCGCGCTCATCTCCAACAGGTCCTCGTAGATTCGTCGTCGCTCGGCAAGAAGTAGTTCGTAGCGGAAGTTGGACTCACAAGCGAAAGGGAATTGCCGAATGGCAAAGCTTGGATTCATCGGTCTCGGCGTGATGGGCGGAAACATGGTCGCCCGCCTGCTCGAAAAAGGCCATACCGTAACCGGCTACAACCGCACGCGCTCCAAGGCGCAATGGTTGATCGACAAGGGAATGAAATGCGTGGAATCTCCCAAGGTCGTCGCCGAAGCGTCGGATGTGACTTTCACGATGGTGACGAATGCCGCCGCACTCGCGGCGGTAACCGACGGCCCGGCGGGATCGCTCGCAGGAATCAGCGCGGGAAAGTTCCATATTGACATGAGCACGGTGAGCCCCGAAGTGAGCCGTGCCCTGGCTGCAAAAGTTCGCGACAAAGGCGCCGACATGATCGACGCCCCGGTTTCGGGCAGCGTGATCACGCTCCAGCAAGGCAAGCTCTCCGTAATGGTCGGTGGACGCAAGGAAACTTTTGAGCGCCTGAAGCCGTTGCTCCTGGACATTGGCCCGAAGGTGACCTACGTCGGTGACAACGGCGTTGCGCTGTCGATGAAGATCGCGGTGAACCTGAGCCTGGCGGTGCAGATGCTGGCATTTTCCGAAGGCGTGCTGCTCGCAGAGAAAAGCGGGATTCCGCGAGAAGTCGCAGTCGATGTTCTAACTCACAGCGCAATTGCGTCGCCGATGATTCAGTATCGCGGACCGTTCGTTCTGCAACAGCCGGAAGAAGCGTGGTTCGACGTCAACATGATGCAGAAAGACATGCTTCTAGCTATGGAGTTGGGCCGCAAGCTGAATGTCCCCGTTCCCACCACCGCGATCAGCAACGAGTTTCTGACTGCTGCCCGCGGCATGGGTTGGGAAAAGCTAGACTTTGCCGTCATGTTTGACGTTTTGGCGCGCATGTCAGGTGTGCAGAAATGACGACCGCGACCCAGCCCCGCGAAGCCTTGGAAAGAGTCGATTTGTGGCTTCGTATGTACAGGCAGATGGTCGGCATCCGGCAATTCGAAGCGCAGGTAAACGAACTCTACACGCGGGCATTGATGCCTGGCTTAGCGCATCTTTACATCGGTGAGGAAGCGGTCGCCGTGGGCGTGTGTGAAGCGCTCGAACGCACCGATTACATCACCAGCACACATCGCGGTCATGGACATTGTTTGGCGAAGGGTGCCTCCCCCGATCAAATGTTCGCCGAACTGCTGGGTAAGAAGGCCGGGTACTGCAAGGGTAAGGGCGGTTCTATGCACATTGCAGACCCGGCGACCGGCAACCTGGGAGCGAATGCGATTGTATGCGGCAGTGCGGGCATTGCGACGGGAGCCGCGTTTTCAGCCCAGCGCCTGCGCAACGGCAGAGTCGCAGTATGCTTTTTTGGCGAGGGCGCGCTCGGCCAGGGTGTGCTTTACGAAGTGATGAATCTCGCCCAGCTTTTCAAGCTTCCTGTCATCTACGTCTGCGAGAACAATCTGTACACCGAATACACGCACTATTCAGAGACCACGGCCGGAGATATCCTGAAGCGCGCAACTGCCTTCGGCCTGCAAGCCGACAGCGTGGATGGTCAGGACGTCCGCGCTGTTCATACTGCAGCACAGCGATTCGCAGACCGCGCCCGCCGCGGCGAAGGTCCTGCTTTCTTGCTCTGTAATACGTATCGCTACCACGGTCATCATGTGGGCGACATCAACCGCGAATACTACCGCTCCAAGCAGGAAGAGCAGACCTGGAAGACGGAGCGCGATCCGATCACGAACTTCGGCAAGTGGCTGACTGAGCAGAAACTCGCCGACGCGGCCGGGCTCGAATGGATGCGGACCGAGCTCGAATCTGAGATGAAGAAGGCAGTCGAGTTCGCAGTCGCCGCGCCGTATCCGTCCGTCGATGAAGTGGCCGAGGACGTCTATGCCTGAAGTCACCGATCGTGAGTTGACGTTCGCGCAGGCGATCCGAGAAGCTCTCGCCGAAGAGATGCGCCGCGACGAGACCGTCTGCATCATGGGCGAAGATGTCGCCGAAGCAGGAACCCCATTCAAAGTTCTCTCCGGGCTTCTCGAAGAATTCGGCAAAGATCGCGTGCTCGACACACCCATATCCGAAGCCGGTTTCACCGGCCTAGCCGTCGGCGCGGCCATGACGGGGCTGCGGCCCGTCGTCGACATTATGTTCGGCGATTTCATCACCTTGACGATGGATCAGATGGTGAATCAGGCTGCCAAGGTCCATTACATGTCCGGCGGAAAGTGGCGCGTGCCGATGGTGATGCGGACCACCTTGGGTGCAACGCGGCGCTCCGCCGCGCAACACTCGCAGTCTCTGCATGCCTGGTTTTGCCATGTGCCGGGTTTGAAAGTTGTGCTGCCCTCGACTCCCTATGACGCGAAGGGATTGTTGAAGGCCGCGATTCGCGATGAGAATCCGGTTGTCTTTTTCGAAGACAAGATGATGTACAAGCTTAAGGGGCCGGTGCCTCAGGACGACTACACCGTTCCGCTCGGTGTCGCCGACGTGAAGCGTGTTGGCGAGGATATTACGCTGGTAGCGACCAGCAGCATGGTGCAAGTGGCTCTGGGCGCGGCAACGCTGCTCAATGAAATTGGAATCAGCGCCGAAGTGGTCGATCCCCGCACCATGTGGCCACTCGATGAAAAGACTCTGATTGAATCGGCGAAGAAGACTTCGCGGGCGATCGTGCTCGACGAAGGTTACGAACGTTATGGCGTGACCGCTGAACTTGCCTCCGTGATTGCCACAGGCGCATTCTACGACATGGACGCTCCGGTCAAACGCATGGGCGCGATGCATGTTCCGATTCCGTTCTCGCCGCCTTTGGAGGACGCAACCGTGCCCACTGAGCAGACCGTGTTCGAAGCCGCGCGCAAGCTCTGTGGCCGATCCTGACATCACTCGCAAAGGAGAACTCCGATGGCTCTGCCTACATATGGAACGATGGCGGTGGATTGGGAAAACCGGGTTGACTTCGATCGCCTGCGCCGCGAGCGCCTGCAACGCGCGAAGGATCTGCTCAAGAAATCCGAGATGGGCTCCTTGCTCTGTTTTGACATGAACAACGTGCGCTACCTGACTGCGACTCACATCGGCACATGGGCGCAGGACAAAGCGAATCGCTTCACCCTTCTTCCCCAAAATGATGAGCCGATTCTTTGGGATTTCGGATCGGCGGCGAAGCACCACCAATTGCATTGTCCCTGGCTGGGCGAGCGGTCTCGGGCGGGCATCTCGGTGTTGCGCGGCGCGATGACGCCAGAGATGGGCCGCGCGGAAGATGTAGCCAAGAAGATTCGCATCGAGCTCGAAATGCGCGGGCTGCACAAGGAGCCGGTGGGCGTCGACATCGTTGAGTTGCCTGTGCTCTTCGCGTTGCAAAAAGAAGGAATTAAAGTCGTCGATGGGCAGGCGCTGATGTCAGAAGCGCGCCTCATCAAGACCCGCGACGAGATTACCTTGCTGAACACGTCCGCGATGATGGTCGACGCTGCTTACGACGAACTTTATCGCGCTATGAAGCCAGGCATGAGCGAAAACCAGGCGGTTGGCCTGGTGAGCAAGGTCCTCTATGATCTTGGTTCGGAATATGTCGAAGCCGTGAACGCAATCTCCGGAGAGCGCTGCAATCCGCACCCTCACGTTTTTTCTGATCGCGTGCTGCGTCCGGGTGATCCGGTTTACTACGACATTCTCCACTCTTACATGGGATATCGCACCTGTTATTACCGCTGTTTCACGATCGGCTACGCCTCGCACGCCATGAACGACGCGTACAAGCGGTGCAGGGAATATCTCGATGCGGCGATTGAACTGGTGCGCCCAGGCCGAACGACCGCCGAGATCGCTTCGGTGTGGCCAAAGGCGCAGGAGTTCGGATTCGCCAATGAAGAAGCGGCTTTTGCGCTGCAATATGGTCACGGCATTGGTCTCGCTATCTGGGAAAAGCCGGTGATCAGCCGACTGGTTTCGCTTGAGCACTCTTGCGAAATCAAGCCGGGAATGGTCTTTGCGCTGGAAACATTCTGGCCATCGACTGATGGCTGGAGCGCCGCGCGCATCGAAGAAGAAATTGTCGTCACCGAATCCGGCCACGAGGTCATCACCCGATTTCCAGCCGAGGAGTTGTTGGTCGCAGGTCGGCACTACTTCACGGTGGATGGTCCACTTCCCGCGATCCGCGACACCGAATCGAAGCCCAGCACTCGCGTGGGCGAGATGATCGAAGCGAGCTCCAGGCAGGAGCGAGTAGGCGTCGGCGATTGACATTTGTCATTCCGAGGCGCGTACGCGACGAGGAATCTGGTTTTCTGGCTCGAGCGAAAAACCTCTGCCCGTGATCGCAAGGAATGAGTGGGATTTCGTGGTTACTCTGAGACGCTGCGAGCCTCGTCTCCACCGAACTGACATATGGCGATTAGCGTAGTCATGCCCGCGCTAGAAATGGCCCAGGAAACTGGGAAGCTTATTGCATGGCTGAAAAAAGAAGGTGAGTCCGTCACCAAAGGCGAACCACTTCTTGAGATCGAGACCGATAAGGCGGTGATGGAGATCGAATCTCCCGGCGATGGGGTCCTTGCCGGCGTCAAGGTCCAACCTGGAGCCGACGTGCCGGTGGGCCGGACTATCGCGTGGATTGTACGCCCCGGAGAAGTTCCTCCGGCGGATGAAGGCGCTGCAACTTCGGGACGAAAAACGACGGCCGCGACGGCCTCCACGGGATTGCCTGTTGCATCCGTTAACCAAGGCGGGCAGACCGCGAACCCATCGCTTAAGATTTCGCCCAAAGCGCGACGCATCGCCAACGAACGTGGGGTGAATCTTGCCGGGGTCCGCGGATCAGGACCGGACGGGGAAATTCTTGCATCCGACATTCTCGCCGCTGCAGATTCCAGCGCGCCCGCGGCGGCCGCCGGCGTCGACAAAGGCAGTCCTATCGCCCGGCTGATGGCGGAACGCACCGTCCAAAGCTGGACCACCGTTCCCCACTTCTTCGTCGTTCGTGAAGTGGAGGCGGGTGCTCTGAACGAAGCGCGGAAGAGGCTGGGGGCAGAGCTCGAAACAGCGCGCGCGATCAAACTCACGCACACTGATCTGCTGACAGCCTTGGTGGCCCGTGTCCTTGTGAAGCATCCTCGTATGAATGCAAGCTGGACCGGTCAAAGTGTTCGCCTGAACGCCGAAATCAACATCGCGCTGGCGATGGCGGTGGAAGATGGAGTGACGGCGCCCGTGATTCATAACGCTGATAAGTCCAAACTAAGCGAGATTGCTCTTCAGCGCCGCGACCTTACGGAACGCGCACGCAGCGCCAAACTTCGTCCGCTCGATATCGCGGGCGGCACTTTCACGATCAGTAATCTAGGAATGTTTGGAGTGGACGCGTTCACCGCGATCATAGTTCCGCCCCAGTCGGCGATTCTGGCAGTCGGACGAATTGCCGATCGCGTCGTGCCTGTCAATGGCCTTCCGGCCGTTCGGTCCATGATGACGTTGACGCTTTCAAGCGATCATCGTGTGTTGGACGGGGCACGGGCGGCGGAGTTTATGCGGGACTTGGTCGAGGCCATCGGCGATCCGGAGAAATGGCTAGCCTGATCCGTTATCGCGAACGGCCGCGTCAGGCGCGTGCTTTGTCGATCATCTCCTTCCAGATGCCCTTGGATTTCAGCACGAGTTCAACCGCTTCCCGAATCGCGCCGTGACCTGCAATTGCTTTCGTAGTGTAGTGCGCCGCCCGCTTTACCTCGCGAACGGCGTCGCCCACGGCAACGGCGAGGCCAGCGCGTTGCATCACGGGAATATCAGGCAAATCATCGCCGATATAGGCGACCGCCGAATCAGAGACCCCCGCTTTTTGCAGGATCTCTTCGTAGGCCGGCACCTTCAGCGGCTGTTTCATATAAATAAACTCCATCTTCATTTCGCGAGCGCGGCGTAGGAGCGCAGAACTTTCGCGACCGGTAATGCAGCCGGTGCGCAAGCCCGCGGTTTGCGCCAGGGTAAGGCCTTGTCCGTCGTGCGCGTCGAACCGTTTGATTTCAAGGGCGGTGTTGTCGGTTTGAGAGAGCAGGATGACGCCCCCGTCCGTCATCGTGCCGTCCACGTCCATGAGCAATACTTCGATTCGTGCCGCGCGCCTCTTGAGTGTGGCAGAGATTTTCGGAAAGCCTTCCAAAGAGCCTCCAGCGACAATCGATCCGCTATTGTAGATTGAGTTGCCTCAGCTTGACCGCGCAGCGGGTATTGCCGCACGAGCCCACGGTGGAGTTGGTGAGAGTCGTGAAATACATGCTCGAAGCCTGATTTTGAGTGCTCACGTTGTCAACGATAATACCGCTGATCCCTCCGGGGTAGTTCACGGTATTCAGGCCAGCAGTAATGTTTCCGCCGCTGATGTCATTGGTGATCACGTACCCGTTTGTGCCGGCGCCGACCAATCCGCTCATTAACAGGTCATGATCGCCAGAGATGCCCCCAAGATTCAAATTAGGATTGTAGAGCTCGGTGTAAGGCACGCAAGGGAGATTGGTCACGTTAAGGCGTTGCAAATTTCCCGTGGGCGTGGAGTTCATCGTGGGATAAGAAGAGAAGCCGATCCAGTAGTGCGTCGGAGTTGTATCGGCTGCTCCGGTGCCACAGAGGAACAGCTCTCCCGTGGCCGGACTTGTACCCCAGTATGCGTTGTCAAACGCCCCAGCATGAAGGTTGACGCCACCGAGGCCTATGGGAACGTTCACCCGTGCCGTGAGGTCCATTCGGAGTTGGGAGACCACGGCGGCCGCTCCCGAAGTACCATCGTTGCCGGAGAAGGCAAAAATTCTCTGGCTGCCGCCAGAGGCATCCAGGATGATCGAGTCGGGAATGCCATACGCCGTTCCGGTGGCCGTGCAATCCCCACCCGTTCCGGTGCGGCCCGGAGGATGCGCGGTAGTACATCCGCCGCCTCCGATCATAACTGGGCCCGCGTTCAGCGTGGGCGTAGTGCCGCTGGCATTGATCACCCAAAGTTCACCCAGTTGATCGCCAACGAATAGGCGGCCGCTCGGAAAATCATAGACGGACCCGTTCGGTGTGGCCGAAGCGCCACCCGTACCCGCGACGGGAAGAGTGAAAGTCCAATCCACTTTCGGCTGGGTGTTCAGCGCGCATGTGAATACGCAGCTGATGCGATAAATCTTTCCGTCGTCGCTGCCGACGAATGCTTTATCAGTCTGGTAATCCACCCACGCCGACGCCAGCGTGGTCGTAGCTGTGGTTGAGTAACTCACGGACTTGAGGCAAGAGGTCGCAGCACCACAGGCGCCATTCAGTGTAGGAGCTGCCGCGGCAGTGGCGGAGGTGCCTTGTCCCGCCTTCCAGGTGAGCACGTGGAAGATGGACGAACCGGCTGCGCTCTCCACGTAGGCTATTTTCGTGCCATCCATCGATATCGAGGTGGAAGTTAACACCGACCCGGCAGCCGTGCTTCCGTTGTATGCCCAGTTAATCGTTGGGTTCGCCCCGCACGCCCCCGTGGGACCAGCTCCCGCGTAAAGATTGTTTATGCCGACTAGATTCGCCTGCCCGTTGGTCACACCCGCAACGTTCAAACCAAAAACGGCGAAATCATTCGCACAGCTAGGTGCGCCGTTGATATCGAAGCTGTACTTGGCGGGGAACATGGATGCAGCCACGTTGCCGGTTCCCAGGCTGACACTCCAGTCGACCCTGAGATCCTTTTTTTTCATTTTGCTTATGTTGGTCCCATCGATGACGATGGGTCGAGGGGGCCGAACCCCAGCGCTAGGCTTTTCCGGGCCGGGCACGACGGACGGAAGGGATAACGCGCCATCTTGAAAGTGCAGCAAATTGCGTTCGGCCAGATGGAAAAGAATCCGAGGCTCAGTTCTCGCGGCATCCAGGTTGGCGGCGGATGGTCCTCCGCTAACAACCACGTGACCGTAACTCCAGTCCGTCACACGGCCAACGTGCGTCTGGCTGAGTTGGTCTTGCATCTGCGACGCGAGAGGAAGGGTTACGAGAAGAAGCCAAGAAACGGCACAAAAACCACGCAATGGATTCATCGACCCTCCTGCGTAAAGAAAGGATACAACCGTCCCCATGTCAGACTAAGGAAAGTTTATGAGATTCTTGGCCTTCGGCGTCAGCGCCGTACAAAGTTAGTAATATCGGTTGCGGCGCTCCGAACCGCGAATGATCATCGCAATGGCCTCGCCGCGATCTACTACTTCTACTTCTTATTCCACGCGCTGCACTGGAATGAAGGTCAGCGATGAAATTGCACACGCCATGGTGGACGGTGTCGCGGTCTTGTTGGCGTAGGCGGTTCCGCAATCGGCCCGAAAAAGAAATTCAGATTACGCGTGCAAGGTGCAAGGCGCCGTACCACATCCATGCGCCCACGACCATCCAAAGAAAGGGCCACGGATTGACGGTGATCCGTGTAGGGAAGACTCGGGAAGGATTCTTCTCGAAGTTCATTGTTTTTCCTGACATTTCCACGTTTGAAAAAGCACTGCTGGGTTTGTATGAAGGATGGCATGTGTAAATCGCTCCGTCGCTGCTCCAAGACAAGCTTGTGCTTGCTCAGAAGCAATAAGAAAAATCTCGAAGCAGAGATAGGCACAGGGGCGGGCAACTATTGCCCGGATTGAAAGTGCCCAATACTAAAAAGACTTTGTAGGTCGCGCCTGGTGGTGTTAAAACAGCTATCCTGAACCAAAGAGGTTCGTCTCTCGACATCGACGACGGGAAGGCACACGAATGCATCCTTTAACACGCCGCAATTTCATGCGAATCGGTGCGGGCTCGGTGGCGGCGGGAGCCGCTGCAAAAGTCACACTGCTGCAGCCAACTGCACTCTGGGGGGCTGGTCAGGATGTTGCGCCGAGCGATCGAGTACGGTTTGCCGCCATCGGCACAGGTACGCGCGGGTGCGAATTATTGACCGCGTCGCTCGCTGTGCCCGGTGTTGAGTGCGTGGCCGTATGTGACCTCTACGACAGCCGCCACGAAGCCGCTCAGGAGGCTTTGCAGAAGCAAGTCCTGGCAACGCGGAATTATCAGGAAATCCTGAACCGCAAAGATGTAGACGCGGTAATCGTAGCCGTGATGGACCACCAGCATCGCCGGGTAGTGGTGGACGCGTGCGCGGCGGGCAAAGATGTCTACTGTGAAAAGCCCATGTCGCATACGGTTGAGGACGGCTTCGCCATGGTCGATGCGGTGCAAAAGGGAAAGCGCATCATGCAGGTGGGCAGCCAGCGCGTGAGCTCGATCGTCTATGAAAAGGCGCGTGAGCTCTACTCGTCGGGAGCGCTCGGAGACGTGTTTTTCATCGAAGGCTCATCGGACCGCAACTCGCCGAGCGGCGCATGGGTTTATCCCGTCCCTCAAGATGCAAGCGAACAGACTATTGACTGGAATGCGTTTTTGGTGGGCGCACCCAAGCGACCATTTGACGCCACGCGGTTTTTCCGCTGGCGATGCTACTCCGACTATGGCGAGGGGCTGGCGGGCGATCTGTTCGTCCATCTTCTGTCTGGAATTTTCTTTATCTCGGGAACGAACGAAGCGCCTAAGCGCGCGCAAACCAGCGGCGGCCTGTTTCGCTGGAAAGATGGGCGCGATTTTCCGGATGTGATCGAGACGCTTTACGACTTCCCAAAGTTCCGGGTCGTGTTGCGCTGCAATCTGAACAACGCTGGTGGCGAACCGATCAAGTTTCACGGCACCAAAGGCACCATGGAGATCAACGGGCAAACTCTCGTCTTCACGCCGCAGGACATAAGCCCGAAGCCGGAGACCTATTCGACCAAGGGCTGGCCAGCGCGGCTGCGCAAAGAGTATTTGGCGCAATGGGCGGCTGAACATCCGCAGCCCGGGCCGCTCGATTACCAAGTCGTCGAGGCGGAGACCTTCACGGCGCCGGATGGTTATAGCGATGTGTCGGCGCACCAGGCGAACTTCTTCAATGCGGTTCGAACTCGCAAGCCGACGGTTGAGAACGAGGAATTTGGCAACCATGCCGCCATCGGTTGCCATCTCGCAAACTACGCCTATTTCAAGAACACAATCGCGACTTGGGATCCCGGATCGAAAACCATCCGGGGATAACCGACGGCCGGCTTACAATTCAATCGAGGGACCGCACTATGCGTCGAATTTCCAGAAGGAGTTTCTTGAAGGCGGTTTCCACTTCGGCCGCATGCGCGGCGGTATGGAAAAGCGCACCCTGGCTGATGGCCAACGCCATGGATCTGCCGCTCGGGCTGCAGCTCTACTCGGTGCGCGATCTGCTTCCGAAAGACTATGAAGGAACGTTGCAGCAATTGGGGGCGATCGGCTTTCGCGAAGTCGAGGCTGCGGGTTTCTTCGACCACACTCCCAGCCAAGTAAAACAAGCGATGGATCGCGCAGGTCTGCACTGCGTAAGCGCCCATTATCCTATGGCGAAATTGCAGCCGCAGATGGACGAGATAATTCATTTTGGAAAAGATCTAGGACTCCAGTACATCGTCTGCGCATCTCCGGCTCTAAAAGATCCATTGCGTGTGAAAGACCCCGCTTCCCGCGAGGCCAGAGAATCGATGACGCTCGACGACTGGCGCTGGAACGCCGACCAGTTCAATCACATCGGAGAACGCGTGAACGCAGCGGGCATGCGATTCGCCTATCACAATCACATGACGGAATTTCGTTCGGAAAATGGGGTGGTGTTCTACGACGAACTCTTGCGCTTGACCGATCCGACGAAAGTGACCATGGAACTGGATTGCGGCTGGATGGTGTTGGGCGGAAAGAACCCTGTGGATTATCTCACGCGTTACCCTACCCGTTTTTCCATGCTGCACGTGAAGGACTTCAAACTGGGCGGTGCCGCCGGGTCTCCACCTCCGCCGTCAACAGAGTTGGGCCACGGCAACATCGACTATCGGCCGATTTTCGCAGCTGCAAAGAAAGCCGATATCCAGCACGCCTTCGTCGAGCAGGAGGAGTTCGACATGCCCCCGATGGAAGCGCTAAAGATCGACGCAGACTACATGCGAAACTTCAAAGGATAAAGCTTTCATAGAGTTCTTCCTTCGTGTTCTCAGTGGTTGATGCAGTAAAAATGCTGAGACCGAAGGATAATAAGGTACACGAAGGATATCTAGCGCAGCGCGCTCTGGATCGCGAAATCCAATGCCACCATCAGCACGGCAGAGGCAGGGATCACCATGAGAGCCTTCTTCAGCCGTATGGGGTCGCCCCCGGCGATCACTCCGATGACGCGTGAACTAACCGCTAGTCCAGTCCATCCGCAGGTAATGACGAACCCGATAGCGGTGCTAGTCATGCGTGGAAAGGCGTCGCCGACGATTGCCAGCGTGGTTGGGAAGACCGGAGCCATCGAGAGCCCACTAAGAAAGACCAAGACGAGCGCCGGCCCCGGCTTATTGGTCCGGAGCATCAGGAAAGTTGTTACAGCCATTGCGATCGATGCGATCAAAGTGATGGTCACAGGTGGCACCCGCATCAGAATCGCCGAGATCCCGACGCGGCCTAACAGCAGGCCGAGCGCGAATCCGAACGAAAGAATGTTAAGCGCTTGCGATTCAGGAATGCCTTGTGCGATCAGATGCCGGGGCAACCAGTTCCAAATGCCAACCTCGCAGCCGATATAAAGAAAGAGAAAGAGTCCGATCAGGAAGAGCAGCGGCCGTCCGAGCACGGGAACCGCATCCGCAAGTACAAAGCCCTGAGAGCCCGGCGGCGCGGGCATCTTAGTGAAGATCTGGATCGTCAGAGTCACCACGGTGAGCGAAGCGATGGTGTAGCAAAGCCCGACCCAGTTTCTGCCAAACAGATTGGCGGCGATGAATGGTGTAGCCAGCCCGCCGAGTCCGAAAAAGAGGTTGACCAGGTTTAAAGCAGCGCCCCGATGAGCTTCTCCGACATCACTAACCAACGCATTCGCCGCGGTGACAAGTATGCCGCCGCCCAACCCGAGCAAAAACATCAGGAGGACTATGCCGCGAAAGCCCGGCGATCGGGGCAGGGAGAATAGCGCGATCGAGATGAAGGCCAGGCCGAACACAAGTCCCAGTTTCTTGCCCTCGCTATCAAGCAGTGGGCCGACGCCGAGCGAAGCGATGATGAGTCCCAGCGCCTGGGCGAACGCGATAGTGCCGTTTTGACTGGGCGTGAGGCGGAAGCGATCCGACAGGTCGGGCATAATCGTGCCCAGCATAGCGGCGATCATCCCGTATACAAAAATGGCGACGATGGCGGCAAACATCAGCACGTGGCGGGTTCCTTTCAGTCGCCAGTTTGAAGTGCGGGAACAGCAGCCCAGCCTCGCGTCCGATGGCTCTGCAGTACAGCATCGAGGATAGTCAGTTGCCGCAGTCCATCAACGAACTGCGGATATTCGGGTGCAGCTCCAGGAGCGGCGATTGAAGCATAGAAGCGGCGGAAGATTTGTTTGAAAGTGTCGTCGTAGCCTTCGCTATGTCCGCCGGGAAGATCGGCGTAGCTGCGAGCCGCGGGCTTGAGCAGGGACGGATCTTTGATCAATATCTCATTGCCCGCGTCGCGGTGGCCCACCCATAGTTCGTCAGGACGCTCCTGGCTCCATGCGACAGAAGCTCGCGTGCCATAAATCTCAATACTCAGCCGGTTCTTCCGCCCAGCAGAAACTTGACTGGCGGCGACGCTGCCGCGAGCGCGTTCACCCAGGCGAAAAATTACCGCGCCGAAGTCTTCCGTATCGACCTCGGTCTCGATGTAGTCGTCCGGCCCCAGTAACTTGTTGGCGAAAGTCTCGACCGAATGTTTCGGCTGCTTGCGCTTGGGGTGAAAGGTCTGGAGATCCGCGCAGAGTGAGCTAATCCGTAGTCCGGTGACGTGCTCGACGAGATCGAACCAGTGCGAGCCAATGTCGGCCATGCAGCGCGAAGGCCCTCCGGCCTTGGCATCCACGCGCCAGTTCCAGTCCGTGTCGTACAGTAGCCAATCTTGAAAGTAGGTGCCAAGGCCGGAGGGCCTTCGCGCTGCAT
>Ga0210383_10000733_pt1 | contig 29733 bp, 30 predicted proteins | sample IncBWC14OmetaG_FD_160072 | JGI IMG/M metagenome (GOLD analysis project Ga0210383, IMG submission 160072) | Forest soil microbial communities from Barre Woods Harvard Forest LTER site, Petersham, Massachusetts, United States - Inc-BW-C-14-O ... | reverse complement strand
GTTGCGCGTTGGCTTTAGCCATCTGCGCCTTCGCCTGGTCGAGGACCGCCTGGAACGGTCTCGGATCGATCTCGAACAAGACATCTCCTCGGTGAACGACGGAACCTTCCTGGTAGTCCTGTTTGATCACATATCCCGATACCTGAGGCTGGATCTGGGCGTTCACAAAGCCGTCGAGCGTAGCGACCCAATCACCGTAGATGGGGACTTCGTTTTGGACGACGTTCACGACTTCCACTTCAGGGGGCGGCGGTGCCATGGAGGCCTGCGGGTTTGCACACCCGGCAACCACAACCGCGAGCAAAACCAGAACAATTGCGACCGGCAACTTGCTTGCCCGGCGCTTAAGGTTGCTCTTGAGCTTTTCCAATATGTGTTTCGCGTATAAACCGCGAACAACAAACTCCGCACCCTCATTCATCATCTTTGCCAGCATCTTCTCCCCGCTTTCATCGATAAAGGTCACTTCGCTCAGATCAACGATGCGCTTCCGGCCTTGGCATTCGGCGCGCTCCTTCCTCCATGAGCACCTAAGCTCTGCGGTCCACGGGCTGGTGAGCCGCCCCTGAAGAAGCCATGTCTGCTCGGTAGGTTTGTTATCGACAGTGATACGCAACATGGCATGTCTCCAGCGTTCAACGGGAAGTACAGTCACTGAGCCGCGCCGGCGGATTTAGACGCTCCCTCAGCTGACGGAGCATCCGAGGGTCGTCGCGCAAGAATTGAATCAAAACGTATAGATAGAACGTGCACGCCACACTGGTACCCGCAGCAAGAAAAATGGTCATCGCTTCCCTCCTTGTGTCCCCAACTTGGTTCGATCCTCATTCACCATTTCGCGTCCGCGGACACGAATTGCATATGACGCGCCATTGCGTCGAAGAATTGGCCTTCGGCAAATTGCTGAAAATAAGACGGATAGAAAACGCGTGAACTTCTCCGTGACGCACTGCCAACGTGCCAATGCCAACGGTTCGGCGGCCTACCAATCTTCTGGCAGCAGGGAGGAACGTCTGTGTTCGGGCAAGGGGAGGAAAAAACGACAGCGATGCTATCTGACCTAGACGGTGGCGCGGGAAATTCCGAGCTTCTGCATGCGAAATTGCAAAGTAGAACGCTTCATCCCAAGGCGAATAGCGGCTCCATTTGGTCCAGCCACTACCCAATTCGTTGCCTGAAGAACGTCCATTAAATGCCTCCGTTCAGCCTCTTCTAGAACGCTTCTGATGTTCTGGCGCTCAGTTTCTTTTTGGGCGACTTCCTTATTCGCCGGTTGCGTCCGCGATCTTAAGTCACCGACAGGTACTCTCAACACCGAACCCGCAGACACGATCACCGCTCGCTCAATCACATTCTGCAGTTCGCGAATATTGCCAGGCCAGGTATATCGGCACAACGCTTTCATCGTTTCGGAAGAAACTGTTTCGATGGTCTTTTTTGCGCGCCGCGCGAACTGGTCCGCAAAATGGCGCACCAGGAGGGGAATGTCTTCGGGTCGCTCACGCAGAGGCGGCACACGAAGCGGAAACACGTTGAGGCGATAGAAAAGATCCTCGCGGAATCGCTGTTCCTTCACCATAGCGTCCAAATCGCGGTTTGTCGCTGCGATCAACCGTGCGTCGGTCCGAAGCGTGCGCGAGCTTCCAAGCCTCTCGAACTCCCTCTCCTGGAGAACACGAAGAAGCTTTGGCTGCAACTCGAGCGGAATTTCTCCGATTTCGTCAAGGAAAACAGTTCCTTGATGGGCCAGCTCAAAGCGTCCGATGCGCTGCGCAATCGCACCCGTGAACGCGCCTCTCTCGTGTCCAAACAGTTCGCTTTCGAGCAGCCCCGTGGGTATCGCCGCGCAATTCAGTTTGACGAAGGACCTGGGCTGCCTTTGACTGAGATTGTGAATTGCCCGGGCGATCAATTCTTTGCCGGTGCCCGTTTCGCCGTAAATGAGTACCGTGGAATCCGTCGGAGCGACAGTTTCGACTTCCTTAAGCAGCCGGCGCAGCGCAGTGCTTTTGCCGACGATTTCCTCGAAATGTCTCTCCGTGCGGATTTCGTCTTCCAGATAAACCTTCTCTTGGGCAAGCTTGTCCTTCAGATCGGCGATTTGGCCGTAGGCCATCGCATTGTCCACGGCGATGCCGACTTGATTTGCCAACTGGCGGAGAAAATCGACGTCGCTTTGAGCAAATGTGCCTTCGTGAAGTCGCCCGAGCCCCAGGACCCCCAGTGTGCGGTTTCGACTGATGAGAGGCAGGGCACAAATGACCCGGAAACCCTCAGCCAATGCAGCACTATCGGGCCCTTCAAGCTCCGCCAGTTCAGTTCGGTCCAAAATGAGAGCCTCTCCCGAATGGAGCACCTTGTGGAACAGAGAGTCCTCGCCTTTCAGTTCGCCTTCTTCCTTTTCTCCCCCTTTGCCTCCTGGGAAGTCGAGAGCGAACATCCGTACTTGCTTGGTTTCTGAATCCAGCAGGCCCACACCCACGGCGTCACACTGCATGACGCGGCGCACGTTTGCAGAGACCGCTCCGAGCAGATCACGAAGATTCAAGTTCGATGCGATACTGTTGTTGAGATCGAGAAGGAGCTTGAGACGTTCCTTTTCGCGTTCGAGCTGCATCTGCGCCAGCTGCGATGCCTCGAAGTTCAAGACGTCGTCCATCGCCAGTGCGACTTGCTTCGCCACCAGTGAGAGAAAACAAACCTCCTCTTCGGAGTAGGCGCTCAATTGCTCACTGACGATGACCAGGCACCCGAGCCGCCTGTGTACAGTTGCCAATGGAAGGACGCACCCCGATTGAATTCCACATTCCTTCAGCCGATCCATCGTTGGAGGGAAGCGAATCTCTTCGAGAACCGAGGAGATCACCACTGGTTGCTGATTCTGGTGCACCCACCATGTCATCGCGTCTTCTGGAGCGATTTCCCTCGAAGAGGTCGCGTCTTGACTCCCACACTTCTCGGCCAGGTGCCATTTGGTTCGGTTTCCGGCGGCATCGTATTGCACGACACCTATGCCATCGAATCGGACGAGGTTGGACAGTTCGCTCGCCAGCGTATGGAACAGTTCTTTCGGGTCGCGGTACGCGCTGATGGCTTGGGACACACGGAACAGCGCTTCATATCGAGTTGCGTCTGAAGGCTCTGGCGGTGCTGCTGCTAACTGAGGAGTCGGAGTCATTTACAAACAGCCTCGACTTGTATCCATTCCGACACGATCGGCCCTACCCCACTCAAATTGTTTGATGCACGGCGGTCCGCGTTCGGTTCAAGCATTTTCCAGCACCAATCACCTCACTGTCCGGCCATGCGCGGATTATAGCCCCATTGTGCGCTCGAACTGATTCGGGCGACTGCGTAGGCCGAACGTTTGAAGGTCCGATTTGTTTTCGCTACGTATTTCGATTTATCGTGGCTTGCGCTACCCGCAGCCTGGACCGCCATCCCGTAGACGATCGTTGCGACGTAGCGGGCAAGATCAGCAGGGTTCACGGTGGCCGGCAGGTCCAGGCCGACGGGGGAATCCGCGATTCCATACTGCTATCCGCGGACCGTCACCGATCACGCCAGCCGGTTTCTGCTCACCTGTGAAGCCCTGTCTTCCACCAAAGAAGACTACGGTGTCACCGTGTTTGAAAGGCTTTTTGAGGAGCGGGGCCTGCCCGCCAGCATCCGCAGCGATAACGGTGTGCCCTTCGCTTCCGCTCACGCTTTGTTCAACCTGAGCAAACTCGCGGTCTGGTGGCTCAGGCTGGGTATCGGCATCGAACGAATCAAGCCGGGCCATCCCCAGCAAAATGGCCGTCATGAGCGCATGCATCTGACCTTGAAGAAAGAAACTACCAAACCGGCGGGTTTAAACTTCTTGCAGCAGCAGGCCAAGTTCGATGACTTCATCGAGATCTTCAACCAGGAGCGTCCTCACGAAGCCTTGGACATGAAGTGCCCGGCCGAGGTCTATCAGCCCTCCACGCGCACCTACCAGGGATTGCCGGATATCGATTATCCTCTCCACGACAAGATCATCGTCGTGACCAACTGTGGCCGCATCTGTCTGGGTCGCAAAAAGATTAATTTCAGCACGGTCTTTGCCGGCCAGGCCGTGGGCATCAAAGAAATTCACGACGATATCTGGCTGGTCAGTTTTATGGATTATGATCTGGGGTACTTCGATCTGGCGACTCGAGTGTTGGAACCGCTGGAAAATCCCTTCGGCCCAAAAGTGTTACCTATGTCTTAGGTACGTTGTGTAACCCATGTCTCCGGGCTGGACCCCTGAAAACAGTGGCGCGCCCTAGGGGACGATTTCCGAACTTTTCAGGATCTGCTTCCTACCGACGGAGTTCCGCAACGGTTCCAGTTTTCGGATACGGTTGACGTATAACGTATTGCGTAGTATGCTTGGCGTGTGATTCAGAGCTTTGGCTCGGAAGAGACGGAAGAGCTTTTCCACTACCATCACAGCAAGCGTTTCCGCGCCATCGAAAGGGTCGCCTTGCGTAAGCTACTCCAACTCCATGCCGCGACAGAATTGCGGGTTTTGGCTTCTCCTCCGGGGAATCAATTGGAAGCGCTGCGAGGAGATCGGAAAGGGCGACACTCGATCCGAATCAATGATCAATGGCGCATCTGCTTTGTCTGGCGCGATGGTCACTGCTACGATGTGGAAATTGTCGACTATCACTAGCAAGGAGCGAGGTAGACATGAACAAGACCGAAACGCTTATGCCCCCTGTGCATCCCGGCGAAATCCTCCGCGAGGATTTCATGAAGCCGCTTGGCTTGACAGTCAATAAGCTCGCACTCGAGCTGCACGTACCTGCGACGCGCATAGGAGAAATTATACATGAACGTCGCCGGATTAGCGCCGAGACTGCCCTGCGCCTGGCGCGGTACTTTCATACAAACGCTGAGTTTTGGCTCAATTTGCAGAACTTTTACGATCTAGAAGTATCCAGGCGGTCGGGAAAAGCCTCCGAAATAGAGCACCAAGTGACACCTGCGCCATCGCTGGCTTCCTGATTGCCGCCTATGCTGGACAGTGAAGTGAAGCCGCAAAATTCGTCAAGAGTTCAAAACTGCCGAAGGCTGCCGCCGCAAGCGTTTGAATGCAAAAGAGAAAAGCAGTGGCGCGCCCAAGGGGACGATTTTAGAACTTTTCTCGGCCAATTCGTGGAAGCCGTGACACAGATGGAGTTCCCGGTCGGACTAAGCCTGTAAGGTGGTTCAGAAGCCCGACACTTCTCCGGTAATGACGCAGCCAGGAGCCTTTTCGAAGAGCAGTTTTGCAAACAACTCGCTTTAGGGTTGAATCTTGCCGTCGGGCGAGATTATGGCCCCAACGCAACCACCGCCATTTTCGTTGTAGTCCGCACATCGCTTAGTCATGAAATCGGCCGATCGCCACTTGAGAAAGCCAGCTGGAAGATAGTGCCTCCAGAGAATCATTCGTTCGTCCGGAAGAATGATCCAATAGCCCCCGTAGTCGAGAAACACAAGAGTCGCCCTGTCCTGAACCTCTGCGACTTCATTTGCGAGGAATTCCTTGCCCAACACCCTCATATCAGCTGCGAAGTTTTGCATTGCTTTTGTGCTAAAGGAACGATCGTGCACGAACCGTATGTACACTTTTTGCTGAGGATTGTCGGCAAGATACTGATTGAGCCAAGGAACAGAGAGAGCAAGCGCCTCATATGGCCTCATACGTTCTGCGAGGTTTTCAGCCCCGTCGACCTTCCCATCGTGGAAGAGCAGCACAACCTCTTCCGCAGTAATCCCCTGTAAAGATGATCGTCGTAAGGATGCCAGCAGATTGTTTTCGTGGGGGCTCGGTTGTCCATCAACATAGCCAAAGTCTTCTCCACGGTAAGGGCTAATCTCGGCGTGCTCAATCTCGAAATCGCGCTGCAGAATAGCAAGGATGCCTGGAGCACGGCTCTCGACGCCCAAAAGATTCCACTGGTTCTTGATTTTTGTCATCACCGCGTCTACCAGCTGCAATTTCAGCTCGTCATCGTTCAGACGGTCGCGGTTGAAGCTACCGATAGGCATAAGCGCAGCAATTGCGCGAGAAATGTCGGCGTTGTAGGTGGTTGCCTCCTGACCGTTTATGTTGAGTCTCCAAGGCAACATAAATGCGTAATACGAATCGGAGTTAGCAGACCAGCGCTGACCATTTCTCAGCGTGACCGTGACTCGCATGGTTGGGTAGTCGTCAAACTTCAGAAACTTAAAACATGAAGGTAGAACTTGATCGATGGTCGTGCGATCGGAAAAACTTTCCGCGAATAGTGCCTGCTGGTTTGGCGCGCCGTTCCTGGGAGCGAACTCAGCGTTTTGATGGAGCCACTCGGGAGTAATGCCAAGGTTGGCAGCTTGAGGACTCGTCAGCACGGGTGATCGAAGCGCCGTTAGAAGTGTTTCGACTCCTCTAGAATCAATCACATTCTCGCCAAGATATTTCTTACCGTCCCGACTCTGGATCACGAGTTTCAGATGCGTTGAGGGGCCCGGTCCGGTTTCGCTGGATTCAATTGTTATTCTGCTAACCGCTGGAGTCTGGCCCAAGGCGCCTAACGGGATGAGCAACAGGCAAACCAGGGTGGCTAACAGCCAGCTCATAGCGCGGCAAGTTACCATGGTTCAATAGACCCCGCAGACCTTTGTAAGTGCCCGAATGGTGCCCCCAAGTTCCGATGAACGCGATCACCGGAGAAGTTTATCGAGTCAGCTCAATCAGAGTTCGAAACGAAGCTAAGGGTACCGACAGAAGTGACTGAAAATAAAAGCAGAATTAGGGTGGCGCGCCCAAGGGGACGATTTTAGAACTTTTCTCGGCGACTTCGTGGCAGCGGTGACACAAATTGAGGTCCCGGCTGCGATGAGCCTTTAGTCGGTTCCGGAGCCCAAGAGTACTTCTCAGGTTATCGGGAGTTACCGGCTTTCAAGCGGGAACAGGGCGTTTATCGCCAAAGGCGGGCACAAAACGCGAGTTGCTGATGTCTAATGAACAGTGGGTCTGGCCCTGAGAATCGGAACCATCGCGCGGAGGCGAATGATAACATTCGCGTCTGCAATTGTCGTCGCACTTTCGGTCGCAGCATCAGCCCAGGCACAAGCGTCGGCCAAGGCGACCGGCCCACAGTCCTGTCCGTGGATGTCAGGCGCTATACCAGACCACCCGCCGTCGCCACAGAGGATCATTGTCGCACCGAGTGTAGCAGCGGCTGCCCTCATTTCTAGAGTTGAGCCGGACTATCGAGGAGAGGCCCGGTCGGAGGGCACCGTGCTGCTGTGCGCGATTATCGATCAAGACGGCACGATTGAACGCCTACAGTACATTTCCGGGCCAGTGCCGCAAATGAGAGCGGCCATGGATGCGGTCAGGCAATGGCGGTACAAGCGCACGCTGCTCAATGGCGATCCGGTCGAAGTAGAGACTAGGATATCCGTCACGTTTACGCCGAAAAAACGATCAGTTTCCGAAACGAGTGCAGCAGAGCCTACGAAGTAGGCGACTAGAGCGTTTCGCGTGTAGGAACGACATGCCCGAGCATGGTTCACCATCGCATGCGCTGCTGTTTCAAGGGAACGAGTCCGACAGGTCTTTCAGGCGGCAAGTCCTGATTAACGCTTACCGGAGATCGAGCCGAGATTGGATTTAGGTTCGAAACGAGTGAAAGGGTATCGACAGAAGTCATTGAAAACAAACCGTTGAAAGAAGTGGCGCGCCCGGAGGGATTCGAACCCCCGATCCTCTGCTTGGAAGTCGCGTGACCACAATCAAAACTTGCCGGAGCGAGCACAAAGCAGAGCACAATCAGCAAGTTGTGACAAATGCTGATCAACTACTTGCTCTTTCCTTATCACCTTTAACCAGCCGTTTTGCCACGATTTGTCACAACTACTATTACGTTTTCATGAAGGCTGATCATGATCCAATCGAACGCCGCAGAATTTTAGCCTGCAAGAGCCGCCGGATCCCTACCCTTCTTCGAACCGGACTTGTTGGTACCGATCCGCAGGTCACAATCTGGATTCCTTCCGGATAGCTCGTGGCCGAGGTCCTTATGCTCGGTGCCGGCTTTCTTGCATTGCGGGCTCAGGTTGATGTTGGAGAAGAATTCGGAAAACGAGCCCGTGCGTAATGAGAAGCAGCGGCACTATCAGAGTTGGAAGAAAGAATGCGGCTCCCAACTGCCCCGCCAACAGTCCCGCGTGATTGGCTTGGTAGAAAGCATTAAAGAGATCGGCTGTACCCCAGAGATTGAAGATCCATGCAGCCGCAACGCCAGCCGTGCTGGGAAGCAATAGCAGTGAAAATAACGCCAGTATCGCTGCAATGATGTCCCCATAGGCCTCGGGATGCGCGAAGGCAGACGGCAGATCGGGTGACACCACCCCGGGAATCAGCACTGCCAAGCCGATGAAGCGGAAGCTGTGCAGAATGAGCAGAGGTTGCAACGCTTCGGCCCGTGTGCGCCGGCGGAGTTCCGGCCAGATATATCGAGCGCTGACAATTCCCCACGCGATGAAACTGAATGCGATACTCACGAAAAACCAGATCATCTGTTGTGGCATGCGAATGTCTCCTCTTCAGAATTCCAGCCATTGACCGCGACTGGTGGCGGGGATAGGGCCTTGTCGCTTCCAGGCGCTGCGGGCCTTGCGTCGTCGGCAAAAGCGTGCTCACGCTGCCAGATCTTGGAGTCAGGCGCGAACTGCGGCTCCGACGGGAACGGGTGGCGCAATTCGCGGTCGTATCGGTCGAAGTTAAAGCCTGGGCTTAGCGGGACGATCATGAACTGCGAGAGCTCGCGAAGCCAGTTGCCGAACGTCCGCTGGTTGCCAGGCAGCGCTGCATAACGGCGAGCGATCGTCTCGAAGTTCTCTGGGGGCTGGCCGGTCACATCGAGCACGTCCGTGGTCGGTGCGCCCACCTCGAAGGCGCCGCGCTTGTGATCTTCGATGTAGTAACGAACGTTGTTGAGCAGCTCGATCGGCAAGCCGCCGCCCCATCGGGCCGCCTTCATGAACATCCAAATTGGCGTCGAAACGACTCTGACCGATCTCCCCACGGCCCGTCCGATCGCCTTGGCCATATCCTCCGCACCCAGGAGTTCGGGCCCGGTGGGGCGATAGCTCTTTCCAGCATGCCGCTTTGGATCGATCAGACTCACGACGGCGACTCGCGCGATATCCTCGTTCGAAGGCGGCGCGTTGCGGCTATCGCCGAAGATCCAGGGAAAGATGCCCATGTGCGCAGCCAACCCGATCGTGAGCAGATAACTGTCGGCAAAGAAGCCCGGGTTGACAACCGTATGGGTAACTCCTGGCAGCATCGAGAACAGCCCGTCGACGAGCCAGCTCTGGCGGGTGGTGAGAGAGTGGTGCGAAGGGCTTGCCAACCATTGGCTCAGGCCGACGATGTGTTCGAGCCGGGCTTCCTTGGCGGCGACGGCGAAGGCCACCGCGCCCTGAATCATGTAGGAATCGTAAGGCGGACAAAAGTACGCGCGTTGAACGTCCTTCAGCGCGTCGGTCACGCGCTCGACATCACTCATGTCAGCGACCGCGATCTCGGCCCCTTGTGCTTTCAGCCGCGCGCTGCGGGCATCTTTGCGATGCACCATGGCGCGAACGGGATAGCCGGATTTGAGGAGTTCGGCAACGACGACGCGCCCGGTCTTTCCGGTTGCGCCAGTAACGATGATTCTTGGCTTGATCATAATCGTCTCCTTATAACCGTTCGCTTACTGCAGCAGCGTCATTGCGCCAGACAGTTGATGCCGCCGAGAGCATTGATGGGTTATTTTCCGGAAGGACGGAGGGCGCGTTGATCCTGGCGGCGCGCATCCCGTGGTGCAGCGATTCCGCTCGTCGCTGCTGTGAGGTTTTGCGCAGCAGGCCCATCAGGGAATAGGAGTGGATCAGAAGCGAGCGCGGCACGCCGTAGGCCGGGATGAGCACAAGCGGGAAGAGAATGCCGCCCGTGCCGCCGTTGGTCAGTGTTCCAAGCACCACGGCATTGACAAGATCAGCCATGCCGAAGATGTTCCACGCGATCGCGGCGGTTCGCGCGTAAGGCTTGCCGCTATAACAGGCATACGCAACGAACGCCGCGAGTAATCCGGTCGTGACGTCGCCGATGCCGGCCGGCAGCGCAAATAGACCGGGCAGCCCGCCCGCGAAATAGCGGACCAGCCATACGGCTCCCAGAATCCGGAAGACCTGGATGCCAATGAGCCAGTGCTGCGGCACGGCGGAGATGATGCGGCGGAATGTCGGGGAGAGCAGCAGGAGATAGCCCGCGAGCAAGGTCGCACCGAGCGCGACGGGGATACGCGGCGGCAGCACGTCGTTACCGGCACCACCGAGCAGGGACACGCCGACGATCCAGGCCGCAGCGACCACCGCCGAGCCGATGATCCAGCGCGACTGGCGCGCTGTCGGGGCGGGCAAAGCGCGAATACCGACATAGAACCCGACCCAAGCCAGCGTCGAGGACACCGCCAGGACGATGGTGACGATGAGAATAAGCGACATTGAAGCCTCCATTTGCCATCTGGCCCGAAAAGCGTACGACCGTACTCTTTTCAGGCAATTTTTTTTCACTCTTCAGTGAAGCACTTCATGAAAAAGTTCCTTGCCTCCCTCAACCTCTGCTCACGCCTTTGAGGGTCCGGAATAACGCGGACCATCATCAACACCCCCGCCATACTGGGGAACAACAACCTGCACTTCGCCAGTTTTTCTTCTCGCCTCTGACCGGGCATGAATGGCGATAGCCGCTCACGATATGCTTCCAGCAACGCTTCAATCCGTTTTCGCACGGCCAACGGCTTTCGTGCGAGCTCCGGGCCAAGCGCGGCGCGCACGCAACCGGATCCGGGCGAATTCGCATGGCCTGTACTCAGATAATGTTCGATGATGGCCCGCAGAGCCTGACCCTCGGGCGCGGACCTTGCAATCTCCACCATGCCTCTTCCCGTCTCGTCGAGTGCCCGTGCCACCGCTTCGACGAACAGGTCGTCTTTGCTCTCAAAATGCCGATAGAAGCCCCCTTTTTTCAGGCCTACCTTCTTCATCACCGTCCCGATACCGCTGTTGTCCCCGCCGCGCTCGCGGAAGGAGCGAGCCGCCATCGAAAGAATTTTCTCGTGGTTCTGCGCTTTGTGTTCTGGCGAATATCGCATGACTTAAGAGTACGCCCGTACTCTAATGGCTGTCAAGGTCAAATTTGACCTTGCTAATCCAGCGCGCGCGCCATCTTCTCCAGAGTTTCCACTGCGGGAACCGACTGGCCGTTCTCGACGCGCTGGAACGTTCGCCCAACATCTTCTCCCGGTCCGTAGCGTTATTACGTTTCTATGACAGAGTATGATTCTCGACGGATGCAAGATGAAGTTCACTTCAAGCAAGCAATTGAATCAGCAGAAGAAGGCTGAAAAACGATTTAATCCGGACATGCCGATCGATCTGTCGAAAAAGCAGACGGTCGAATAAGAACGCTTTCACACACAAATCATTGAAAAACGAAGTGGCGCGCCCGGGGAGACTCGGACTCCCGACCCTCTGCTTAGAAGTTACGCAATACAAAACTCTAAGTGCCGCTTCGGGTGTCGCTTGCGAGGGAACGCGTCATTTATCTTGCTCTTGAACTGGACCGAAGGTGGACTGCAATTGGTGGGGTGAACCCTAAGCTGAATTAAACCTCTAAGAAGCATGAAGAATAATCTGGTGCGAAGTGGTGCATCTTGGTGTATAATGGAAGCTATGGCTACTTCTGGGAGCGCAAAAAAGCTTGTGCGTCGCAGCGTCTCGCTGCGGCCTGAGATCAACAGCAAGGTTCAAGTCCTTGCAAAACGCGAACGCAGAAGCGCCAACCAAATACTCGAAAAGTTGATCGAGGCTGGACTGGAAATCCAGGAAAACGAAAAGCGCCGCTTTTTTGAACTCGCCGAACGCCTCATTGCTGCTACCAGCCGAAGCGAGCGGGAGCACCTCAAGGAAGAGCTGGCACGCAAGACGTTCGGAGCGTGAGTGCCCAAAATACAATGGACGGACCTCCCCCCAGCTCTTCGTGACCACTTGTTTGAAAGATTGCACCAACGCAAGATTACCGCCGAAGACCTTTACCAGCTGAAGTTGTGGCGTGAGACAGAGCCGGAAGCCCCTGCTGGGCTTTGGTGCAAGGCCTTCGGGTCATTCAAAGTCTGCGGTGAGGGGAAATATCGGAGAACCCTCCTGCTGCGCGGCCAGTCCGCCAAGGGAGAGAAGCTGTAGGACTTTCGTACGCTCTGCTCGACCGAAACCGCCATAGATAATGGCTCCAACATAGTGATATGCTTCTTCCCAAACCGAATTTGCTAATTGGACCGAACCCTTGCCAACTCCAATTCTGCGTTGATGGATATTATTCACGATCGTGAAACCCCGGATTGTTGCGCTTGTGTGAGTGCGCCTCGTTTTTTCCTCTCGCTTCGCATTTCATAACACTTGACATTAGATTCAGGTGATAAGTATATAGATTACGAATCCTGACTGGATCAGGAGGCGGCCTTGACTCAGACGTCCCGCAGAGACTTCTTCAAGGTAGCGGCTGTGGGCGGCGTCGCCGCTACCGTCTTCGGATTCGACCTCAAGCCCGCCTACGCCCAGCTCAAAGAGTTAAAGATTGCGCGAGCCGCCGAAACGCGCTCAACCTGTCCCTATTGCGCGGTCGGTTGCGGCGTCCTCATCTACACGATCGGCGACCGGGCGAAGAACGTCACGCCGCAGGTGATCCACGTCGAAGGCGATCCTGACCATCCCACCAACCGCGGGACGCTGTGCCCGAAGGGCTCTTCACTCGAACAGGACATGCTCAACCCGCGGCGACTCACGAAGCCGCAAGTCCGGCGCCCCGGCGCGACGGACTGGGAGGACATTTCCTGGGACCTGGCCTTGGACGAGATTTCGCAATGGACCAAAAAGACACGCGACAGTTCCTTCGTCGAGAAGGATGGAAACGGCCGCACAGTGAACAGGTGCGAAGGAATATCGTTCATCGGCGGCTGCACCGACACAAATGAATTCAATTATCTGGTCGTAAAAGCGATGAGGAGTCTGGGCTTGGTGTATTTAGAAAACCAAGCCCGTGTTTGACACGGCCCCACGGTCTCAAGTTTGGGACCAACGTTCGGACGCGGGGCCATGACGAACGGCTGGATCGACATCAAGAACACCGACATGATGTTGATCATGGGCGGAAATCCAGCCGAGAACCATCCCTGCGGATTCAAGTGGGCGATGGAAGCGAAGCGTAACCGCAACGCCAAGCTTATTTCTGTTGACCCGCGATTTACGCGCACGTCCGCCACCGCCGACCTCTTTCTCCAGATACGAGCCGGGACCGACATCGCATTCCTCGGCGGGCTGATCCGCTACGCAATCGAAAACAACCGGATCGCCAAAGAATATCTCGTCAACTATACCAACGCCGCGTTCATCGTGAAGGAAGGTTTCAAACTTCCTGACGATGGCCTGTACTCCGGATTCAACGCCGCTTCGAGCACCTACGATAAAACGACCTGGAACTATGAAGAGGGCGGAGACTTCAGCGGCAAGGCAGGCGCAGCCGCAGCGTCGGGTCACGCATCCGAACCGGCGCCAGGCAAGTCGGGAGGGCCAGCGCCACCTCCGGCTCTGCCGCCCAACGTCGCCTACGATCTCACACTTCAACATCCGCGCTGTGTGTTCCAATTGATGAAGCAGCAGTATTCGCGTTACACCCCCGAGGTCGTCGAACGCATCACGGGCATCCCGAAAGAGCGGTACCTCAAGGCCGTCGACCTGTTCACTTCGGTCCGTAAAGACGGCGACATGAAAAAAGTCGCGACGATTATCTACGCCGTCGGTTGGACGCAGCATACCTCTGGAACGCAAATCATCCGCACCGCGGCCATGATCCAGCTTCTGCTCGGCAATGTGGGAAGAGCGGGCGGTGGCGTAAATGCGCTTCGGGGCCATTCAAACATTCAGGGCGCTACAGATATGGCGGGGCTGTACGACTCGCTACCCGGGTACCTGAAAGGCCCCGTTCCCGACGACACGGACCTGGGAGTTTATTTGAAGCGCACGACTCCGACACCTTCGAAGCCTTCGCGCTGGGACTCGATGAACTACTACCAGAACACGCCGAAATTCATGGTGTCGTTGCTCAAGGCGATGTATGGAGACGCGGCCACAAAAGAGAACGGTTTTGCGTTCGATTACCTTCCCAAACCCGGCCAGGATTGCTCGTGGACACACATTTGGGACGACATGTACAACGACAAAATCAAGGGCATGATGGCCTTCGGAATGAACGGAGTGATGATCGGCCCGGACACCAATAAGAATATCAACGCGCTGAAGAAGGCCGACTGGGTGGTGGTGGGCGAAATTTATCAGGACGAGACCAGCGAGTTCTGGAGAGCTCCGGGAATCACGGCCGACGAACAGAAGAAGATCAATACGACGGTCTATCGATTGCCCTGCGCGGGCTTCGCCGAAAAAGACGGCAGCATGACCAATTCCGCCCGCTGGGTCACGTGGAAATATGCCGCGGTCCCGCCACCCGGTGAAGCGCGCCTCGATCAGGACATCATTGCGCAGATTTTCCTGCGTGTGCGCGATCTGTATAAAAAGGATGGAGGCAAATTCCCAGATCCAATCGTGAACCTAAACTGGGCTTATGCAGACGCGGATCATCCGCCACTCAGCCAGGTGGCCATGGAACTCAACGGTAGAGCGCTCGTCGACCTGACGGACCCGGCCACCGGACAAGTGATCAAAGCCGGCCAGCAGCTGCCAGGATTTGCGTGGCTGAAGGACGACGGCACCACGATGTGCGGCAATTGGATTTACTCCGGTATGTGGACAGAGGCTGGGGCGCAGATTCAGCGGCGGGGCACGGAGGACCCGTCCGGCATGGGCGTTTATCCCAACTGGGCATGGTCATGGCCTGCCAACCGGCGCGTTCTTTACAATCGCGCTTCGTGCAACCCGGAGGGAAAGCCCTGGGATCCCGATCGAAAGCAAGTTTGGTGGAACGAAGCCTCGGGGAAATGGGTTGGCAACGACGTGCCCGACTTCAAACCGGACTCTCATCCAAAAGATCACATGGGTCCGTTCATCATGAATCCGGAAGGAGTCGGTAGGCTGTTCGCTCCAATCGGCGTGCTCGCGGAAGGGCCGTTCCCCGAGCACTACGAACCGATCGAAAGCCCCATCAAGAACCCGCTGCACCCGGACCAATCGAATAATCCGCTGGTCAAGAAGTTCAAGACGCCGTTCGATAAGTTCGGATCACCGGAAGAATACAGCATCGTGTGCACCACCTACCGATTGACCGAGCAGTATCACTACTGGACGAAAAATAATCCGATGAACGTCCAGTTGATTCCCGAGCCGTTCGTGGAGATTCCCTTCGAGCTGGCGGACGAAAAAGGTATTCGAGGGGCGGACGTGATCCACGTGATCAGCGCCCGAGGAACCTACACCGCCAAAGCTTTCGTCACCCGCCGGCTGAAACCGATGATGATCGACGGCAAGAAGGTCTATCAAATCGGGTTGCCGATTCACCAAGGCTTCCGCGGCATCGACGAGGACGAAGGAAGAAATGCGCGAACGCCGGCGAATTTGCTGACGCCCGCAGTTACCGATCCGAATGCCCACACGCCCGAATCCAAGGGCTTCCTAGTGAAGGTTGAGAAGGCGTAGGGAGCGACCATGAGCCAGGCCTCCACAGAACTTGTCCGAATATCGGGGCATGCCGGTACCGTTCCAGGCGCTGGGCTAAACCGGGAACTCCAGGTCTGCAAACTGGTCGATACCACTACGTGCATCGGATGCAAAGCATGCGAAGTGGCGTGCCTGGAATGGAACGGTTACACGTTCAGCGAAACCACCTTTGACAACAGCTACCAGACGATGCCGGAAACGGCGTGGAACTATTGGAACCTGATCAAGTTCAACGAGCACGAGCGCGAGGACGGCAGCATGATGCTGCTGATGCGCAAAGATCAGTGCATGCATTGCGAAGATCCGGGCTGCCTGGCGGCGTGCCCCGCGGACGCGGCGATAGTCCAGTATGCCAACGGGATCGTCGATTTCCAGGAGGCGAACTGCATCGGTTGCGGCTATTGCATCACGGGCTGTCCATTCAATATTCCAAAATTCAGCCCGACGGCGCGCAAGGTTTTCAAGTGCACCTTGTGCAACGACCGCGTTTCGGTCGGCCTCGAGCCGGCGTGCATTAAAGCGTGCCCCACGGGCTGCCTTCATTTCGGGACGAAGGCGGAAATGAAGGAGCTGGCAGAGACGCGCGCGGATCAACTTCGAGAGCATTCCGGATTTCCCGACGCAGGAGTCTACGATCCGCCGGGAGTGGGTGGAACGCACGTGATTTACGTCCTGCACGATGCAAAGAATCCTGAATTGTACGGCGGGCTGCCGAAGGATCCCCACATCCCCTACTCGGTGTGGCTGTGGAAGAACCCGCTGAAGTGGCTGGGCAATCTCGCGATGGTCGGCGGCTTGGTCGGATTGGCGTGGCATTACATGCGATACGGGCCGAAGAAAGAGGAACCAATTCCTCCAGATGGCGAGAGGCGCGTATGAGCACAGGCGCCGTTCCGCATTCCAACACCGAAGTAAATAGGAACGAGGAGTTGATCCCCCGGTACAGCTTGGGCGAGCGCGCAAACCACTGGCTTGGCGCGCTCTCTTACGCGTGCCTATTGATGACGGGCCTCGCATTCTGGTCGCCCTATCTCTACTGGTTAGCCGCGGTGGTGGGTGGCGGTCCTACCGCGCGATTCTGGCATCCGTGGCTCGGGCTGGTTTTTGCGGCATCGCTTTTCTGGACGTTCAAAGAATGGCATCGCGACATGCACATTGACGAGAGCGATCGCGCCTGGGCGAAAGCGATTCCCGATTACATCCAGAACGAGGACGACAAGCTTCCTCCGGTCGGCCGCTTCAATTACGGCCAGAAATTATTCTTCTGGGGCATCTTCTACAGTGTGATCCTGCTGCTGCTCTCCGGCGTCGTCTTGTGGTACACCGAAACGTTACCTTGGAGCCTCCGGTTCGTGCGCTACGCCGCAATTCTGATCCACGCGAGCGTCGCGCTGATCACCATCGGTCTGTTTCTTATACACGTCTACATGAGCGCGATTCTGGAAGAGGGCAGCTTCGCTTCCATGGTTCATGGAAACGTCACGCGCGCGTGGGCGTGGACGTTTCATCGCACTTGGTACTACGAGGTCACCGGCAGATCCCGGCCCAAACAATGATCGTTGCGCAGTGGGATCGCCGCATCCGTCGGGCCACCGAATTAACATCAACGTATCCATTCGCCGCGGAAGGACTGCGCTTCTACGCGCGCATCACTACATTTCAGAAAAGCCTTTATGCGGAAATCCAGAAGGCCCTCGCGGATTCGCCGAAGACTTCCGCCGACCATCCTCTGCGAGATGAATTGAATCTTTTTCTCCTGCTGCCTCGCTTTTCCGGATTCCTGTCGATGATCCAGCAGATTGCACCGGCGCCGCTTGCCCAGGCCGCGGCCGGATTGGCGGAGAAGGGGCCGGCGGGATGGCAGCGCGCGATTGAAGTTTTCTGGCACGGGCAGACGGAATCAGCTGCAAGCATGGATGACGCCGAGCAGACCCTGACCACCGATGGGCACGAGGCAACCGATTCCGATCGATTGCTCGCGTGGATTTTTCTTCAGCCGTACGCCGAGTATCTTGCCGATCACCGCGAAATCGCGGCCGTTGATGGAACTCCATCGACCTGCCCGCTTTGCGGCGGCAAGCCCATTGTGGCCGTATTGCGGGGCCAGGGCGACGGTGCGAAAAAGTCATTGATCTGCATGCTGTGTGCCCATGAATGGGCCTTTCGAAGAATTTATTGCCCTGCATGTGGAGAAGAACGAGAGCCGCAGATGGCATACTATTCGGCGCCGGAAATCGCGCACGTCCGCGTGGACGTCTGCGACACCTGCCTTACCTATCTCAAGAGCATCGACTTAACGAAAACGGGGCTCGCGGTTCCCGTTGTGGACGAGCTCGTGACACTACCTCTGGACCTGTGGGCACACGAGCACGGGTACGAGAAACTCCAAGTCAATCTACTGGGAACCTAATTAAACAAACGGCAGGAGTCTGCACCGCTGAGCCGGAGGCGCGGAGTGGCCTTGCGCTCTGGGGCGGGCGAGCTAACATGAGAGGAACGCGAGAATCTCAGCGTGAGAGGGTCGAGACGGGTAACCGTCTCTCAATCGGGACTTCGCCTTCGAAGATGCCCTCTCACGCCCTGGATTGGTTACGTGTGGGTGTCCCCATCGAGCCCCACCTTTCCGGCGAAGGATCGGTAGACAAATGCGGAGTACCCGACGGCAAGCACGATTCCAATGAACCACCAGATCAGCCCTATCTTGAGGCCGTAAGCGCCGGCCTTTGCGTTCTCGGCCGTCAGCGCATACAGCGGGTTCCGCGCGGGAAGGACCATGGGATAGACGCCAAACACGGCGCTCGTCAGCATGCCAGCAAGATACGCGCAGGAACCGAGGAATGCTCTCCATTCATTTTTTCTGGCGAGGTAGATCTTCACGGCAACCAATCCCGCAGCTGCGAGCAACGGGAATACCGCTCCCCAGGGCCACCTCGAAAAGTTCGTCGCTACGTTTGACTGCACGTGAAAAGTGGCGAAGGTAACCAGGATACTCAGGACCACCACGGCCCACCATGTGCTGCCAGCAAGGCTGGCGGCTCGATCACTTAGCGCGCCAACTGTTTTTAGTCTCACCCATAAGGCGCCGTGCATTACGAGTGCCGCGAGCGCCAATAGTCCTGCGAGAATCGTGTACCAGTCCAAAATTCCCATATCGCCACCTAGACGGAAATTGGTCCACAACGGCTCGAAGAAATATCCGCTGGCGTCGAGAGGCACTCCTCTAACAACATTGCCGAGAGCTGCGCCGTAGAACACTGCTAGCAACAAGCTCGACGCCCAGAACAGGAAGTCCCACATTGGCTGCCATACGGCGCTGCGGATGTGATTGCGAAACTCGATGGATGTGCCACGTACGATCAGCAACCAGAGCACGATCATGAGCGGCAGATAGAATCCGCTGAAGCCGCTCGCGTACAGCGCGGGAAACGCAAAATACATCGTTCCGCCCGCGGCTATCAGCCAGACTTCGTTACCATCCCAGATCGGTCCGATGCTGGCGAGGACCTGACAGCGTTCCACATCTGTCCTTGCCACGAAGAGATGGATGATGCCGGCACCGAGATCGAACCCATCCAGCAAGACGTATACGGCGATCATCAGCGCGACGAGACAAAACCAAACTGTGGCCATCGCGCCTCCTCAGTGCTCCGGCACGAGCGCCGCACCAGTTGCGTCCAACTGCCGCGGCTCGGGCCCGATTTCGATTTCGCGCCAGACGAGGAACAACCAAAGAATTGCAAGTACCCCGTACATCCCCGTGAAGCCAATCAATGTGAACCACACATTTCCCGCTCCGACACGGGGCGACGCACCCTTCGCCGTCCGCATGAGCCCGTAAATTAGCCACGGTTGACGCCCCAATTCCGCCGTCATCCATCCAGCCGTGTTTGCGATGAAAGGCAAAGGCGCACTTAACATGAGAAGCCACAGCATCCAGCGCGCCTCATAGATCTTGTTGTGCCAAAGAAGAAATGCCGCCACCACCATCACGGCTATGAAGATCGTCCCCAGGCCCACCATGACGTGATAGCTGTAATAGAGCAACGGGATACGATCCGGCCAAAGGTCCTGCGAGAAACTCTGAAGGCCGCGCACATCCGCCTTCCATTCGCGATAGGTGAGAAAGCTGAGGGCTTTCGGGACTTCAAATGGATTATCCAGGCGTTTATTTTGAACGTCCGGTTGACCGAGGATGGCAAGCGGCGCGCCCTGCTGCGTCTCAAACAGCCCTTCCATCGCCGCGAGCGTCACAGGCTGATGCTCTGCAACCATTTTCCCCTGAACATCACCCGTCGGGAAAAGCTGGAGGCACGCCGCAATTATGCCTACAATCACGCCAGACTGAACGAACGTACGCCCGTACGTCTCGTCGCGTTTCGTCAGCAAGTAAAATGCGCCGACTGCGGCCATCACGAAACAGCCCGTCTGAACTGCACCGATCATGGTGTGCGCATACTGTGCGAGAGCCCACTTGTTGAGAAGCAATCCCCAGAAGCTTGAGAGCAGTATTTCCCCATGCGGACCCAGCGTGTACCCGGTGGGGTGCTGCATCCAGGCGTCGGTCGCAACGATGAAATAGCCGGACAACCACGAACCCAACCACACCAAGAACGCGGCCCACCAGTGGCCTGTGCGCCCAAGTCTCTTCTCGCCAAACAAAAACAGACCCAGAAAGCTGGACTCGAGAAAAAACGAGAAGACTCCCTCCATGGCGAGCGTTTGCCCGATAACACCGCCAGCGGTCCTCGAGAATTCCGCCCAATTCGTGCCGAATTGAAACTCCATTGGGATACCCGTGACAACGCCCAACGCGAAGTTGATGCCGAAGATTCGAGCCCAGAAGTGCGCAGCGTGGTTGTAGTGTTCGTCGCCGGTCCGCAACGCCTTCGTCTTCAAATAGACGAGCAGTAGGGCCAAGCCCATAGTCAGTTGCGGAAAGATATAATGGAAGGTCACAGTAAACGCGAACTGAAGGCGATCGATTCCGAGAGCTTGTTCCATTGGGCCTCCCTCTCCTGCCTCGAATCTATCGGCCGGCACCAGCCCGGCAAGGTTACCTTGAGAGCAAGGCTGGTGCACGTGCTAACGACGCAGGCGCTCACACATCCAACTTCGTGATCCTCTACTCAGAAGGTAAACGCCGCAGTGCTAAGTAATAAGCAAATGGACGGTCCCGTCTTCTCCCATACCTTGAATCACGGTTGCCCACCGTATTCGGAAATGTTTGTGTCGCGGTAGGGACGCCGGTTCCCCGGCGCCCGCCGCACCGATCCGCACGTGCAAAATTCCCGCATGCGGCTCCTACCTTGGATGTCTAGGGTCAAAGCGCAAGTTCGGATACATGCGCCGGGCGTGATTCAAACTCCGACGCCAACGAGCTAGTCGGAGGGTCGTTCCGCGCCGCAATCGGAGAAGAGTGAATTCAGTTGGATGCGCATTGGTCTTGCGGTATTCGCCGCTAGCTTGGCTTGTGCGCTCACTAATTGGTTTCTTATGGGCTATCTGCCGTGAACTTCAACAGAGCGCGCGATTCCTAAGCACTCAGTTCGACCCGGACATTGTTCGCGTGTTCATTGACACCATGCGCCGCGCGCCGCGAACCACGGTCGAGGCCGGAATCACGGTCCCAGCCGCACGACAACACGGAGCTATAGGCCCGGGTCTCTCCCAGCAACCAAAACGTACTGTTCGGTCCCTACGATAATCTCTACGAATTCCCGATCCAGATTCCCACGGCGAAGACGAGTGCCCCGCCCACGATCACCTGCAGGGCCGATGAAAAAAGAGGCGTATCCATATAGCGGTGGCGGACGTAGCTGATGACTACAAGCTCGATCGCCACCACAACCATAGCCACAACCAGCGCGAGGTGAAAGTCCCCGATCAGAAACGGAAGGGTGTGTCCCAGCCCGCCGATTGCGGTCATCACGCCGGTGACCGATCCGCGAAACACCGGCTGCCCACGCCCCGTAAGGGACCCGTCGTCGGATAGCGCTTCCGTGAAAGCCATGGAGATGCCCGCGCCGAGCGAGGCCGCGAGCCCTACCAGGAACGCGTCCCGGCTTTTGTGCGTCGCAAAAGCCGCCGCAAAAATCGGCGCCAGCGTTGAAATGGATCCGTCAATCAAACCGGATAGGCCTGGCTGCACGACTTGCAGCATAAACATTCGCCGGCCAGCTTTCTCTTCTTCCGTGCGCTCTCCAGTGGCGACCTGTTTCTCTTCCAAGGACTCCGCAAACTCGGAGTGCTGGCGTTCGATTTCCGCCAGATCGCCAAGCAGCTTTCGGGTGGAGGCGTCCGATACCTTTTTCAGCGCACGCTCGTAAAAGCGAAGCGTTTCCAGCTCCATGATCTCCACTTGCTTGCGAACGGCCCGGATTCCCAGCGGGCGCACCAGCCACGTGGGGCGGCGCTCGAGAAAACCCTTCACGTCCAGGCGGCGGACAAGCGGGATGTGCTCGCCGAATCGCTGGCGGTGCATCTCGATCAGCATTTGCCGGTGGCGCGATTCCTCGGCTTGCATCTCGTCAAATGCTTTTGCCGTGGCGGGATACGTCTCGCGCAATCCTTCGGCGAAGTCGCCGTACACGCGGCTGTCTTCCTCTTCCAGTTGAATCGCGAGCGCCAGGATTTCCCGTTCGGTGAGATCCTTGAAACTCTTCTTGGCCATATCGGACGCCCTCAGTAACGTCTTTTCCGCGATGGGATTATATCTCCGCCCTGGACAGACTCAGAGCCCCTAGCCCGCCACCTGGACCACCTAAAGTTAAAACAATTTGACCAGCAGTGTAGCTTGCTGGAGACGGCGGCCGCGCCGAGGACGAAAGGACTCTCAAGCTAGATGTGATGGTTCTCTGAGACTATAATCTTGCGCGCTGATGACACTGGGCCCGTTTCGAAACTTCGCTTTGAATTGGGGCACCTGCGCAATCGCTTTCGAAATTTTCGTTTGCGGCGGAAGGAGTATCGGAGATGAAGTATAGGAAACTAGGGAATACCGGCCTCATCGTGAGCGGCGTAGCCCTAGGCACCATGCAGTTCGGCGGCAAAATGAACATGGGCAACCTAGGTCAGGAGGACGCAACACGAATGGTGAAGGTCGCCATGGATAGCGGAATCAACTTCATCGATACGGCGGACGTGTACAGTTTCGGGGAGAGCGAGACTCTGGTGGGTAATGCCCTAAAGGGCGTCAGACAAGAAATCGTGCTTGCCACCAAAGTCCGGCTCCCCATGGGCGAGAATTTCAACCGAAGCGGTGCGACCCGCGTGAACATCATTCGTGAAGTGGAGGGCAGTCTCCAACGGCTGCAGACCGATTACATCGATCTTTACCAGGTGCATGGATGGGACAGCAACACGCCGCTCGAGGAGACTCTGCGGACGCTCGACGATCTTGTGCATCAGGGGAAGGTCCGCTATATCGGGCTTTCCAACTTCATGTCATGGCAAGCGGCCACAGCGGTCATGCTGCAGGAGCGCCTGGGGTTGGAAAAGTACGTTACGGCGCAGATGTACTACAGCCTCGTCGGTCGGGGACTCGAATACGAGTTCCAGTCATTCGCTGAGTATCACAACATCGGTATCCTGGTTTGGAGCCCGCTTGCCGGCGGCTTCCTTACAGGCAAGTACAACCGTGCCAACCCTAGTCCTGCCGGCACACGATTCGCGGAGGCAGGTGCGTTCGTGCCCTTCGACAAGGAGATGGGGTATCGGGTCGTGGAAACGCTAAAGGAAGTGGCTCGCCGCCATAACGCAAGCCCGGCCCGCGTGGCGCTCTCGTGGGTGCTGGGACGACCGGCCGTCAGCAGTGTGATCGTGGCTGCACGCAAGGTCGAGCAACTAGAGGATAACATCGGTGCCGTAGACCTTCGGCTCTCGGAAGAAGAAGTCCGGCTTCTGGACGCGGCGTCGGATCCCGGCGTTCCATATCCGAAGTGGATGGTCCTTCAGCTTGACACCGCGGAAGACCCGCGTTCGAAAGTTCTCCATCCTGAGCGATACGCGGATGGCGGTCCCTGGAGGGACCTCCGCGGGAGCCGGTGGTCCGGCTGAGAGCGCTGTACCCCCCGCGATAAAAACCGTAGAGGATCTTATGACCTTCGAACAACTCGCGATGCTCCTGCGGTCTCTTCAGGAACCGGTGAAAACGCTTGCAACCACGGTTGCCATGACGGGACTCCGCATTGGAAAAGTGCTCGCGCTAGGCTGGGCTAACGCGGACCTCGAGAAGAATCTAGTGCGGGTCCCCGAGGCCGTGTATATGGGGCACTTTTCAACCCCGAAAACAAAGAGCAGCATTCGCGATGTACCACTCGGGCCTGCACTCCGGCAATCCCTTTCGGCCTACCGGAACGGCGAACCAGAGGACGCTCTTGTTTTTGTCCGCAGGAACGGGAAACCGCTCGATGCCAGGAATATCCTTCGACGGATTCTCAAGCCGACGTGTGCGCGCCTGGAGTTGCCACCAAACACATGGCACAGCTTCCGGCACACGCACGCGACCATGTTGAGCGATCTTGGGGAGTCAATGAAGACGGCGCAGGCGCAGTTGGGCCACGCCCGCTTGAGCATAATGGCAGAAATCTACATACAAGTTGTACCGTCTTCGGCGGCCAGGCCGTGGGCATCAAAGAAGTTCACGACGACATCTGGCTGGTCAGCTTTATGGATCATGATTTAGGACATTTCGATTTGGAGACTGGGGTGCTCGAAGCGCTGGAAAATCCCTTCGGCCCGGAAGTGTTACCGATGACTTAGGTACGTTGTGTCACCCATGTCTCCGGGCCGGACCTAGGAGGCTCGGCTTAACTCTTCACGTATTACACGCCGAATGATCTTCTCAAGAGGTTCACGAACTTGCTGGACATGTTGTCGCAGCACCTCGTTGATGACGCTCTGGTAGTTGCCGCCTCCTGCGCGTTCGACCTGATCCCGGAACCAAGTTAGGATTTCATCATCGAGACGGATGGTGATGCGCGTTTTCCCCTTCGGAACGGCAACGACAGGGCCACGTTTGGCTTTGCTGAAATCGTATTCATGCTTCATGGTGTTCCTCATATTGACTCTTTTCTCTGGCCGTAGCTAGACGCGCGGAAATCAAGCGGGCATGATCCCCTCGCCACGAGTAAACCACTACGAGTCGACGGCCCGGAGCATCTTTGCCAAGAGTGATCCACCGCTCTTCGTCCTCTGAGAAGGGATCACGGACCGTTAACGCGAAGTCGTCTTCCAGCGCTGTAGCAGCATCGGCGAAATGAATTCCATGCTTTGCGAAGTTTGCCCGAGCTTTCGCTGGATCCCATTCATAGCCCACAGATAAGTATATGCACACTTGTGCATACATGTCTACGGTTATCGACCTGATGAGCGGCCTGAGACATAGGTAACCTGAAAACAGTGGCGCGCCCGGAGAGATTCGAACCCCCGACCCTCTGCTTAGAAGCTATGCAATACAAAACCCTAAGTGCCGCTGCTGGTGTCGCTTACGAGGGTGCGCGCCATTTATCTCGCCCTTGAATTGGACTGAAGTTGGACCGAATTTCTGAGGTGACCCTCTAAGCTGGCACAGTTTTGTTGGGCACCGCTCAGCGAACCTGCGTCTCCGCAACCTTGTTGGTCTGTGAACCGCAGGTTCGGAGTGGCAGTTACACTTCAATATCGCCCGTGATATGATATCATCGGCGATGTGAGATACGTCGTAGATACAGATGTGATCGTCGCGGCGATGCGTAGCCCCGGCGGAGCGTCGGCAGCGATCCTCCGTACCGCGCGGAACGGCAGGGTAACACTCTTGGTGAGCGTTCCGCTCGGTATGGAGTACGAGGCCGTATGTTCGGAGTTGGAGCACCGGCTGGCGGCCGGCCTGAGTGAACGCGAGGTTGAAATATTCCTGGATGCAGTGCTGGCAATGGCGGAGCCGGTGAAAACACATTTTCTGTGGCGCCCGCAATTGCGTGACCCTGGCGATGAGATGGTACTGGAGGCGGCGGTCAACGGACGCGCCAATGCATTGGTTACTTTCAACGTGCGGGATTTCGGGACCGTGCCGGCACGGTTTGGGATTAAATTGATGGTCCCGCGTGAGGCGATAGCAAGGATAAAACCATGACGGAAACAATGACATACCCGCTCCGACTTCCACGTTCGATAAAGAGAGCCGTGGAGCGGCAAAGCAAGGAAGATGGGACGAGCATAAACCAGTTCGTCGCCACAGCCGTGGCTGAAAAACTTTCAGCTTTGCAAACGGCCGAGTTCTTCGCCGGTCGCAGAGAGCGCGCCGATTTCAAAGCTTTCGACAAGCTGATGAAGCGCCGCGGCGGAAAACCACCCCGAGCGGGCGATGAAATGCCAGGGCCGCAAAGCAAAAGAGCGTCGCAACGTTCCCGATAGTTCGTGGGACCTATCCACGCCGAGGGGAAAACGTATAGGGTTCGCCTAGGCTGTACCTGCATGCTTCGTTCTTGAGAGATAGTCTGGGTAAAGTCAGGGGTGAGGTATGAGTTCGCTTAATCTCTTACCTTGAGTCGGACCGATTTAAGATGGCGCGCCCGGCAGGACTCGAACCTGCGCCATTCTGCTTGCTCCTTCTTTATCAACTTTCAGCAGCCGTTTTGGCACGATTTGTCACATGTCCCGTAGGTTTCTTTGCTGCCCGGAACGCAATAAGTAGAATCCTTGCAAACGATCAAACGATTGGCAACGACGGGTTAGCTCAATTATTTTCGGGACACCACACTAGGAGAAGCATATCCCGTGAGTAGTATGATAGCGTTCCTGCATGAACTTTCATCCGACCGCCCTATCCACAATTATCGCGGTTGCCATCATTTTGGGAGCCGCAATTTACCTCGTCAGAAAGAAGAAGTGAATCCGAGACTGGGCAACCTCGCCGTTGAACCGAAGCCTTTGCCTCGCGCAACGGCTCATATTGCCCTATATCAGCGCAAGAATTTCGTGCGGCATAGCCTAACTCCTGGCTCAGTCCCTGGGCCATCTCCCGATTCATTTGCTCGGTGCCGCACTTCCGCAACCGCTGGCCATGCGATTTCGTCAACTCGCGTACCGCATTCACCAGCGCTGTGCGTGTGCTGACCAGTGCCGCTCGGGCGCGAATCACCGTCAGATGCATATGTGCTTGGGCACTGCGATGGCGCACCGGACCCAGCAACGGGGGATCGATTCGGGCCAGCCGAGCCAGCGTCCGGGCATCCCGCTGATCATCTTTTCGGCTACTCTCCCCGATCAGTCGCACCGTGCGTGCATGGGCCACGATCACTTCGTGGCCTAGCTGCGTCAACTGCCGACTTACCTGACCGGGGTTTTTTGTACCAGGTGAAATGAGAGAGAATTCACCTGAGGAGGAAGACCGGTCATGCCGATCAAGAGATATAAGGCAGAGCAGATTGTGACGCTGCTGCGGCAAATCGAAGTGGAAGTAGCGAATGGAAAGACGACCCCGCAAGCCTGCAAGGAGACGCAGATTACCGTACAGACGTATTATCGCTGGAGGAAGGAATACGGCGGCCTGAAATTGGATCAAGCAAAACGGCTGAAGGAATTGGAAAGAGAGAACGCGAAACTGAAGCGACTGGTGGCGGAGCTGTCTTTGGAGAAGCAGATTCTGAAGGATGTAGCGGAGGGAAACTTCTAAGCCCTGAGCGACGCAGGGGCGCCGTGGAACATGCGTGCAGAAAGTACGGGGTGAGCGAGCGGGAGGCATGTCGGGTGCTGAAGCAGTGGCGCGGCACGCAGCGTTACGTGCCGCTGGTTCGAGCCGACGAAGACGCGCTGACACGAAACATCATCGCGTTGGCCAGCGCGTATGGGCGGTATGGTTACCGGCGGATCACAGCGCTGCTGCAAGCCCAGGGTTGGCCGATCGGCAAGGACCGGGTACAGCGGATCTGGCGGCGCGAGGGGTTGAAAGTGCCGCAGAAACAGCGGGCGCGAGCGAGGTTGTGGCTGAACGACGGATCGTGCGTGCGGTTGCGGCCGGAACGAGCCAATCATGTGTGGAGCTACGAGTTCGTCAGCGCGATGACGCACGACGGAAGAACGCTGCGGATGTTGACTCTGATCGATGAATACACCCGAGAGTGCTTGGCGATTCGCGTGGCCAGAAGGTTGGGGAGATACGAAGTGATCGAGACGCTGGCCGACGTGATGCTGTGCCGGGGAGTCCCGGAGCATATTCGCTCGGACAACGGCCCGGAGTTCGTAGCCAAGGAGTTGCGGAAGTGGCTGGGGAGTGTTGGCGTGGGAACGTTGTAGATCGAACCGGGGAGTCCATGGGAAAACGGCTACTGCGAGAGCTTCAACGGGAAACTGCGGGATGAATGCCTGAACGGAGAGATTTTCTATTCATTGAGGGAGGCACAGGTGGTGATCGAGAAATGGCGTGTATTGTACAACACGCTGCGGCCCCATTCGTCGTTGGGCTACAGGCCGCCGGCACCGGCGGCCTGTAGCCAAGGAGTCCTAACAAATCCGATTTCACAGCCGTTGGCTGTGATGTAGACTCTCTCACTCGCCGTGGTACAAAAAACTCGGGCTGGTCACTCTCACGACGTTAAAATTGCTGTTTCGCAGGGCAGAACGTAACGGTTACGCGGTCAGGAACCCGGTCGTCGGCGTCGCCATGTTTCTCGAGCCGTTGGACTCAATGCAGGTCATCGGTTTCGAGGATCAGGCTACTTATCTCTCCGAAGCAAGCCAACCTCTCCGCGACATCGCGAAAGTCATGCTCGGCACTGGCATGCGGCCGGAAGAGGTGTTCCGGATGCGCGTGGAGAACATAGATTTCAAACAAGGATCGATCTTCAATCCATTTGGAAAAACCAAGGCCGCACGCCGAACAATTCCAATGACAGTCGATGTCGTTTCTCTACTGAAGGCCCGCGCGCTAAAAGCGGAAAAGACGGGATCTTCATTCGTATTTCCGTCGCCCCACGATATTGAAAAGCCGATCGGTAGCGTGAAGAAAGCGCACCAAACTGCCATGAAGCGAGCCGGGATCAAAAGTCATTTCCGTCTCTACGATTTGCGTCATACGTTCGCTACCCGGGCCGTAGCGTCCGGCGTGGATTTGCCAACGCTCAGCGCTCTGCTCGGACACGCGAGCATTCAAATGACCATGAGGTACGTTCACCCGGCAGCGGAACAGAAGCGAGTGGCGATTCAGGAGTTCGATAGGTTCAGCACAGCGGGAATTATCGCCGCAGCGACGGCCGCGGCCCAACAAAATCAGAAGGTACCTACAAAAGTCACTACAGTGGAGCAGATCAACTAATGCGAACAGACTGTAAGTTATTGAAAAGAGTGGCGCGCCCGGAGGGATTCGAACCCCCGACCCTCTGCTTAGAAGGCAGACGCTCTATCCACCTGAGCTACGGGCGCGTTTGTCACTCTGATTCTAAAGCATTTGCTCCTCGCGCTAGCACTGTTTTACGGGCGTTGACCTTCTGCGCAAAGGGCAGACGTTCTATCGTAAATGAGACATGCGCACGCTCTGTAATCTCGAGTAACTAGAAGCATTTACGCCAGAAGGTCGTCTGCTTCTCCACCGGTGCCTTCGGTATTATTCGGTACAACTTGGCTCTTAGGTCGCTGTCCCCAAGCGGTCCACATAATCGACGATGGCATCAGAAAGTCTGGATCATCCAACCGTGCCAGGTCCTCCTCGAACTCTTGCGCGGTGATGTAGCCGGCCCCGATCATGGTTTCGCGGAGCTGCTCATAGTTCGCCCGTACGAGCCACGCACCTGGTGCTCCGCGTTGGACCATGAACATTCGTGCCTCCGCGCCCACACTGACAAGTCCATGCGCGCGAAAGCGTCCGAAGAGCAGCCGTCCATAGCGTCTTTCGAATCCGCGATCCGTCATCAACCGTGCCATGGCCACGTGTGTCTTCAAGAGAGTTTCGTATGGACTTACCATCGGATCGGGTGGCACAGAATAGGAATCGAACTC
>Ga0210383_10000731_pt1 | contig 29740 bp, 24 predicted proteins | sample IncBWC14OmetaG_FD_160072 | JGI IMG/M metagenome (GOLD analysis project Ga0210383, IMG submission 160072) | Forest soil microbial communities from Barre Woods Harvard Forest LTER site, Petersham, Massachusetts, United States - Inc-BW-C-14-O ... | reverse complement strand
CACGCCGCCACCGCACTAAAATCCGCGCCGCGCACACCCCCGCCCACCCCCCGCGACTCGCACAGGCGACCTCCAGGAAACAGCCGCGACAAGCCCGCAGCGCCCGCATGACGTGTCAGCCAACGCAGCGAGGAGCGTCTGGCCTATCGACCGACACCTCTGATGGCTGGGTACCGAGCCTCACACGACAGCCTTGCCGATTGAGCCGGGAGAACTTCCCGGCTCGATCGGGAAGGCGCCTCTTCCGGCCGGGAACTGCGCGGATGCATCGTGACCGCATCACAGATTCCCTTCCGGAGGCAAGCATGAACAGTCGCAAGCTCACCGTCCTGACCATCATCGCCGGGGTACTGGCCCTGGGGGAGTTCGGCAGCGCGCTCACGATCTGGCTGGAGCACACTGGGCCCGCGGCTGGTGCCCTCCTGGCCGTCCTCTTCGGCCTCTTCTTCTTGCTGGGCGCCTGGCTGCTGCATAGCGGGCGCGTCACTGCCGGCACCATTTTCGTCGGGCTGCTCTGCCTGGTCGAGGTGGCCGGGGTCCCCACCTACACCCGGCACAACGCCGGCGACCGGGTCTTCCAGATGCGCACCAGAGTCCCGCTCGCCCGGCCGCCGCACACCATCCAGCTATGCATCCACTGCCGGGACAGACCGGCCGGGTTCTGGGTCAGCTGCACCGGCGGCCAGACAGTGCGCCGGCCCTGGTGCCTGTCCTGCTGCGAGGGACTGGACCGTGACCGCAGCGACGTGATCCCATTCGACAGCTAGCAGAATGCCGACGCGGCGGGAACGACCTTGGTCACCTGGAAGACAGCGCCGACGTCCGAAACAGCCGCCCGTATCAGGTCCCTAATCTCGGGAGTGACGGATCACGCTCAGAATGCTCTACGGCCCGGCAAGCGCCCACGCTGTGGCGTATCAGGGGCGCTTGGAAAGAGGAGCCGTGACCGCGGTTACCATCGCTGTTGGCAGTACAGAAAGGGATGTTCTGAACGCATTCCCGACCAAGCCCTCAAGGTCAAGCCTTACGCTCCGAATCGGCGATATGTAATTGGTGGCGGCTGCGAATGGTCACGTTGCGTGATGGCCTGCGGGATCGGCTGGATGGCCATGGCTTGCCGTCGAGTGAGTCCGGTGGGGTAACCAGGGATCGGCGGCTGGCTCGTGCGAGCCTGCAGTTGTCGGGCTGGTGCGGGGGCCTAGCTTCCTTTGAAGAGTTCGTCCATGATCTCGGCGCCGGTGGTGATGACGGGGCGTAGTTCGCGGCGGTAGACGACTTCGGTGGTGCGGGTGGAGGCGTGCCCGACGAGGCGGGCGATCTCCTCGATGCTGACGCCGCGGTGGCTGAGCAGGCTGACGAAGGAGGTGCGCAGCTCGCGCGGGGTCCAGCCGTCGCCGATTCCGGCTTCGGTGCAGACGCGTTTGAACATTTTCCGGACGTTGGCCGCGTCCAGGGCGGCGCCGTGGTGGGTGGTGAAGACCAGCCCGGCGTCCTGCCAGTCGTCCCCGGCCGCGAGCCGCTCGCCGGCCTGGCTGCCGGACCAGGCGCATAGTGCCTGGATCGCTGCTGCGGGGAGGCCGAGGGTGCGGCGGGACCGTTCGGTTTTAGTGTCGCTGTGCACGCGCACCGAGCGCCACACGGCCACGTGCGGCGGTACCGGGGGCCTGGCGGCCGGGTCGCCGGGATATCGCCCACCGCCAGCTGATACCAGCTCGTGCCGATAAGGACGTGCAGCCGGTCCTCGCGGCCGACGACCTGAGCGCCAGCCGGCAGCTCCTCTCCATCGGGGAGCACGATCCGGTACTCGCCAGCCGGCCGGGCGCGGTCACCATCGAGTGCGGTGACCGCGAGCCGGTCATAGTCGGGCCCGTAGCCGCCGAAGAGCGCCACCCGGGACTCCGCTACCGCCAGGGCCTTGGCGCCCTGGACGTCGTTATGCCAGCCGGTCACACGATCGCCGCGGATGAGCACCACCGGGAAATCGGAGTAGTAGCAGGCCCAGGCGCAGTCGCCGTCGACATTAAGCGCGTAGCAGTCGTCGATGGGACCCCACGGCGGGTTCTCGCGGTACACCGGATAATGCCAGTCAGGTTCCAGCTCAGGCGAGAACCGGACGATCCCGTATGCGCCGACTGGACTGGCGGTGTCGCCATTCCCCCAGCCATAGTTACCGTAGACAAAGGGCCTGGTCCACCGCGACATCAAGCCGCTCAACGTAATGCTCACCAGGACCGGGGCGAAGCTGCTCGACTTCAACATCGCCTCCCGGGTGGGGGATCCCGTGCACACCCGTTCGGGTACGCCGCCGTATCAGCCGCCTGATGCGGGGCTGACCCGCTGGGACGTCTCCACCGACCTGTTCGCGGTCGGTATCCTGCTCTACCGGCTGCTGTGCGACGGCCAGCATCCGTACCCCGAGGCGAGGCCGGCGGCGGGGATGCCGGTGACCGATCCGCGGACCATTCGCGCCGACCTCACCCCTAAGCTGGCAGCGTTCCTGATCAGGGCCTGCGCGCCGGCCAGTTCCGACCGGTTCGCTACCGCGGCCGACATGCAGCTCGCCCTGCGTGAGGTCCGCGCCGGGCTCTGAGCGCCGGTGACCGTGCGCGGGCGCTTCGCCCCGCGGCGTACAATCCACGGGCAACCTGGTTAGGACGGCCGCGCATTGTGTCCGGAATCGAGGCTCGGGCGTGCACCGGAGAATTGACCCAGCGGCATTGCTGATTGCGGTACTGACGGTCGGTGTCGACCCTCTGACGACGAACGGCCCGTGGGACAAGATAAACACGATCGTGGCGACCGTGGTCGGCGTGGTGCTCGCCGCTTACACCTGGCCCCGGAAAGCGGGGCCGCCAGGCGGCTCAGGAGCCGCCGCCCGACAACTGGATTCTGGCTGCTCAGGCCATCGTCTACGGACTCATTATCGCCATCGCCGTCGGCTGGCCCATGCAGGAGGCGCTGCAGCCTCCTGATTGCCCGGAACATTCGGCGGACGTTGTCCTGCCGGCCTGCACCGAACTTGACCGGGTCGCCGACGATGCCACCTACTGGGCTCCGGGAATCGGCGCGCTGGCGGCGGTCATGCTCTTCTTCTTGCTGAGAAGAACAATGGCGAGGCTTTCGGCCCAGCCTCCGAGCTAGGAGTTCCACCCCGCCGCCGACGCTCAGGATGCGACCACTGAAGTAATGTAGTTTTCACGCTTCCTCAGCGATTAGTCCACGCCAGTCTGAACGGACAGCCCCGGGATCGGCGGAGATTGGGGAACCAGTGCCGAAGATGTACCCGGTGAACATGTCGGTCGAAGATGTGCACGCCGCCGCCGGCCTGGATCCCAGCGCTAATGAACCCGCCGTGCCGACCGCCGACCAGCTTGACAACTGGTCACAGGAGGCCTACAGCCTGAGCGTCAGCGCGGCCGCTAATCTGGGCTTTCCGGTCGGTAATATCACGGCGAGCTACCAGCGTGACGCGCTCATGTTCGGCTCATCCCGCTGGATTGACGTAGCCAGCGGTGAGCACAGCTACCGCTTCGGGGTGGCACTGCGGGCCATCGTGGTGATCTCGGATATCAAGGGCGGCGGTGCTCTCACGCTGCCGGTGGTCGCGGCCAAGGTCGAGCTCGAGGGCGCGCGGGCGTCGGCACAGCTGCTGGTGCGCGGATACAAGGGCAGCGCGCTGGGCGAGATGCTGCCGGCCTGGCAAACCTTCGGAGTCGACTCCTATGGCCAGTACATGCTGGCCATCTCGGCCCTGCAGAAGCAGATCATGGAGGATGCCGGGAACATCCAGCCCGAACTGCTGGCCACCACCGCGGTCTCACCCAGGGCTGCCTCGCCGGCTGAGGCGGTAGGCACGGTATATGCACTGCATGCGGTCGCTGCGGGTGCCACGCTCGCACATGCCCTGGACAAGCTGCCCGTTGATGACGAAGGCATCGCCCAGGCGGTCAAGGCGCTGTACCAGAGCACCATCGGGGAAGATGAGCGCGCGGCCCCTAACCCGCAGCAACGGCAGGAAGCGCAAGATCAGCTGCACGGTTTTCACATCAGCCGGAGCTGGTTCAGAGGCTGATCACCAGCCAGGAAACATCCTCCCGGGACTCGAGCACTCGCGGCAAGTTCGCCCCTGATAGGTGCCGGGTTCTACCCAGGTGGCCGCGCGGATGTCCCGGCGGTCACGGCCGCGAGGGATCTGCCGGCGCCATCGGACCCGTGGCCGGCCTTGTTATGCTCGCGGCCAGCCGGCTTTGGTCCTCCAGGGTGTTCCTGGGTTTCCATTGCGTCGGCGGATTCGGCGCGGTCATCATCTGCGCGATGGTCTGGCCGCTGGCCACGTTCTCCTGGTACGTCACGGTGTTGGGACAGACGGTCGCGTCGCTGAGAGACGAGGTGTCAGGATAACTGCCGCCCGAATAGGGCATTGGATAGGGATCGGTCAGCGAACCAGGTGCCTGGTAATACTGGACAGTGATCTGCCCGTCCGTGGTGGTGATGGCCGCGTTCGGGAGGCTGGCGCCGCCCAGCTTGGTGCCGGTCAGAGTGACGCCTTGCAGGCAGGCGGCGCCCAGCGAGGCCTGCAGGGTGCCTTGGGCGGCCGGTGTCAGGTCGGCGTTCGTCAGGTCGCATGCGACCATGCAGGCGCCATCGAACTTCGCGCCTTGCAGGTCCGCGCCGGTGAAAACAGTATTGGGCAGGTAGGCGTCCGAGAAGTCAGCCTGTTGCAGGTTGACACCCCCGGACAGGGTGAGCTCGATCAGTGTGGCTCCGGTGAAGATCACGGCGTACAGGCCCGCCCCGGTGAAGACGCAGTTACTGAGGCAGGCGTAGGAGAAGTTCGCGGCCGCGGTCCGGTCTGCTCCATCCAGGGTGGCGCCTGTGAAGTCAGTCTGATCGAGGGTGGCCTGGATAAAGAACGCGCCGGGCATCTTAGCCCCGGCGAAGCTCACCTTTGCTTGCAGGCTGGCGCCGCTGAAATGGGCCCCGGCCAGGCTGGCCCCGGCAAAGTTGGCCCCGTCCAGCGTGGCCTTGATGAAGTTCCCCCCGGGCCACCGCAGTCCCTGGGCGTTCAGCCCGGTCAGGTCCGTCGGCATCCCGGTGATGGTGGCATCGGTCAGGTCGAGGCAGGACCAGTCTTTCGCGATCATCGTGTACGGCAGCTTGCACCGGGCGAAGATCGTCGGATGAGCCGGGTCGGTGGAGCGCGTCAGCGGGAACGAGAAGCGCACCTGGGTCAGGTCCAGCCCGGTGAAGTCGGTTCCTGGCAGCTTCGCTCCGGTCAGGTCGGCGCCCTGGGTGAGCTTCGCGCCGGCCAGGCTGGCCCCGGACAGGTCGGCGCCGGCCAGGGTCACCGTGGTCAGGTCAAAACCGGCCAGGCTGACGCCGGACAAGTTCGCATGATCGAGGTGGCATGCGGACAGCGTCGCGGGGCCGGCCGCCTTCTTCTGGACGATCCAGAGCACGTTCCCGGTCGGCCGGTAGCAGACCAGGTCACCGGGTTTCCCAGCGCCGTCGTAGTCACACGTGATGATCCGGTCGGTGCCGACCGCCAGATCGTAGGAGCCGGCGACACCGCTGCCGAGGCCGCCACCCCAGTAGACCGGGGTGAACGCGCCCGGATCGTTGGCGTTGCTTACTTTCTGCACGATGCGAATGATGCCGGTGACGGTACCGGGCCGGTAGCAAACCAGATGGTCGAGGTGCCCGGTGCCCTGGTAGTCGTAGGCGATGATCTGGTCACCGGGATCGGTCAGGTCGTAGCCGCCGATGCCGGACTGGTTGTAGACCGGCGCGAACGCTTTCGGATCGTCCAGGTCGCTGACCTTCTTCAGGATCCAGATGGTCTCGCCGCCGGGCCGGTAGCAGACCAGGTGGTCCAGCCGCCCGGTGCCGTCGTAGTCGTAGGCGATGATCCGGTCCGTGCTGACCGCCAGGTCGCAGCCGCCGATGCCCTGGGCGTTGGGACCGTCGCCTTGGTGGTAGACGTGCGTGAACGCGTCCGGGCTGTCGGCGTCCTCGACCTTCTTCAGGATCCAGACCGTTCGGTGGCCCGGGCGGTAGCAGACCAGGTAGTTCAGGCGCCCGGTGCCGTCGTAGTCGTAGGCGATGATCCGGTCGGCGGGATCCCTCAAGTTGTAGCCGCCGATGCCCTGGGCACTGGCACTGGCGCCTTGGCTGTAGACGTGCGTGAACGCGTCCGGGCTATCGGTGTCGTTCAGCTTCTTCACGATGAAAATCGCACCGCTGCCGGGCCGGTAGCAGACCAGGTAGTCCAGCCGCCCGCTGCCGTCATAGTCGTAGGCGATGATCCGGTCGGCGGGATCGGCCATGTCGTAGCCGCCGATGCCCTGCTGGCCGTAGACCTGGGTGAATGTCCCGTCGGCGTTGTTCCGGACGATCCAGACCCGGCCGAGGCCTGGCCCTGGCCGGTAGCAGACCAGGTGGTCCAGTTTGCCGCTGCTGGTGTAGTCGTAGGCGATGACCTGGTCGGCCGGATTGGTCAGGTCGAAGCCGCCGAAGCCGCCGCCTTGGTAGACGGGGGTGAAATAGCTGGCCCCCTGGCCGTTGAAGTTGACGCCGGTCAGGTCGGCAGTGGGGCCGGAGAAGTCACCGCTCAGCTTGGCTTGCGCCAGCACCGCGCCCGCCATCTTCACGTCTGGCCACGAGATACCTGCGGGCAAGACCGCGCCCATGAGGTTGGCGCCAGTCAGCACCGGCGGAGGCGTCGCTGGTTTAATCCCGGTGAAATCGCAGCCGCTGAAGTCCGCGCCGGTGCAGTCTGCCCCAGACAGGTCCAGGCCATTCAGGGAGTGCCCTGCGAACCGGGCCCGCTGCAGGTTAGCCCCTGACATGTTGCAGCCGCTGAGCGACACAGCTCTCGAGAAGTCACAGCCGGACAGGTTCAGGTTGCCGGTCAGGTCGCGGCCGGTCAGGTCGACCCCCCAGAAGCTCATACCGGAGGCGTCCTTGCCGAGCTCCGTCTCAAGGAAGTCGAAGACGCTGGGGCGGTCCACGCCGGTCGCGTAGAAGCGTGCGGCCTGGTCGATGTGGGCGGCGGTCGCGACGAGCGCATTGCAGTTGCCCGCCGCCGAGTCGGGGTTCGGGTCGATGGCTACATAATTGCCATAGAAGCTGCCGCCGGCTTTGCTGGTCTCGCTGTACAGGGCAAAGGAGCCATCTCCGGTCGGTTGCACACTGAACATCTCATATCCGGCATCGCTGTAATCCGAGTTCCACGATCCATCTGGCGCCTGGAAGCGCAGCCGAAAGGGGTCCTGGTCATCGACAGCGACGAAGGCGCTGGGGATTCCCTGACCAGGGTTTCCGGCGCACCGCAGGCCGAGGGGATCGCCGTAGTCCAATAGGTACACCGCTACGGTGTTGCTGTTGTCCGGCTGCTGCGGGCCGGCGGTCGGGTTGAGGCCGTATACCGTACGGTCCTGGTTGTACCAGACGTTGACGACCCGGTTCTGGCAGCTGAGGACCCAGCGGTTGATCTGCTTCATAGCGTCAGTTGCCTCCTTGGCTGGCTGCTTGCGCGCTGGGGGTGGAGGGGATCCACTGGGAGACCGACGGTTCGGTGCGGCCGGTTCCCGGCAGGATCTCGTAGTTCAGGGTGAACACGTTGCGCCACAGGTCGACGTGCAGCGACGCGGCGGCCAGGCCCGTCACCTGGGTCAGGAAGGTGCCGTCGGGGTTGTAGATGTCAAGCCGGTAATCGGAGGCCAGTACCGGTCCGGACGCCGGGGTGAAGTACTTCAGCACGTACAGGTAGCCCTGGGACTCGACGCTGAGGTCCACGACCACTACGTTGGCAGTGCCCTCGGGATGCAGTCCGGTCACCGAGGTGTTGCCGGCGAAGCAGTTCACCGGGTTGCCCTTGACGTCAAAGGCGCATACGCAGCCCTGCTTGTAGGTCGTCGCATCGGTCTGCAGCACCATGATGTTCTCCGAGCAGGCCACGGCGACCGGGTTGGACAGCAGCCCCGGGCGTGTGCCTTTCCCCGAATAGATGGCGGCGGCCGGGGCCTGGGCGTCGGCGGCCAGCGTGGTCAGCCGCAGCACTTGCAGCTTGCAGTGTCCGGTGTCGAGCGCCACGGCGTAGCCGGCGGGGTGAATCGCAAGGTCCTGCAGCCCGTAGGTGAACCGGCCGAACGACTGGTCCGGCGAGGCGATGAAGGGCGAGCCTTGAGTCAGCGAGATCGCACGCAGCAGCATTGACTCATCGGCGGGGTTGGGTTCCAGCAGGAAGCCATCGGCTAGCGGATTGGCCATGGTGGGCGGCGGGAAGGCCAGGCAGGGCTTGTCGGTCCAGCCAGCGCCGGAGAACATGAGGCCGCTCTGCGGGTTCTGCCCCTCGCTGACCGATTGGAAGGTGAATTCCTGCCCGTCCCAGGGGTCGGTGGTGTTCACCTTCGGTACGTGCTGATCCGATGCTGACCAGGAGTAGCCCAGCGCCGATTTTGCCTCGTTCAGCGTCAGCGGGCCGAGCTGCCACAGGCTGGATCCGCTTGACGCGCCGTCCAGATCTGAAACCGTCGCCGTAGGGGCCGAGCAGTCAGGCGGCTTGCACCAGACCCGGGTGCCCTGGTTGAAGGCCAGTTTCTCCTTGAACGTGTAGGTCGTGCTGGCCGACAGCGGGATCAGGTTCTCCGTGATGGGGAACGACGCCACGACCAGCGTGCCGTCCCCGCTCGGCTTGGCCGGTATCGGCTTGGTCACGCCCTGGCCAGCCAGCCAGCCGTTGGCGGCGTAGACCCGGGCCAGCACGGTGATGGTCCCGGCGGCCGGAAGCCCGGTGAACGTATGGCTTATCTTCGGCTGGTTGTCGGGAGGGGAGGGGTTCTTCTCCTGATCGGTCAGCGGCGCGTCGTAGACATAGACCGGGCCGTCATCGTAAGTGATCGAGATGCTGTAGTGCGTCGCGGTGGAGGGCCACAGCGTCCCTCCCGCGTCTCTGCCATCGGGCGTGACCGTAACGCTCACGTCCACGGCGCGCTCGATGCTGATGATCATGGTTGCGGGGCTGCGCGCCACCTCGACGCTGGTCTCTATGATGCTGGCGATGTCCGCAGCCGCACCGATGGCCAGCGCGACCCAGCCGATGAACGGCTCGGCCTCATCCAGCGCGCTCTCGCCCAGCGCCCCGGTGATGTAATCCCGGAGAGCTGACGCGGCCGCATCGGTGAGCACGCTGAGCAGCAGGGAGCTAGCCAAGTTGGCGATCATCACCAAGACGTCCTTGACTGCGACGCTGCCGCCGACCACGTCGCTCAGCGGCCCCTCGGCCACGGCCTCCACCACGGCCGTGAGCTTCCCCACCACGCCTTTGGTCAGATCTGACCACGCCTGGCCGCCCTGGTCCTCGGCGACGCCGATCGTGATGAACAGCATCGGTACCGCGAAATTGAAAATCGCGGTCCAGGTGACGCCGCCGATGTCGTACGTCCCGTCGGCCGGCGGCTGCCCGATACCCCCGAAGCTGACCACGGCCCGGCTGGCCTGAGCGTCCCACGTGAACTGGTAGGGCGACCAATCCGGTGCCAGCGGCACCGCCATGATCGTGTCCACCGGCGACTGCTGCCCGAGCACCTGCGTCGTGCCAACCTGCTTCCCGCCCACCGCGTACTGGTCGACGGTGACCTGCAGCCAGCGCAGGTAGTAGTTCTTCAGGCTGACGGTCGCGGTCGAGGAAGCGGGATCGTAGGAGAAGTCGTGCTCGACGCCGCTTTGCGCGGTCTTCTCCTTCACCGTGTAGGTCGCCTGCGCGTCAGCGAGGACGCCGGCCGGTGCCTCGGTCATTTTCACCCGGGTGGTGCCTGCCTGCACCGTCCAGCACTGGTTCTCCAGTTGAGGATCATTCTTGGTCTTCTGCAGGACGTCACGCAGTGGCACCTGCAAATACTTCTGTGTTGCGCCCGACCAGACCCAGATCGGCTTAGCCGGCTGGCCTGTCTGGAAGTGCACGCCAGGCTGCTGATTGACCCAGTTGGGGGTGTTCGCATCCTTATCATGCGCCCTGGATTCGTCGAGGATCGACTGCGCCAGGAAGAACAAGCCGCTCGCATGGGGAAGGTAGCGGGCAATCTGCGCTGCCTTGTCTCCCTGGATGGTCATGATCTCGGGGTGATGGAAGATCAGCGCCTCGGCGGCATCCATGGCCGTGGCCATATTGGCGATATCGATAAGCAGCTTATCCGGGGTCAGACCGCCTATCTGGCTAGTCGCGCCCAGGAATGCCAACTTAGGAGGCGGCAGCACCGGCTCGCCCTGCAGCCGTTGCTGCGCCAGCGCGGCGATGCGGTGCCTGCGCGGTATGTGCAGCGAGACCAGCACCAGCCGGTCCAGTGAGTCATCCGGGTTACGCTTCGGGGCGGTCACCCGCAGCAGCAGCGGCGAGTTCCCTGGCAGCCGCACCGGCCCGGCGAAATGCGTGATCCGGTCATCGGGCACCAGCTCCAGCGCCGCGTTGGTCCGCCGCGACAGGGCCAGGCTCTGCCGGGTATGCGGCGCCAGGTCGTAACGGCGGGACCCGGCGTGCAGGGTGAACGGCTGGTCCGGTGACAGGTGGCTGAGATCGAAATGCAGCGTTTCCGTCTCGTGCACTGGTTCTCCTTCATTTCCAGTGCCAGGCTGTACGGTGAACACCAGCGCGGTGAATCACCCGTTGGCGCCGTGTACCGGATTCAAGGCCTGGACGTATAGCTCTGGTGCGGTCAGGTGCGGGCCCGAATGTGCGCTATGACCCCTACTGCCCGGAGCGTAGGCTCGGCGGGCGCCGCGGCACCAGAGATGCGTTGCGGCAAAGGTGCTCCAAAGTTGCGGCCCGGAACGGGCCGCCTGCGCAGATAGGAAACAGCGGAATCTGACGGCGCTGCCCGCGCTGGGCTAGGCCTCGGGGCTGGCCTGGTGCAGCGAGCCGAGGTCGACCGCAAGCGGTGGTGTGGCATCGGCCTGGTAGACGTTGACTCGGGTGGCGGTGCCGGTGTTGACGCAGGTCACCCGGAGAACGCAGGTATTCGGCCCGAAGACAAGCCGGTAGGCCACGGACCGGGGCGGCTCGAAGGCGGTCAGTTCGCCGGTGCCGGAAGTCTCCTGGCCGCCACGGCGGAGCCGGAGGCCAAAGACGGTACCAATCCCGCAGGGTTCCCCGGGATCACCCGCTATCACGACCACCTCGGGCAACCAGTCGCCCAGCCGCAGCGGCGCGGCGAGCTGCTCGAATACCGCCGCCAGCGATCGGGCCAGCACCACTTCATGGTCCACAACTGCCCGCCTATACTTTCGTGCCCGTGATGCGGGCAGCTACTGGAGGACCTGAGCGCACGTTAGGCCGCCATTCGGCGCGGTACCAGCGATTCGTTGCGGCAAAGATGCGGCAAACCTGCGCTCACGCGTCGGCCGGTCCGGTCCGGTCAGCGCTTCATGGCCGCGATGGCCGCCCGTTGTTTCCCGCGGCCCGCAGGGCGTGCTCGATCGTGGTGGGGAGCGGCTGGTTCCGTCCCCGGCTGATGGCAGCCTGCCGCTCCCGGGCCGACAGCGGGGCGAGGGCTGGCGCCAGGACCCGGTCGAGTATGACCCGTTCGGCGGGAGGCAACAGCCCCCCGGTTTCCTCACGCAGAACCTGCGCCGCACCGACATACACCAGGGCCTGCTGCCCGGCCCCTCCCAGGGCGGCGGCGGCCGCGAGCCCCTCGAGCTCGTAGGCCATATGACGCTTGTTGCCGAGCTCGGCATGGCGGCGCAGCGCCGCGCCGTACAGGCGCCACGTCCGGAGCGGCTGGCCCGCGTCTCGCGCGAGCTCGCCGAGACTGGCCAGCATCGTGCTCACGCCGTTAGGATCGCCAGCCTCCCGGAACAGCTTCAGCGCCTGCCAGATCAGCGATGTGGCGTGCCGGATCTCGCCGCGGTGGCGAGCCGCCTGACCGACCATGTTGTAGGCCGTGGCCAGGTCGAGCACGTCGCCCGCCTGCCGGGCCTCCGCTAGCTCACGCTCCAAGTTCGGCTCGGCCTCATCGTCGTCGCCGACTGCGAGGGCCGCTTCGCCGAGGAAGCGGTAGGCCAGGGCCAGACCGCGGTGATCGGATAGGGGCGCGCAGAGCTCGATGCCGTGGCGGGCCAGGTCCACGGTGCGGGCGTAGTCGCCCTTAAAGCAGGCCAGCGAGCACGCAGCCAGCACGGCGGAGGCCCGGACCACCGGATCGCTCGGGCGCTGCTGAGCATCGTCGCGGGCCAGCAGCCGGTCGAGCTGAAGCATGCCCTCGGCGAGCGGCCCGCGGCGCTGCCAGAGCGGGCCGAGCGCGGCGGCTAGCCGCAGCCCGTCAGCGAGGCACTGGCTGTCGTGCCCAGCCTCGCGGTCAGCGAATTCCAGCGCAGCGCGCAGATTCGGGTAGGCCGCCTCCAGCTGGTCGAACAATCCGGCCTGACCGGGCCCGTCCAGGCCCGTGTGGGTGGCGAGCGCCATGTTGAGGAAGTACGCCAAGTGCCGCTGGCTCGCGGCGTCCTGCTCTCCGGTCTCGGCCAGCCGGGCCAGCGAGTACTCCCGAACGGTCTGCAGCATCCGGAAGCTCGGCGGCTGTCCGGCGGTGACCTCCAGGAGGCTCTGGTCGGCCAGGTCGGCCAGATTCTCCAGCGTCGTGAACGGCTCGGGGTCTCCGCTGACCGCAGACGCGGCCGCGGCGTCGAATGACCCGGCGAACACCCCGAGGTAAGCGAACAGGCGCCGCGCGTGGGCGGGCAGCAGGTCATGGCTCCAGTCCAGCGTCGCCCGCAGCGTCTGCTGCCGCTGCGGCAGATCACGAGGTCCCCCGGTGAGCAGCGCGAGCCGGGACCGCAGCATCGGCAGCAGGGCCAGGGGCGGGTATAGCCGGATCCGGGCAGCGGCCAGTTCGATGGCAAGCGGCAGCCCGTCCAGGGCAGCGCAGATCTCGGCAGTGGCCGCAAGCTCGTCTTCCTGCGGCGCGAAGCCCGGGCAGACGGCCCGGGCCCGCGCGATGAACAGCCGCACCGCCTCGCTGTCCTCAAGACCGCTGCCGTAATCCCCCGGCAGATAGAGCGGCGGAACCCGCACGGTGTGCTCCCCGTACAGCCGCAGCGCGATCCGGCTGGTCGTCAGCAGCCGAATCGCCGGGCAGACCACCAGCATCCTGGCCAGCAACTGGACCGCGTCCAGCAAGTGCTCGAAGTTGTCTACCAGCAGCAGCATCTCGCGGCTCTGCAGCGCCTCGATCAGATGGGTCTCGGCGGTCTCCGCCGACGGTGGCGCCAGACCCAGTTCCCGTGCCAGCGTCGTTGCGATCAGCGCCGGATCACGGACCGGGGCCACGTCGATGAAGGCCACGCCGTCGGCGAAGTTCCCGGCCAGATCGTGGGCCGCCTGCAGAGCCAGCCGCGTCTTGCCGGTCCCGCCGACACCGGTGAGGGTGACCAGCCGGGAAGCTCCTACCGCCGCTGCCACCTCGGCACGCTCGCGCTCCCGGCCGATCAGCTGGGTAGCCGGGGCGGGCAACGGTGTGGGCGTCACCCGGGGCCGCGGCGCGGCAGGCTGGTCCGGTGACACGGCGGGGCCTTCCGGTATCCCAGAGGCCGGAGCGGATATCGTCCGGCTAGCGGTGACGTCGTCCCGGATATCGCGCAGGACAGTTAACGGCGGTGCCGACCAGGCCGCAGCAGGGATGGCATGCCGCGGTACTCCAGCCAGGTCGAGCAGCGCATAGACGTCCGTCCGGGTGGCCAGCGCGCCCCAGCCGGCCAGCGTGGTGGCGATGCCAATCACATCCTGGGTGGTCAGCATCGCGTTGTCGCTGCCGTTGAGCTTGTGGCTGAGGACGTCGGGATGCAAACCGATCGACTTGGCGAGCTGCCGCTGGGTATGCCCGACTGCCCGCCGGTGCACCCGCACCGCCTCGCGGAATCCGCGCAGATCCCGCACTCGCGCCTCCAGCCTGCCCCGTTGCCAAGGCAGGCAGGTGCCGTACCACCGCCCAGCCCCTAAGCCGCAAAGCGTCCGGTTTGTCTCCTCGCGCCCAGCTTAAATCGTGCGAACCAACCGGGGATAGACGCTATTAGTAAGCAAAAGGCAAATATATTGGACCTCCCGCGCTCGTCGCGGCCGGCGCTCCCCGGGCGAAGGGATCGCGGGTACTTAACGTTCCGGGCCAATGGTCTGGTCGCGGGTGCGCGCGGCTCGTTCGACCCGGTGTTTTTCCGGGTCGTCGAGCTTGCGGGTGTCGCGCAGCTCGGCGAAGGGCTCGGCATCGTCGGGCAGCCCGGCGCGGATGGCGCGCTCGCGCTGAGCCTCGGCGTTGAACTCCGCCCCGAGCAGGATCGCGATGTTGGAAATCCACAGCCAGACCAGGAAGATGATCACGGTGGCGAGCGAGCCGTAGGTCTTGTTGTACGAGCCGGCGAAGCTGACGTAGACGGCGAACAGCCCGGAGGCGATCAGCCAGATGACGACGGCGACGCCGCCGCCCGCCGAGACCCAGCGGAAGGACGGCTGCCTGACGTTCGGGCTGGCCTTGTAGAGCAGCGAGATCATCACGCTGACGATCACCAGCAGCACCGGCCATTTCACGATGTCCCAGATCAGCACCGCGGTGCTGCCGATGCCGAAGGCCGTGCCGACCTGGTTCGCGATCGGCCCGGTCAGCACCACGATCGCGGCGGCGATCACGAGCATGACGACGAGCGCGACCGTGGTGAAGAGCCGCACCGGGGCGGTCTTCAGATCGGCCGGCCTTCAGCCATCTCCAGCCCGAGCGCAGGCCAGAAAGGATGGCACGCCAACCTTCGTAAGGTCCGCGGGGATGGGCTTCGCGCCGGAATGGCTGATAGGGGCGCCGCGGGTGACAGTTAAACCCGGCAGACCTCGAGCACCGACTCGGCGATCGGCGCTACCAGGCGGGATTCAGCATTGCGTGATAGTTGACTCTGCGTGATGGCCATTGTCTCGGCCGTGCCGCCGCCGCCGCGCGGATCCGGTGGCGCCTGAGTTAGTTTGCCTGGGCTGTCGCCGCCGGGACGGTTTTGGCCTGGTGCGGTGAAGGTGCCTGCGGGTGACGCCCGGCGTGCCGGAGGCGCCGTGTCCATGCCGGGCGGACCATCACCGCGTTGCCCGCCTCCCAGGCCCCACTGAGGTCCGGTGTCCGTCTGGGGGTTGCGGGTGCGTCATGGCCGGGGTCAGGTGCTGTCGTCCATGATGCGGTCGTAGCTGCGGCGGGCGCGGGCGCCGCGGGCGCTGGCGCCGTACCGGGTGAGCATCTGCGGGGAGGTCCAGCCGTTGAGTTCCATCAGGTCCCGTTCGGCTCCGCCGCGGTCGAGCCAGGTGTGGCTGAAGTGGTGCCGGAACCGGTGCGGGTAGGCGTTGATCCCGCATTGGCGGCCGCGGCGGGCGATGATCTGGTAGATGCCGGTGGGGGTGAGCGGCCCGCGGCTGTTCACGCCGAGCCATAGCTGGGGCCGCCAGGCCTGCGGGTGCCGGGCGCGGGCGCGCAGGTAGCGGTCCAGGCTGCGGGCCGCCTGATGGCCGATCCTGACGGTGCGGGGCTTGCCGGCCTTCCCGGCGATGCGGATCTCCCGGGCCTGCAGGTCCAGGTCGCTGCGGGCGGGGTCGCCGGGGTGGTAACGGATCTCGGCCAGCCGGATGCCGGTCGCGGTGAATACGGCGATGATCGCGGCGTCGCGGCGCGCGGCGAACGAATTACCGTGGCAGGCCTTCGCCAGGGCCGATAGTTCTACGCTGGTGAACACCGGGACATCTGGCACTGCCACCCTAGGTGCGCGGAGCCGGGCCATCGGGTCGGGGAGCTCTTCCTCTGCAGCCCGCCACTTGAAGAACTGCCGCAGCGCTCGGAACTGGATGCTGGCGTACGCGCTGCTGTACCGGTCCAGCAGCTGCGCCATCCACTGCTCAATGTCCTGCCCGCTGACCTGCTCCCAGCTGGTCTTGCCCGCCTGGCGGAGCAGGTAGCCGGCGGCGAACCAGCGCACCGCCCCGGTGTAGCCCTGCACCGTCCGGGCTGCCTTGCCCTCGGCGGCCAGGTGCAGCCGGAACGACCCGATGTCCGCGCCGAGCGGGCCCGCGTCCGGCTGCCCGGCCCGCCCGTTGCGCCGCCGCGGGCTGGCCATAGTTTTACTCTCCTCCGCCGGGTCTGCGGCTGCGTGCCGGCCGGCAGCCTGGTGTTCCTGCGGGTGACGGAGCCGGGATGGATGTGGTTCGAGGGCCATGGTGACCTCAGCCTTTCTGCGTTTACGCAGGTAAGGCAGGCCGTCCGGCTGCCGTCGGCCCGGTGGCCCCGGGGACGAACGTCCGCCTGATCGGCGGCCACCGTGACCTGCGCAGGCGCGGCGTCGGGGACTGTCTGGTGACGGACTGTCACAGGCACGCATCGTGACGGACGGGATGATACTGAGGTGCGATATCCGCTCTAATTGCGCGGCCATCTAATGCAGAATCCCTGTCACGACTGCCGCACACGTACAGTTGTTCTGTCGCGAGCGGGCGTGCCTGGCTTATCCCTTCCCGCCCCGGGACTGTCGCCGGTGCACCTGCGTGGCCGTCGCCACTATCGTGCCGCACGTGATCGCGTTAGGCTAGGTAGCGTCAAGCATCGTGATGCCAGACGGCGGGGAACCGTCGCGTGGCCAAGTCTGCCGCGAAAGGGCAGCGTAATTCCAGATAACAATCATTAGTTGCGCGAGGGCGTGCGGGGACGTCATGCGGTTGGCGGGCGGACTGCATGCCTGATCCTGACCGCGAGACAAGCAAAAGGGGTGGGTCATGGCAGATTCCGGGCTCTTCGTCGGTTTCGGGGCTCCCGTGCGGGGCCGCGAGCGACAGGCCATCAAGGTGTTCAACGAGGCTTTCGAGTATTACTCCCGGCTGCAGCAGGAAGGTGAGATCGAGAGCTTCGAGCCGGTTCTTCTCCAGCCGCACGGCGGGGAGCTTGACGGTTTTTTCCTGGTGCGCGGCGACCAGGAAAAACTCGCGCGCATTCGCAGCAGCGAGGAGTTCGAGCGGGTGACCGTGCGAGCCCAGCTCATCGTCGAGAACCTCGGGATCGTGGATGCCGCCCTGGGCGGGCGGCTCCTGTCCCAGATGGGAGTGTTCGGCGCGCAGGTGGAAGAACTTACCTAGCGGTCCAGAGTCACTGATTCACGCGGACCAGATATCCGCGGGTGACATGGCTCGAGGTCGCCCAGTTCGTCGCGGCCGACCTCACCAGCCGGCAGATCGCCGGGCAGCTGATGCTCGCGCTCGAGAAAGTCTCGGCACAGATCCTCACGAAGCTGGATGCTGCACGCCGCGCAGAGATCGCGGCATTGCGCGCGACATGGCCTCAGTGCCGCGACACCTGCTGCGAGGCAGCCGACAGCCGTCAGTCGGCGTGGTGCCAGTGACGCGTTTGATTGACCGCATGCCGGGGTCAGTGCAGAACGCCCGGAATCGGATAATCTGCGAGCGGCCACCTGCGCCAGCGGCGCATGACTCGGCCGCACCGATTCGGCGGGGCGAACTCGCCGCCGGCCGGCCGACCGAGTCAATCACGCTCCGTGATAGCCGCCACGGAACCGACGTCTGGCCGCCGTCGGTCACTCGCTGACGGCGTCCTGCATGCATGCTGCCTCGGATGCCTTCGTGATCCTGAAAGCCGGGGCGGCCGAGCCGGGTAGCCCGTCACGAAAAGAGCGTTGCCGTTCATCATCGGTCCGTGCCCAGATAAATAGGCCGACATAACACCCCGCATGGTGGATCTCGCGGCAGGCCAACACCGCAGTAGGCTTCTCCGGGCATCACGCATCGCGGCATGAGAGTGCACGTAAGTGTGCCATTGCGACGGAAATTCGAGATGTGCTGAAAGTGAGCGAAAATTGCCGTGCGGATTAGCGGCGGAGGAAATCAGCGACGGCCTGGCGGTACTCCTGGGGTGCCTCGATGCTGGGTATGTGGCCACAGCCCGCCAGCATGACGAGCCGGGATCCGGTGACGGCGGTGGCAATCGGCTGGGCCTGGGCGGGACCGCAGATGAAGTCGAGCTCGCCGGCCACGATCAGAGTCGGGCTGATGATGCGGCCCAGCAGGGGGCGCAGGTCAACGGACTGGTACAGGCCGCCCTCCCAGGCTTTGCCGGCGGCCAGGTTTGCCCTCATAACCCAGCTCATCTCGGCGAGCCGTGCCGCCACCTCGGGCTTATCTGGTTCGGCGAGGTAGAAGGGCAGGACCGTGGCCATCATCTGTTCCATTTCGGCCGCATCAGTGGCGGCGAGCAGGCGCTCGGTCCAGGAGTCCATGACGGGCCGCGCTTCGGCATACCACGGCGAGCTGGCGTGCCGCGCTAGCAGAGCCTCGGCCTCGGCCTCGGCGTCACCTCCGTCTTGAGCATCGGCGTCGGGCCCGATACCGAAGGCCGCAACGGCCACGCAGCTTGCCGTGCTCCGCGGGTACAGCGCGGCGTAAGTCAGGGCCGTGGTCGCCCCGAAAGAGTGGCCCAGCACTACGACCTCTGGCAGCGCCAGCGCCTGGCGCACCTCCTCGTAGAACCGGGCGTGCCCTTCGGGGGAGTATCCGGCGGGACTAACCGGGGGCGTGGATGAGCCTGAACCGTGAGGATCGATCAGGTAGGAACACAGCACGTCCGACAACAGTCCCGCATCACCGTTCATGTAGGCGGCTGAGAATCCGGGACCTCCGGCGAACATCAGCGCTGGCCTGCCGGTCCCGATAACTTCATAGCTTGCGCTCCGCCCTCCCGGCAGCGCGACGATACGCGTCATGCGCCCTCCCCTTCCCGACAGCCAAGGGCCGGCTGGCTTTTGCCCGGCCAGGTATCCAGCCTGCGGGAAGATCATGCAGCCGGGCAATCCCCGGGACGTGAGATCGCAGGAAGTGATGCCTGGCAAGGGCGACATAACCGAACTGGCGGCCGCCAGCAGGGTCCGACGACGTCTGCCCAGATGAACCTCCAGCTGCCGAGATGAACCCCCAGCCAGGAGGACCCTGCAGCCTCAGCCCCGCCTCTTGCGGACAACAGGGGGCCATCTCACGGTACGTGAATGTTCAGTCACGGAATCGAGACTCGTACCGTCCGCGGCAGAAGCGGACATTCAGCCCAAGACCGGCAATGCATAAATATACGGCGTGGACGACTATATATTGGGTCAACCCGGACTGCTGAGCGGTTGGCCAGCGCCCTGATAACCGCACACGTACCCGCCGTTATCTGGTCGGGCTCGGCCTCAGGCTGCTCGCCGGTGGCTGCCGCGCCGATTGGGACACTCTGTGCGCGGAAACGGCGGGGATGGCTTCGATGGCCAGCATGTGCCATCGTTCGGGCAGGGTGCAGGATGATTTAGAGCCGCGCAAGTTACCGGCAGCTCGATGTGGGTTGCAGTACCCGGCATTTTGCTGGACGACCTGAGAAGGCTGGGGATGGAGGCGAGGCCGCGATGACCACTGAGCCGCCGTTGCAGGTGGGGAGCCGGGAAGAGCTTGTCTACCTGCTCGGCGAGGCCTGCGAGATCGAGCATGGCCTGATGTGCGAGTACCTGTACGCGCAGTTCTCGCTTAAGCGCGCCGCTGGCGAGGGCCTCACGCCTGAGCAGGTCGCACGGGTGCAGGCATGGGAAGCCACGCTGATCGACGTCATCAAGCAGGAGATGCTGCACCTGGCGCTGGCCACCAACATCTTGACCGCTGTCGGCGCGGCACCGCATTTCGAGCGCCCCAACCTCCCGATCCTGTCGCGGTGGTATCCGCCCGGAGTGCAGATCGCGTTGCTGCCGTTCGGTGAGCGGGCGCTGCGTCATTTCATGTACCTGGAGCGGCCGGAGGGGATGACGCTGGAGGACGCCGAGGGCTTCGCCGCACAGCCGGGCATCCAGCCACTGGCCAGCATCGACCGGCCGGTCGCCGCGGTGCCCGAGCCATGGCAGACGGTGGGCCACCTTTACCGGGGGATCGAGGCCGGGCTTGCCAGCCTGTGCGACCGCTACGGCGAGGACGCCGTTTTTATCGGGCCGCCGGGCGCGCAGGCCGTCACCGCGACCTTCGAGTGGAAGGATCTGACTGCGGTCACCGGCCTGGCGTCGGCGAGCCGGGCGATCGAGCTGATCGTGGAGCAGGGTGAAGGGGCGCGGGGCGACTGGGTCAAGTCGCACTTTGGCAAGTTCGTGGGGATCCTGGAGGACTTCCTCGCCATGCAGGCGGCCGACCCCAGCTTCGACCCAGCGCGTCCGGTCGAGCCCGCCTACGTCCGGCTGCCGCCCGACGTGGCGTCGGGAACCCTGATCGAGGATCCGGTCACGGCCCGGGTGGCCGACTTGTGCAACGGCCTGTACGAGGTGATGCTGCAGGTCCTGAGCCGGTACTACGTTCATCACGGCGAGACGCCCGCCGAGCTGGAGACCCTGGCCCGGACAGCCAAGCACCTGATGAACTGGGTGCTGCGTCCGCTCGGCTCGGTTCTGACCACCCTGCCGATCGGCCCTTCGCACCCCGGCCGCACCGCCGGCCCGGCCCTCGAGATCACCCGGCCCGCCTACTTCGTGCTGCCCCACCGCGAGCCCGCATGGAAGATCATTACCGAACGCCTCGATGCCCTGACCAAGACCTGCACCGCACTCGCGCGAGAGCCGGGCCTGAGCGCGCTCGGCGACCTGGCGGCCAAGCTGCGCTCGATGCACGGGGATGTGCGCAAGCACCTGGACGAGCGCGCCAGCGCAGCTTCGGGCTCCGCTTAGCCACCTGGAATGAACCGCTGCCGGCGCGCACGGCTTGGGCGCATCCAGCCGTTTGCCGACGAGGGTGCCGGATCTCCAGGCTCCGCTCCATGCCAGGAAGCCGACCCCCAAAGGCTCATTCTGGGGCGCCGTACCCGCTCGCGCCGGGATGGATACGACCTGCCGGCATGCACCGCCTTGCCCCTGTACGCCGGGACCATCCGGAGACTGAGCTGACCCACACCCGTAAAGCGGTCGCCTCCCCCTGCGCAGAACCTGCCCGGCCCCGGACGCGCCGGTGCCGGGCTGGCAGCGGACGGTGCGGTAACGCTGCCGGCCGGCGTCGGCTTGGGGACCGGGGCGTCTACTCGGTGCCCGTAGTTTCCGCGAAGATCTCCAGCGCGATCTTGTAGCTGTCGAACGCTCTGGCGGCGCCAGCGTACGCCTCCAGATGAATGAACAAGTCAACGATCTCATCCATGGTGACCCCGTTGTTGAGGGCGATCCGCAGCTGGCCGCGCAACGGCTCGCGTGGGCCGAGCGTCGCGGCGATGGTCACCGAGACGAGCGCCCGGCTTCGCACGTCGAGTCCCGTCCGTGTCCAGGAGTCCCCGAATGTGTGCCGGGTGGCGAGCCGCCGGAAGTCAGCGCCTGATGGTGGCTCGCCTGGGCCCAGGGGAACGACCAGCGGTGCCCCCAGCAACCTTTCGGCGGTGTCGAAGGCGGCCCTGTCAGCCTGCGCGTCGTCCATACGGGCTCGGGGACTGCGCGAACGGGATGTTCATTGCGTGTCCTGGAGCGGTCCCAGCGTGCCGGACCATGGCGATGACGGCGTTGGCGTAGACCATGTCGGCGGTGGCGTGGCCTTGGCGAAGAAGGTCAGTACCGCGGGTGCGCTGGGAGTGGCGGGGCACGTGGTGCTTTTCCAGGACTGTCCGCTCGCCGTGGTGGCGGATGGCGTGGAAGTTGCAGTTGAACCCGGCCTCGCGGGTAGCCAGCCCCAGCGGCCGCAGTACCCTGACCGGCCCCCGCCGCAACCCACGTTTCCGCTTCAGCCGCTTAATGTCTGCCCGCTCCTTGCTGGTCATCCCCGGCCGGGTCCCGGCGTTCACCTCGGCCTGGCGGACCCACTTGCGCAGCGTCTCCGCTCACCCGGCGCCCAGCCTTCTGGGCACAGCCGGTCCGTGGCCAGTCCAGCAGAAAGGATTCCCAGTATCCAGTTCTCCTCAGCGACCCCGCCTATCACCCAGCGTCATCGTCGGCACGGAAGCAAGAATGCGATATCCGCCTTCTGCGCGGCAGGCGAGTCACCAGGATGACCGTCGTTGCCGGACCCGAACCGGGTGATATGCGCCAGCCGATCCGTTCACGGCTGCCGAGTCCTCGCGCGGCCCGAGGCGATCAGCGTGGCGATCCGCCACCCGCCGCCAGCACGCCGGCAGATGTGCGCGCGGCCCGCATTGCTGAGGTCGTCGGCCTGCTCGCGGCGGGGGTCAAAGAACGGCCACGCTCGTGAGGCAGGCTGCCCGGTGCGATCATAAGTGACCGCCCCGATGGGCAGGCCCCTACCGGCAGCCATGTCCATGACGCTCCCGCGGTTATGCGCTCTCATGCCGCGATGAGGGGCGTCCGGACCACGACAGATTATTGGGGCACGTCCGCCGCGTGGCGGATCCGTCGAATGGGCTCAAGCCTGGCTGGCGGGGCGCTTGGATGCAGCGCACGCCTCCGCGCTGACCGTTGCCGCGTGTGCGGTGTGCGGCGCGGGGACCATCTTTCCGCGGGGCTGAGCTCTATGTCGCCTCCGACGGCGCGGAATACGGTCCGGCCTCGCGCGCAATACAGTTAGCCGCGGAGGGCTTCGCGGCAGATGGCCAGTGCCCGCTGGATATCCGCGGGGCTTATGCCATAGTGGGTCACGAATCGGACCAGGTCCGTGCCGTATGCTCCGCCGAGCAATCCCTGCTCGCAGCACGCGGCCACGAACCGGGCTGCGTCCATGTTCTTCAGCCTGAAGTACACGATGTTCGTCTGGACCCTGCTGAGGTCGCAGTCAATCCCGGCTACCTCGGCCAGGCCCTCGGCCAGTGAACGCGCGTTCTGGTGATCATCGGCTAGCCGGCCCGCCATTGTCTGCAGGGCCACCAGGCCCGCAGCGGCTAGCACTCCGGCTTGCCGCATACCCCCGCCCAGCATCTTCCGCCAGCGTCTGGCTTGCCTGATCGTCTCAGCTGGTCCGCACAATATGCTGCCGACCGGGCAGCAGAGCCCCTTGGACAGGCAGAAGGAGACCGTGTCGCTGTACTGCGCGATGGCCCGGACATCCGCCCCGGTGGCGATAGCTGCATTAAAGATCCGGGCGCCGTCCAGGTGCACGGCCAGGCCGTTGGAGCGGGCAGTTTCGGACAGACGCTGTAGATCCTGCAGGGACCAGGCCACTCCGCCATGCCAGTTGTGCGTGTTCTCGATCATGACGGCAGCTGACAGCGGCTGGTGATCATCGTCGGTGGGGCGGAGCGCGGCCAGGACCTGCGTCGGGCTGAGTACGCCCCGCTCCGTCCGCACTTGCCGGATCTGGATACCCCCGACCATCGCGGCTCCTGCCGCCTCGTACAGGAACAAGTGGGAGTCAGCATCCGCGATGACCTCTTGCCCGGGACCGGCGCTGACCAGCAGACCGAGCAGATTGCCCATGGTTCCGCTGGCTACGAAGAGCGCGGCCTCCTTGCCCATCCGCTCGGCTGCCGTCTCCTCCAGTCGGTTGACGGTGGGGTCGTCACCGAAGACGTCGTCGCCGAGCGGCGCACTGGTCATGGCCCGGAGCATGTCCGCTGTGGGGAGCGTCACCGTGTCGGACCGAAGGTCAATATCGCTCATCTCAACTCGCTTCCGCGCGGTGGATCGTCAGCCATTCACCGAGGGCCGTCGGCCCGGAAGGTTTCACCGGATCCCGCGACAGGTCACCTTACAATCCGCGAGTCGGCGCAGCGGCCGTCCGGCTCTCCGGGATCCGCCCGTGCCTGAGCTTCCATGATCCCGCATCCCGGCCGGGCTGAGCAGCGATTCTGGAGGCGTTGGCTAGGGCCGCTGCCGGCGAGCGGCAGCGAATTGATGAGTGTGGCTACAGGAGCCCAGGGCAAAGTCATCTAGGCCATCAGGCCGTTTCTCCTCCTAGAGTCCCTGGTTTCGCGCCGGGCGCAGGACCAGGCAGAAGCGGAACTGCGCCGTGGTGGTCGTGCCTGATGGCGGCGAGCCGCGCCTGGGCGGCGCCTAGCTGGGCGGCGATGGTGCCCTTGACGTCGTCCTCTAGCGGGGTGTCCAGGCGCAGGATGAGCACGCGCAGGGCCGGGACCAACGGGCCGTACTTGCGGGCGAGCTCGGGCAGTTTCGGTCCGGTGGTGTGGATGATGCCCACCGCGTTATCGGTGAAATCCGAGGCTTTGATCACCCGGGCCCACGGGCTGGCCTGGAGGGCGGCGAGGACGTGCTCGCGGTACTGCTCGTGCTTGTCGCGGCCCGGCTCCCAGGCCGGGGTTGGTGACCGCGGCGACCAGAGCTGCGGTGCGGGCGCCGAACCGGCCGGCCAGCACCGCCAGGGCTGCCTGCCGGCCGCCGGGGGCGATACCAGCCGCGTGGTCTTCGACAGCGTCGTGCAGCAGGCCAGCACACGCCACGTCGGGTCGGTGACCCGGTAGTGGCACAGGATCTGGCCCGGCTCCTACCCTGCAGCCGCTGGACCGAAGTCTTCGCCGTGGCGCCAGCGACGCTGCTGGCCTGGCACCGCAAGCCGGCTGCGAGCAAGTACGACACGAGCAACTGGCGCAAGCCCGCCTTGTCGTCCGGCTGGCGAAGGAGAATCCGCTGTGGGGATACCGCCGGATCCACGGCGAAGTGACGAAACTCGGCGTGACGGTCGCGCCTTCCACCGTCTGGGAGATCCAGCGTGCCGCGGGTATCGATCCGGCTCCTCGTCGCGCAGGCCCGACCTGGCGGCAGTTCCTGTGCGCCCAGGCCGCCGGGATCCTCGCCGCTGGGCTTCTTCCACGTGGACACCGTGCTGCTGAAGCGACTGTACGTCCTGGTGTTCATCGAGCATGAAACCCGCCGGATGCACCTGGGCGGCGTTACCGCCAACCCCCGCCGGCGAATGGACGATCCAGCAGGCCCGCAACCTCGCCCCCACCCTCGGCGAGCGGTTCGGGGACATTAAGTTCCTCATCCGCGACCGCGAATCGAACTTCACCGCCTCGTTCGACGCCGTCTTCCAGGCCAGCGGCACCAGGATCCTGCGCACTGCTGTCCAGGTGCCGCGCATGAACGCGACCTGCGGGCGGCTGGTCGGAACCCTGCGTCGCGAGCTCCTGGATCGCGTGCCGATCACCGGCGAGCGACACCTGCAGGCGGTCCTGACTGAATACCAGGCGCAGCTACAACACGGCCCGGCACCAGGGCATCGCCCAGCGCGCCCCCGACAAACCTGACGTTCCCCGCCGCAGCGGAACCGATCTCGACACCCTGCAGATCCGCCGAAGACCTGTCCTCAACGGCCTGATCAACGAGTACACGCACGCCGCCTGAGGGACGGAATGCCTGCAGGCCACCAGCCGAATCCTATTTCCGAGCGGGACAGGTCCCAGTGCTCGGGCTCACGGCCCAGGCCTTCCTGATGACTATCGCATTGGGTATGGGAATTAGCGATGATGCGCGGATCGCCGCGTCGGCTCTTTCAGTCATAATCGCATGGGCGTCATGGCGCCTCATGCACACCCAGCGCGGTAGCGCCATTAACCAGGCTGAGCTGGCGAAAAGAGTTTCCTCTATACTTTCGCTCAAGCAGTTTCTCGGTGGCGATTTCCAGGTCGACGATGCTATGCCGAAAAATACTAATGCGCCGAACGTATGGGACGTGGATCACAGCATCTATCAGATCTGGCGGACTTGCATTGTACTGTTTTTCTTTGTAGACGTTACTATTATCGCATCTGTCGTTTTCGGCCTAAAATGGTTCACGTAGTTTACGACGTTAGCGAATACGGCCAGTTAATGATCGGGAGGTGTACCTTGATGTGGACCGGCCGCAGGCATATGACATCCCCGACATCCGGCTGGACTGGAACGTCAGCCTCATTGCCCACCTGCTGGAAGACGTCAGGGCCTCTGAGCTGATAGATCATCTCGGGCATACTCATTTGCCGCCAACAGGGTGGCCGGCTCATGCGGAGCGGCGTTCACGCGCGTAGGCGTCGAGCCGCTTGAGCTCATCGGTATAGATGGCACGCAGCACCCTCGGCGCGAATATGCGCTCAAACAGGCCGCCGATGCCGCCCGCACCGTCCCAGGTGCCGGAGATCTGCACGAGCGAGGCCGGGCCCTGCGGGGAGACCGTGAAGGTGGTGACCGCGCTGGAGCCGGTATCGGACTCGGTCAGGACCCGGCCCGGTTCGGGCTCGGCGATCTTCGTCCGGTACTCGCGGGTGCGCCCGCCCGCCGTCAGCTTGTACCGCAGGATCGTGCCGGCGCCCACGCCACCGGACTCGACCCGGAAGTCCGAGAACGCCGGGGGCAGGAATCGTGGATGGTGCTCGCGCATGTCCGCGATATAGCGGTAGACCGTATCGGCTGGTGCCTCAACCGTGCCCTCAGCCGAGACCGCAATCCGTGCCACGAGGCATTTCTATCACGCAGGGGAGATGTGCTCACCTGAGCCTGACCAGAGGCACCGTCTGACGTTGAGTGGACATCCTCTTCTGCCGCTGATGGAGCGGCCGCCGATCCCTGCTGCCCTAGAGGCGGTCAGGGTTTAAGTACGATCTTGCCGGTGTTCTGGTGTTGCAGGATCCGGCGGTGGGCTGCGGCTGCTTCGGCGAAGGGGTAGGTCCTGTCGATGAGCGGTTTGACCTTGCCCTGGTCCCACAGGGCGAGAACGGCCTGGAGTTCTTCACGGAGGAGGGCGGTCTGCCCCCACAGGTGGCCGATGTTGACGCCGCTGACGGTCCGGTTGTGATTCATCAGCTGAAGGGGTGTCAGCAGTGGTATGCCAGCCACCTGGGAGACCAGGCGGGCTGGGCGGCGCCGCTGCCCGCTGGCCAGGTTGGCGAACCCGTAGGCCACCAGGCGGCCGCATGGGCGCAGCAGCTTGAGTCCTTTCCGCCAGTCATGGCCGCCGAGCGGGTCCAGCACGATGTCCACGCCTTCGCCTGCGGTCAGCCGGCGGACCTCGGCGGCATAGTCGGTGGCGTGGTAGTCGATGGGGTGCGCGCAGCCTTGGGCCTTGAGCACGTCGTGCTTGGCTGCCGAGGCCGTGCCGAAGACTTCCAGATCCTCCACGGTGCGGCACAGTTGCAGCACCGCCGTCCCGACCCCGCCGGCCGCCATATGCACCAGGACCCGCTCGCCGGGCCGGACGCCCGCGACGCGGAACAGCATGTGGTAGGCGGTGAGGTAGGTGACCGGGATCGCAGCGGCTTCCTCGAAGCTCATAGCGTCCGGCATCGGCAGCGCCTGCTCCGCGGGCACGCACACCACATCCGCGTGTCCTCCGAAATGCGTCAGGGCCAGCACGCGCTCGCCTGCCGCGCAGCCCTGGGTGCCCTCACCGAGCGCGTCGATCACCCCGGCCACCTCATAGCCGACGACGCACGGCGGCTTGGGGGCATCCGGGTACAGCCCCTGCGCGGCCATCACCTCCGCGAAGTTCAGGCCAGCCGCGCGGACACGAATGCGGACCTGGCCCGGCCCGGGCTCAGGATCGGCCGTTTCCCGTACCTCCAGCGCCTCGGGCCCGGCGGCCCTCGTGATCCAGACCGCTCGCATCGCCACACCCTCCGCAGGAGACAACGCACCAGGGCACCCGTTTCCGCCCGGCGCCGATCCAATTTATCCTCTCAAATACCGTATCCATCCGACGCTGTCCAGATAGGAGATGCTAAATGATCCTGAACTCGGATCATTCCGGCCTTTCCGCGGCTTTCAAGGGTCAAACTAGCGAGTGCCATCCGATATCACTTCGAGGTTGTTGAAACTAGCCACCCCCAAGGCTGGCGCCCTTTGTTACAGAGAGTGATCTGCCGAGTTGATATTTTGAATAACTCGAGCCGCCGTTAGCCGAGAACCAGCCGAAGCCGACCGGTCAGATGCACTCATGCCGCAGACAGAGCGGAGATTCGGCGGATCACAAGCGATCGCGGGTCTGTAGGCTTGCGGCCATGTCGGCCGATGATCTGCCCGTCGCGGAGTTCGCCTTCCCCGGACCGTTGCGTGATCAGCTCGTCGCCGCGATCCTGGCGGGTGAGAAGACCACGACAACCGGGCTGGTCGCCGACTACGAGCACGAGAACGACCCGCTGCCGGCTCCCGGGCTGCGCCAGGTTGTGGTCGACTCGGCCGGCCGCGACGTCGCGGTTATCGAGACGACCGCGGTGCGGGTGATACGGCTGGCCGATGTGGACCTGGACCACGCGCTGGGCGAAGGCGAAGGATTTACCTCGGTCGCGCAGTGGCGGGCCGGCCATGAGCAGTTCTGGCACTCGGCCGAGATGCGTCAGGCTCTAGGTGATCCGACTTTCAAGGTCCGCGATGACACTCTTATCGTCGCGCAGGAATTCCGGCTCATATAAGACCGAAAATCGGTGGGCCTGCCGAGATGCCCTACCGGACCTGCGTCCTCGACGGCGTCCTGGAACACTCGCCCGCCGAGCACGTCCGCCGCCCTTCGGTACCCGCCGAGTCACCGGCCCTCGGGTTTACCCACCTGCAGTTTGAGGCGTCGACTTGCGCGATGTCCAGATTGCCGCCCGCCACGGCGACCCGCGCACCACGATGCGGTATGACAGGGCACGCAACAATCTGGACCGCCACCCGGACTACATCCTGGCCGCCTGCATGGCCTCTGGCACTTGACCCAGCCCGCGTCTTTCGGGACCTGGCCCGGGAGGCGTCCGGCGTTGCCGGTGAGCGAGCGGGCGCTGCGCGCCGTAGTCTGGCACCGTCGTACGCCTCTGCTGCTTTGGTGGCGCCAGGAGGTCCGTCCATGACGAACTACGCCCGCATGTACCGGTTCGGGATCACACCCTGGGAGCGTTACGGGACGGTGGCGGCAGCGAGTATCGCCGCGCTGCTGGATCGCGAGGAGACCGGACGCTCCCGGCCCCTCGGCCGTGCGCTCGACCTGGGCTGCGGCCGCGGCCATTACACCCCCGAACTCGCGCGGAGGGGCTGGGAGGCCGTGGGCATCGACTACGTGCCGGCCGCGATCGAGGCGGCAGCAGCGAAAAGCCAGGGCGCAGCCGGGCTCAGCTAGGTCGTCGGCGACGTGACGCGGCTGCCGTCGGCCCGCGTGGGGACGTTCGACTTCTTCCTCGACATCGGCTGCTTCCAGAGTCTGGACGCCGGACAGCGTCTGTCCGAGGGGGAAGGTGTCTCTGCGCTCGCCGACCCCGGGGCCACATTGCTGCTGCTGAGTTTCGGCCCGAGCCGGTGGCGGCCGCTGGTCGGAGGCGCCTCGCAGGGGGAGGTCGAGACGGCCTTCGCGGGCTGGGAGATGCTCGCGGTCGAGCCGGCGGACACCGCGGGCCTGGGCTGGCCGATGAACAAGACCGCGCCGCAGTGGTACCGGCTGCGCTGGCGGACTTAGACCGACATTGTCCCGTCTCGCGACCTCAGGCCGGTGCCCGGCGATGCCGCGGTCCGCGCACTCGTGCCGTTGAGTGGTAGTTTGCTCGTGAGCGGCGCTCTTGAAATGCTTCGCTTATGCCCTCCCTTCCAGCGACGTTCGCTGAAGATGTCATCAATCAGCCAGCCCGTCGCCAGTTCGAGGCGTTCCTCGACGAGCACCGCGGTGAACTCAATCGCTGCCTGGACGGGCTGACGGAGGAGCAGGCGCGCCGGTCGCTGGTGCCTTCCCGGACCACATTGCTGGGCCTGGTGAAGCACGCGACCTTCCTTGAGAAGGTCTGGTTTGACGAAGCTGTCACATGCCGGTCACGTGCTGAGATCGGTATCCCCGCGACCTCGGACGAGTCGTTCA
>Ga0210383_10000730_pt1 | contig 29767 bp, 28 predicted proteins | sample IncBWC14OmetaG_FD_160072 | JGI IMG/M metagenome (GOLD analysis project Ga0210383, IMG submission 160072) | Forest soil microbial communities from Barre Woods Harvard Forest LTER site, Petersham, Massachusetts, United States - Inc-BW-C-14-O ... | reverse complement strand
GTGTTCCACAATCTGATGATCGTCTCCATCAAGAAGTCGTATCCCGGACAGGCGCGCAAAGTGATGAATGCAATCTGGTCGCTGGGCCAGGCCATGTTCACGAAATGCGTGGTCGTGGTCGACGAGGACGTCGACGTGCAGAATCTCGCCGACGTTACGCTGAAGGTTCTCAACCACATCGACCCGGAGCGCGACATGCAATTCATGCTCGGTCCAGTCGACTCGCTCGACCACGCTTCCCGCCTGCCGAACTACGGATCGAAAATGGGTGTCGACGCCACCCGCAAGTGGGCAAGCGAAGGCTTCACGCGCCCCTGGCCGGATGAGATTGTCATGGATGCAAAGACCCGCGCGCTCGTCGACAGCAAGTGGAAGGCGCTGGCCAAAGGGCTGGGCATAAATTGACGAGGTGCGATGCTTCGCGCTGCGCGGAACTCCGGGCTCCTGACGCGCCTGCGAGCATGCGGGATTAGGCCTTCTTCTCATATCCCCGGCACTGCAGCACTGGCAATCGGGGATACTTCGGAAACGTCGGATCGGCGGCCGAGCGCTCGCATAGATAAAACGTCGACCGCCGCACGGACTCTACGACCCGCGTGAAACGGCAGTCCGCGCACAAGCCGATACGGCTGCGTTCGTGTTCCCGCTCCTGGCCCGCTCTGTCATTGTCCATCGACACGGTGCGTCCTCGAATGCTGCCAAACGGCACGGCGACTGCCCCTTTCGGTATACTAATAGGGTATGCCGGTATTGAAGAACATTGCCGCGATCGCCAAGGGCATGAGCATCACGTTCATGGAGATGTTCGAGCCGACGACCGTGGAAAACTATCCCGACGGCAAGGGTCCGCTCAAGGGTGCGCGTTTTGAAGCGCGGTTCCGCGGCGCCCACGTATTGCAGCGTGACGAAAATGGCTTGGAAAAGTGCGTGGCCTGTTTCCTCTGCGCCGCCGCCTGCCCTTCCAACTGCATCTACATCGAAGCCGCTGAGAATACGGCTGAACGCCGCATCAGTGGCGCGGAGCGCTACGCCAAGGTTTACAACATCGATTACAACCGCTGCATTTTTTGCGGTTACTGCGTGGAGGCTTGCCCGACCGATGCCATCACTCACGGGCACGGCTTTGAGCTGGCCAGCTTCAACGCCAGCAACCTGGTTTACCGCAAGGAGCAAATGCTGGCCCCGCGGCCGGCACACATGGGTGCCAACGTGGTGTTCAACCAATCCGACGTGGATGGTGGCGCGCCCGCACAGTTTGTGGCAGGGAGTTAACCTTCAAGAGGTTTCTGGTTGGAGAGCGCAATCGGTCGAGAATGTTGGCGTGCGGCTGACTTCCGGATTCCTTCTGGAACCAGCGCAGTCGACTTCAGCGATCGTGGTGCATCATCCAGGAGCGAAGTATTTCGTCGTGTAGTGAAGAGGCCCAGACGGATACTGCTCGCCGACTCCTGCGAAGCTTGCGGTAGCGTCGGCGCAAGAGGGATCCTTCGACTACGCGTGATCCACTTTCGCGAATCAGGCTTCGCTCTGGATGACGGCCCTTAACAGAAACCTGCCGCTCGGCGAGTTAGAACGTGGCCGCCAGCTTCAGCGCGTAGCTTCGCGACGGGCCAATGGCATTGCCTGAGAACAAACCTCCGAAGTCGATTACATTCAGGCGGTTATTGAGATTCTCCCCGTCGGCTTGCAAACGCAGGGCACGCCCTTCTTTCTTATAAAGGTCGGCGCCAGCCGACGCGTTGATCGAGAGCATGGGTTTGATGCGTCCGCGATCAAAATTAATGCGGTCCACCACCGCCTGCCCATACTCGGCGAGCGCCTGACTATAGGTGCCGCCAAAATCAAACGGCAATCCGCTACCATATTCCGCGCCGGTGGCAATCCACAGCCTGGACGCCAGGTTGTAGCGAATGCGCGTACGGGTCGTGTTCCGCTGATCCTGCGAATCGGGAAAATGTCCGGTGAGCTGAGTCCTGGCGCTGACGGCATCGTCGCCAAGAAACAGCCCTCCCGTCACCGGGAACCAAGCGTTGCCCACGATATAGGAATAACTCAGAAAGCCCGAGAACCGCCCCCAATGCGGCACTTCGAGCTTGCCCTCCGCCCCGTAGATGATGGCCTTGCGAAACGCGATGGGAAAGCTCACCGCCGTGCTCAGGATTTGATCGTCATCGGCATAGTTGTTGACGTAACGCCGGAAATAGTTCGCATCAAAACGCAGTTGGCCGAACAAACTCTTGGTCGCGCCGAACTCGAAATAATTGCCGTGCGAGGGCTCGACGGGCAGCCGCAGGACACTGGGGTCCAGTGACGTGACCTGAGAAGAACTCGACAACAGAATGTTCTCGAACGATGGCGTCTGGAAAACGCGGTCATAGGAAGCATGAACCACCACCTTCGCAGCCGCAAAATTACGCGCGATCGAGACGCGCGGGCTGACCGCATTTTGATTGACCAGCAACTGATAGTGATCCCAGCGCAGACCGGCGTTGACCGTCCAGTTTCCGAGGTGAACGAGATCCTGAAGAAATGCGGCCTGTTCAAGATCGGGCCGGCTTCCAGTAAAGGCAAACGTTGAGGGCGTGCCGGGGTCGAATGGATTGTTGGCATCGATCGGATTTACGGTGATGATGTCGCTGAAGTTTTCGTGGAGAAAAAGGTTGTCAGATTCGAGGCCAGCCTTCCATTCGTGACGCCCATGATGGATAGAAACAGCAGCGTTGAAGTATCCCTCTTTAAAGTCGTTGTGCTGGAACGCAATGATCGGCCAGGAACTGTTGTTGGAGTTGAGATCATTGGAGTCGTCGCGAACCATGCCACGAAAGTCGGCCAGCACGTTGGACGAGAAGATGTGCTGATAACCAACGATGCCCATGGTCTCAAAATTGTCGGCGGTCTGCAGCTGGGGCGCGGTGCCCGGCGGATCCTGCAATTCCGGAAACTGCTGAATCTGTTCGTTGGGAATTTCGTAACGGGAAAGTTCGTGACGGACACTGAGCGTCAGGTGGTCCTTGGGAGTGAAATCGCGCTCGCCGCCAAGAGAGAAATCGCCCGTGGTGCCCCTGTTGGTGTAATTCGCGGGAACCACCGGATTGAGGTAATGCGCGGTCATATTGCCGGACGCGCTGGCGGAGACCGCGTTTTTTCCAAACGTATCCTCAACTTGGGCAAACGCGCCGGCAGTGTCGAAGCTGCCGCCGGAGAGAACAGCTTCTCCGTGCCAGCCGGGCTGCGAGTTACGCAGGGTGTTGACTTCCACCACACCTCCCATTTTTCTTCCGTATTCCGCCGGAATTCCGGCCGTGTAGATCGTCATCGAGTCCACGTCGTCGGCTTCGATCTCCGGACCGAAGCTGGGCGAGCGATTGTCGGTCAGCGGCACGCCATCGACTACGAACTGGGTTTGATACTCTGATCCTCGAGGGTGCAGAACTGCGTTGCCCTCATAGAGCCAGCCCGGCTGTGAGTTCACAAGATCCACTAGGGACCGCCCGGGCAACGAAGCGGCGCGGTCGGCGATGGTCTGCGCGTCGATGCGGTTCAGCGACGTGGTGCGGTCGGGATCAAGCAGCGTGCTTTCGGCGGTGACATTCACCGCGGTGCTCAGGGCGGCGATGCTGAGCTTCACCCGATATTCAGTAGGGAGAGCTGAACGGATTTGAATGACGCCGTCAAACGGGGAAAATCCTTCGTGTTCCACTTTCAGGCTGTAACGCCCGAATGGCAGGCTGCGCGCCGTCAGTGCGCCCGCGTCGTCCGTGACATAGGTGCGACGGAACTCGTTGGCATCGCTGGCAAGCTGAGCTGAGGCCTTGATCGCCAGACCATCGGGATCGGTCACTTTGAGGCGAAGTTCTCCCGTACTGCTCTGGGCTGGCAGCGGCAGAGCGCAGAGTAGAAAGATCGCAAGTCGCTGGGAGAACGCGCGCATGTCCGAAAGTTTGAGCGGGAATTATGCTAACAGTTTCGTCGAGCAGTTCCTCCCTGCGAGGTTCCAGGGGAACGCAGCCACAAGCTGCCGCTGATCTAAGAGGATTTTACAAACCGTAGACAAAGCTTTGACAAAACGTCCCGGGCACTCGGGCATGCTAGCTTGCAGATTCGGATTTCCGGTTGAAGCTTCCAGATACAAGCCGCCTGTGCTTTCCGGGCGCCGGGAAATCGGATCGTGGTCTTCACCCCCTCCATCGGGGGAATGAGGGAAAATGGGCGCTCGTACCGCAGGGGGTGCGAGTGCCCGTTTTGCTTTGAGACAAGCCGGCCTAGACGCACAGGTGGTCGCCTCGTCACTGCCTGGCGAGCATCCGGGGATTCCGCCCCAGCTCAACTGTTACAATCCGTGGTACCAAACAGGACAGCGATTTCCCTCTTTTGCCCAGCTGCGCGCAGCGTCGCAGGGCAGAAGTGACGATGCAAGCGTCCTGCGGGAACACAAACCAGCGCCATGAAATGTCCTTTTTGCGGATTTGCCAATGACAAGGTCGTAGACTCGCGCGAAAGCAAAGAGGCGGAGTCGATTCGACGACGGCGCGAATGCCTGAAGTGCGGCAAGCGCTTCACCACCTACGAGCGCATCGACGAAATTCCCTACATGGTGGTGAAGAAAGACGGACGGCGGGAAAAATTCGACCGCCAGAAAGTTCTCAACGGATTGCTGCGCGCTTGCGAGAAGCGGCCCGTTCCGATCAGCAAGCTGGAACAGATTGTCAACGAAGCAGAGTCGTTCGTCATCGAATCGGCCGAGCGAGAACGCAAGACCAGTGAACTGGGCGAGCTGATCATGAACCGCCTGCGGCGTTACGACAAAGTCGCCTACGTGCGTTTTGCTTCGGTCTACCTGGATTTTAAGGATGTGAAGGAATTCATGAATGAACTGAAGGATCTGGTCAAGACTAAGGATGTGGCCGAAGTCGCCAAGAAAGCCGTGGGAAAGGTTTAAAGCGGCGGAGCCTCGACAGAATTATGGTGAGGGTTTTGTATAAGGCGAACAGATAAGGGGCCGCAGTCATGAGTCATAAAGTAACTCTCATCCCCGGCGACGGCATCGGCCCCGAAGTCAGCAAGGCCACCGTCCGCATCCTGGAAGCGACTGGGGTGAAGTTTGAATGGGAAACCTTCGCGGTCGGGGCCGAAGCCTACGCGAAGTCCGGCGAATATATTCCAAAAGAAGTGATTGAGTCGATCGAGCGCACGCGCGTGGGATTGAAGGGACCGGTCACGACCCCGGTGGGCGGCGGCTTCTCCAGCATCAACGTTGCGCTGCGACAGAAGTTTGAGCTGTATGCCAACTTCCGGCCAATTCGAAATCTGCCGCACATTCCCACGCGCTATCCGGATGTGGATCTCATCATCGTGCGCGAAAATACCGAGAGCCTGTATTCCGGGCTCGAGCACGAAGTGGTGCCCGGCGTGGTCGAGAGCCTGAAGATCATCACCGAAAAAGCCTCCACTCGAATTGCCCGTTTCGCGTTTGAGTACGCTCGCAAGAATCAGCGCAAGAAGATCCACGCCATCCACAAAGCCAACATCATGAAACTGTCGGATGGATTATTCCTTCGCTGCTGCCGCACCGTGGCCAAGGAATATCCCGAGATTAGCTACGGCGAGCACATTGTGGACAACACCTGCATGCAGCTGGTGATGAATCCGTATCAGTACGACATGCTGGTGATGGAAAATTTGTACGGCGATATTATTTCTGACCTGTGCGCGGCGTTTGTCGGCGGTCTGGGATTTGTGCCCAGTGCTAACCTCGGAGACCACTGCGCGATTTTCGAAGCCGTCCACGGCTCGGCGCCCGACATCGCGGGCAAAAACATAGCGAATCCCACCGCCCTGCTGCGCTCGGCGTTGCTGATGCTGCGGCATCTCGACGAGCACAAGGCCTCCACGCAAATTCGCAACGCTCTCGAACGCGTATATCGGCATCCCGAAAAACTCACGCGCGACATTGGGGGCATGGCTGGCACTTCTGAGTTCGCCGATGCCGTTATTGAAGAAATGTCGAACGCCGAGACACCCTGACGAGTTAACGACCTGGTCCTTCCGGCGTCAGCGATGCTTCAGCGCTTCCAACTCTTCCAGCGTTCGCGGCCAGTCGGAACCCAGCAAGCGCGACAAGCCCCGGTCCGCAAGGACTTTGCCGCCTGTCTGGCAGCGGGCACAATAGTTCGTTTCTTTGTCGGCGTAGCGAATCCGCAAAACCTTCTCCCCACACCTCGGACAAGGCTGGCCGAAGCGGCCGTGGGCGGCCATCCCTTTGCGGAAGGCGGTCACTTTCTCCGGAAACGCTGACTGCGCCTCATCGCGCAGTCGGACGATCCACAACTGCAGCGTTTCCCTGGTGGCGGCAAATAATCTTTCCCACTCCGGTGGCGTGAGCTTTTGCGTGAGGGTGAGTGGCGATAGCTGCGCCGCGTGCAGGATCTCATCGGAATAGGCGTTGCCGATGCCGCTGAGCAGGCGGGGATCGGTGAGCGCGCGCTTCAGCGTATGGTTTTCAGCCGAAAGCACCATGCGAAATGAATCAAGGTCAGATTCGAAGACGTCGATTCCTCCAGCGTCAAAAGAATTGAGGGCCGCTTCGCCGCTAACTACATGCAGCGAAGCGCGGCGCTTGGCACCGGCTTCCGTGAGAACCAGCGAGCCGTTGGGAAAATCGAAAGCTGCCAGACTCTGGCGGCCCGCCAACTTCACATTCGAGCTGCGCCAGTGCAGCCGGCCGGCGATCATCAGGTGCAACACCAACCAAAGATCACCCTCCATGCCGATGGCAATGCGCTTGCCGACGCGGCGCAATTTTTCGACGGTGCGGCCTTCCGCACTCGCGAGCGGAGGCTCGACCGTTCGCAGCAGAAAAGGACTCGCCAAACGGATTCGCGTCATCGGCTGATCGACGATGCGCGATTCCAGGGCAGTCATGTAAGCGGAAATATCGGGCAGCTCGGGCATCCCTATCAGCTTGCATGGCTGCGCGCGGATTTGGCAACTCGTGCAATTGTTCGCAGAGCTCCACTCCGCCATTGACTCTCGCCGCAGATGGGAGTAGATTCGCGGGTTCTGGGGAATCAGGGGAATGTCGCGCACATCACGGCGTGTAGGGATAGTTCTATTCCAGCTGGGCGGACCCGACAGCCTGGAAGCGATCGAACCTTTTCTTTACAATCTCTTTTGCGATCCCGACATCATCGATTTTCCCTTCGCTCGCATCGGGCGCAAAGCGCTCGCCAAGCTAATCTCGACCACCCGCGCGCGGAAGGTGCAGCATCATTACGCAACCATTGGCGGATGCTCGCCGATCCGCCGCAATACCGAGCGGCAGGCACGGGCCCTCGAACTCGAATTGAATCGCCTGGGCGTGGATGCCCGCTGTTTCGTGGCCATGCGGTACTGGCATCCCTTCACCAGCGAGGCCATCGCCAGCCTGCGGCAGGCGGAATGCGACGAAGTGGTGTTGCTGCCTCTGTATCCTCAATACTCCTCGACCACCACGGGATCCAGTCTGAATGAGTGGCGGCGGCTCTTCCACGGGAACGTACGAGTCGATTACGTCGAGACTTTTTATCGCAATACGATCTATCTCGACGCGGTTGTGGAAAAAGTTGATGAAGCTTTACGCCGATTCCCTTCGCCAGGAGTGCCGGAGCTGGTTTTCAGCGCGCATAGTGTCCCCTTGTCGGTGATTCAGAAAGGCGACCCGTACCAGCGCCAGATCGAGGAAACGGTGCGGCTGCTCATGCAGTGCGGCTGCTGGAGCAATCGTCACCGCCTCTGCTATCAAAGCAAGGTTGGCGCCAGCAAATGGTTGCAGCCTTCACTGCATCAAACGTTGCATACGCTGGCCGCGGAACAGATTCGCGAGGTGTGTATCGTCCCGGTGGCTTTTGTTTCTGACCACGTGGAAACGCTCGGAGAAATCGATCACGAGGCGCGCGCTCATGCGCGGCGGCTGGGCTTCACGCAATTTGAAATGAGCGCCGGGCTGAACGATTCGCCGAAATTCATATCTGCTCTCGGCCAGATTGTATTGCAGGCCATGGGCGAAACGGCGCATCAGCATATTTCGACGCGTGATGAAGAATCGTTGAGAGCAATGTCTGCCCCGACTTACATGGCGGCCGCAGGGTTGGACTAGGACAGAAGTTATCGAAGTACAGGAGGAGACTCATGGCGGAACCGGAGACCGGTAAGGTCCATCCGAATCCGGAAGCAGCGAAACCTGCTGCCAAGGCCGCGGTGGATGCCACGAAGTATGTGGGCACGCCCGCGGTAGGAACCTCGAAAGCAGCTGCGTCGGCGGGCGTGGGCGGGACGGTACCTTTCACGGAGATCGACCGGCGGCGGCGCCGTTTTGTCTGGACATTGGTAACCGGCTTCCTGACCGCGTGGTTCATCGCATTCTTCCGTTTCTTTTTGCCTCGCACGCTTTTCGAACCCAACAGCGTTTTCAAGATTGGTTACCCCTCGGAGTTCGCGCTGGGTGTTGACACTAAGTTTCAGCAGAAATTTCGCATCTGGGTTGATCGCACTCCCGATCGGGTGTTTGTGATCTACGCGCGCTGCACTCACCTCGGCTGCACCCCCGACTGGAAGCCGAGCGAGAACAAATTCAAGTGCCCTTGCCACGGAAGCGGTTATGACAGTGAAGGGATTAACTTCGAAGGACCGGCGCCGCGTCCCATGGACCGTGCGCACGTGGAGTTAGCGCCCGACGGGCAAATTATTGTGGACACCTCGCGGCTGTATCAGTGGCCGAAGGGGCAGCCCAGCAAGTTCAACGATCCGGGAGCATTTTTGACGGGAGTGTAGGAACTATTGAATCCATGACTCATTGATTCATTGAGTCAATTTTTCGATCTCAGGACTCATATGGCTGACGAAAACAATCCGAGCGGGACGAACGGAAAAAACGGCAAAGTAGGACTGGTCGAGCGGGTCACGACCGGCGTCAAGGAAGACATTCAAGCCCTCAAGACTGATATCCCCGCGAAAGCGAAGGAACAGATCGAGGGGCTGAAAGATCCAACCAAGACCCAGGTCTACACTTCGATCTTCCGCCACAAGCACGACGACACCCCGCGCAACCGGGCGCTGGGCGTGCTTTCCAACGTGTTTCTGCATCTGCATCCGGCCAAGATCAATCGCGATGCGGTCCGCTACAGCTATACCTGGGGCATGGGCGGGATCACGTTTTACCTGTTCATCATCCTCACCTACACCGGCGTGCTGCTGATGTTTTATTACCATCCGAGCAAGGTGCAGGCGTTTCGCGACGTGCTCTATCTCGAGCACGACGTACCGTTTGGCAAGATTCTGCGCAACATGCATCGCTGGGCGGCTCACCTGATGGTGATCGGCGTGTGGCTGCACATGTTCCGAGTGTTTTTGACGGGCTCGTACAAAAAGCCGCGCGAGTTCAATTGGAACATTGGCGTGCTCTTGCTGGTGTTTACCCTGCTGCTCTCGTTCACGGGATATTTGCTGCCTGACGATCAGCTTGGCTTCTGGGCGGTCACGGTCGGCACCAACATGGCGCGCGCCACGCCGCTGCTGGGGCATGAAGGTCCGTTCGGTTCGATGCTGGGCATGACGCCGTATAACGACGTCCGCTTCGGCCTGCTCGGCGGATCGATTGTGGACGCGAATGCTCTGCTGCGATCCTACATTTGGCATTGCATCGGCATTCCGATCGTGGCTTCGATACTGATGATTGTTCACTTCTGGCGCGTGCGCAAAGACGGCGGCATCTCAGGCCCAGCGCAGGTCATGCTGGAAGCCGAAGGCGACAAGCCACGGCGCGGACCGAAGGCAGCGGGAGAGTAAGAAGCCCATCTATAGAGACGTAGCTTGCTACGTCTCAGCTGGCGGCAGCGCGAATGATGGTTCGAGAGACGTAGCAGGTTAGGTCTCTACAGGGAAACATTATGGACTGGCGACAACTTTGGGAAATCTGTTCGGCCCCGGATAACGTGCCCATCGTGGGCTTGATCCCGCTCCTCGGCTTCTACATTTATCTGGCGTGGAAGCAGGCGCATGCCAACGATCAGTTGATCGAACAACTCGAGGGCGACGCCGCGCTGGCCAAGACGCATCATCGCAAGACCTGGCCGTTCAAGCCCGGCTGGCAAAAAGAGGTGCACGTCTGGCCGTTTCTGCTGCGCATCGAATTTCTCGCCGCCATTATTGTCACCATCATCCTGATGGTCTGGTCGATCACGCTGAACGCTCCGCTCGAAGAGCCTGCGAATCCTAACCTGACGATGAATCCCGCGAAAGCGCCGTGGTATTTCCTCGGGCTGCAGGAGATGCTCGTCTACTTCGATCCCTGGATCGCGGGCGTCGTGATGCCGACGATGATCATCATCGGGCTCATGGTGATCCCTTACATCGATACGAATCCGCTGGGCAGCGGTTATTACACCTGGAAGCAACGCAAGTTTTCGATTGGGACGTTCATGTTCGGCTTCGTCATCTTGTGGGTCGCGATGATCATTATTGGGACGTTCATTCGCGGGCCGGGATGGCAATGGTTCTGGCCCGGGCAAACCTGGGATCACAACCGGCTGATCTACGAGGTGAACCGCGACTTGCCGGACCTGTTCGGCATCGTGTCGAACCTGGGCAAAGCCGTCTTCGGCGCGATCGTTGTCGGCGGATATTATCTGGCGGGCGGCGCGCTGGTGTATTCGCTGTTCCGCCGGCGCATGAAGAAAGATTTTCAGCGTATGAGTCTGCTGCAGTTTGCCCTGATGCAGTTTTTGCTGCTGACCATGGTGGCCCTGCCCTTGAAGATGGGGCTGCGGTTGCTGTGGCACATCAAGTATGTATGGATCACGCCCTGGTTCAATATTTAGGGCGTCCTTGGCCGTTGGCCGTTCGTGGTTGGCCTAAAGCCATCGCCGGCAGAGAAATGCGAACGACCAACGACGAACGACCAACGACTGGTTCCGGAGGAAGCGGTGCCTGAACAACCTATCCCCGAGCAGGATCCGATTACAAGCAAGTCTTACGCCGCATATTACGTGATTGCGACGGTGATTCTGGTCGCGACGCTTTTCTGGGCATTGTGGGACGAGGCTTGGGGGCAGCGCCCATGGAAGGCCTTCCAGGAACAGTGGAAGACCCGCTACAGCGCATTCCTGAGTACTGCGCGGTCGAAGTCGGCTAGTTCAGAGAAAGACGTCGAACAGAACCCGGACTATGCCGCGCTTAAACAGGCTTACGACAAGGCATATCAGGATTCCAAAGCTGCGGGCGAAGAGGCGCGCAGAAAGCTGGACGACGCCAGCGCCCGACTGCTGGCCGTGCAGAGCGTTTTCACCGACCGGCGCGCGTACGTGAATGCGCTTACCTACGAACTGGAAACCAGCACCAGCGCGTCGGCGAAAGCTAGCAAACAAAAAGACATTGATGCTTACAAGGCCGAGAAGGCCACCGTTGAGTTCCCTGACGGAAGCAAGAAGCAATTCACCTTCCCGCAACTGGAGGAAACATACAACGAGATCCGCGATGAGCGCACCAGGCTGAGCCTGGATCTCGGCGCCGTGCTGAAGCCGGTAACTGCAGCCAAAGCAAAGATGGACGAATACATCTCCGACCACATGGTGGAGCTCACGCCGGCGCAGATCGATGGTCTGAAAAAGAAAACGGCGGATTGGGATCCGGCGATCGTGCAGATCAACGTGGCCGAAGCGAACATTGTGGACCGCTGCGAATCCTGCCACATGGGATCGCGCGAGCCGCTGAAGATTACCGAAGCGGCCATGACGTCGAAGGGCGAGAAGAAACCGGATGAGTATGCGGCGGCGTTTGTGAGCCATACTGAACCGGAGTTGCTGAAGATTCATGACCCTGAGAAGTTTGGCTGCTCGCCTTGTCATCAGGGCAACGGTCGTGCCACCACGAGCGTGGAGAAGGCGCACGGAAATTACGAGCACTGGCTGTGGCCTCTGTTTCCCAAAGAGAATGCACAGGCGGGTTGCCAGACCTGCCATGCCGCCGACATGGTGCTGGTGAGTGGCGATGTGCAGTGGCAAACCATCAACAATGGCAAAGATTTGTTCCGGCAGCGAGGCTGCATGGGATGCCACCGCTATGAGGGATATGACAAAGAGCCCGAAGATCTGAACTCGATCGGCCAGCAACTCAAGCAGATCGAAACTCAGAAGCGAGACAACCTGAAGCAGACGGCTGATCTCATGAAGCAGGCAGATGCGGCAGCGTCGAACGAGGAAGCAAACCGGCTGAACGGCCAGGCAGTGGACTTGAGAGTGGCGAACAGCAAGCTGGACGGGCGTTTGCAGCAGCTCGATTTCCAGTCGCACAGCCTGATGCAGGACATGAAGAAGGTCGGGCCGAACCTGAAAGATGTTCGGCTCAAGCTGAACAAGAACTGGATTCCGGTGTGGCTGAAGAAGCCTTCGGATTTCCGTCCCACCACCAAGATGCCGAACTTCCGCCTGTCCGATCATCAGATTCAGGCGATCTCGGCTTACATTTGGCAATCCGGATTCAGCGACCCGCTGCCCAAGCACAAGCCCGGCAACGCGGCGCACGGAAAAGAATTATTCGAAACCCGCGGCTGCCTCGCCTGCCATTCGATCGGCGAGGGCGATCAGATCGAGGGCGGGGTGTTCGCCGCGAACCTGACTCGCGTGGGCGAGAAGGCGAACTACGATTATCTTGTCCGCTGGATTCACAACGCGCGGGAGCGCACGCGTCCCTACTGTCCGTACGAAAAAAAGGATATTGGCCCCGAAGATTACGCCAAGAAGGGGCTCCCCTACCAGTTCGATCTCGATCATAGCCAGTGTCCTAACGACGGCCACGAACTGCAAGTGCAGAACATGACCGTGATGCCCAGCCTGCGCCTCGCACCGGAAGACGCAGAAGATATCGCGACGTATCTGATGACGCAGAAAAAGCAGGAGCCGTCTTCGTATGCCGACGCGGCGTTCATGGATGATCCCGCGTTGAAAGACGAAGGCAAGAAGTGGGTGCGCCATTTTGGCTGCTCGGGCTGCCACGAGATTGCTGGCTTCGAGGACGAAGGCCGCATCGGCACCGAACTGACCTACGAAGGCAGCAAGCCGATCGAGCGTCTCGACTTCGCGCTGTTTACCACGGTGGCGCAGCGCGGCGGCAGCGATGCCGAACCGATTACAGATAAGGAAGATCTCGCCCGTCTGCCCGACGGCCCCGCGAAAGAGCCCTGGTACAACCAGAAAGGATTCTTCGAACATAAGCTCGCCGAGCCCAACGTTTACGACAAGGGCAAGGTCAAGGGCGACCTGGAAGCTTCGCGCATGCCCAACCTGCATCTTACGAAGGAGCAGGTCCTCGACCTCACCACGTTCCTGATGGGAAGCGAAGAGACTTCCCTGCCCGCGAGCTATCAGTACAAGCCGGGCGATGCGCGGCACGACATTCAGGAAGGCTGGTGGGTCATCAAGAAATATAACTGCATGGGCTGCCACCAGTTCATCCCCGGCCAGCAGACGATCCTGATGGGATTGAAACAGTATCAGGATATTCAGGAGCAGTTACCTCCGAAACTCCTAACCGAAGGTGCACGTGTCGATCCGGAATGGCTGCGGAAGTTCCTGTCGAATCCAGCGTTAAGCACGACCGACACGAATCGTAACGGCGTGCGGCCCTATTTGAAAGTTCGCATGCCCACGTTCTCGTTTTCAGACAACGAACTGCGCAAGCTGGTGCGCTTCTTCCAGGCACTGTCGCAACAGCCGATGCCCTACATCCCGGAGGAAGTACCAACGCTCACCGCGAAGGAAAACGACATGGCGCGCAGTTTGTTTTCGAGTGCGGCAGCGCCTTGCCTGAAGTGCCATGCTACGGGCGATCCCGCGCACGATAAGATCGCGACCGCGCCCAACTTCCTTCTGGCAAAGGAGCGGCTGAAGCCGGACTGGGTCGAGCGCTGGATTACCGATCCGCAGGCGGTCAGTCCCGGGACGTCCATGCCCTCAGGGTTATTCAAGCAGCAGGAGAACCAGTGGGTGTTTGCGGGGCCAACTCCGCCTTCATTCCAGGGCTACGCGGGCGATCACCGAAAACTGCTGACCGATTATATTTTTCAACTAACACCGGAAGAGCAGCGGCGGGTGGCTTCTGCGATGCCGCACGCGGCCGTCGTTCAACCCACGACGGGAAGCAAACATGCCGCGGTGGTGGCGTCGCATCCGGCAGCGGGCGGTGGATCGCGGTAGAATGGCGGGTTCGGCAAGGATTCGATAAGTTCGCGTCATGTCTGAAAGCGATGGAAGCATCCACTATTAAGGAGAGAGCGACATTATGAATAAGAAAACAAGTTGGACGATGATCACCGTCAGCGCGCTGGCGTTGTGCTTCTTACTGATTGCATCCGCATGCAACAAGAAAGAAGAGCAGCCTTCCGGCCCTGCGGCGGAACAACCAGCGGCGGCGCCGGCGGCGACTCCGATCGATCCGGCCACCGTTGCCACCGTGAGCGGCACCGTAAAATTCGACGGCGCTGCTCCCAAGGCGACGAAGATCGATATGAGCCAGGACCCCGCCTGCAAAGGTATGAACGAGGCAGAAAACGTTGTCGTCGATGGCGGGAATCTCGCCAACGTATTCGTGTACGTGAAGGATGGCCTGGGCAGCCGCACGTTTGATGTTCCCACGACCCCAGCCGTGCTCGACCAGAGCGGCTGCAAGTATCATCCCCATGTGCTGGGCGTGATGGCTGGACAAACCGTGCAGATCAAGAACGACGACCAGACCACCCACAACATCCATCCCACCCCGAAAGACAATCGCGAGTGGAACGAATCGCAGCCACCATCTTCTCCGGCGATCGAGAAGAATTTCGCCCGCGAAGAGATCATGCTGCCGGTCAAGTGCAACCAGCATCCCTGGATGAAGATGTATATCAGCGTGGTGAAGAGCCCGTTCTACGCGGTAACCGACAAGAGCGGAAAATACGAAATCAAGGGCCTGCCCCCGGGCGACTACACCATCGCCTTCGTCCAAGAGAAGCTGGGCGAGCAGGACCAGAAGGTTACGGTCGCCGCCAAAGACAGCAAGGTCGTAGACCAAACCTTCAAGCCGGCTGCCGAGTAAGTGAGTCATAAGCTGAATTGAAAGTTGTTTTGATGTTGATTTGATGACGACGAACCGTTCACGGGCAGGCTGCCCGCGCGTTGCAGTCTGCTCTGTTTTAGAACTCGGAACGTCCGCTACTGTCTTCCAAACCTTCCTGACCTGGGGAGCGCCGCTCTGAGAGCCGTTGAAATAACGTACAACCGGGCCCATCACGCCTTCGCCGTGTTTACGGCGTGCGCCACGCTGGTCGTGATTACCGCGGGTGCGCTGGTCACCAGCAATGACGCAGGGCTGTCGGTTCCCGACTGGCCAACCTCGTTTGGCTACCTGGTGAAGGTGCCACATTTTGTGGGCGGCATACGCTATGAATGGAGCCACCGCATGGTGGCTGGCACGCTGGTATCGCTGACATTGGCCATCGCCATCTGGACTCTGTTGGTGGAGCGGCGCCGCTGGATGCGATGGCTGGCCGTGGGCGCATTCTGCACGGTCATCGCGCAAGCCATTCTGGGAGGGCTCACAGTTTTGTTCTTTCAGCCGCCGGCAGTTTCCACGGCGCACGCCACGGTGGCGCAAACATTTTTCTGCATCGCGGTCGCCATCGCACTTTTCACTGGACGCAAGTGGGTGGAGGAACAGCCGCGCGTCGAGTTCGATTCGCGCCATCCCAGCCTGTTCACGCTCACTTTGCTCTCCATCTTCGTACTCTACGTGCAACTCATCCTGGGCGGGATGTTTCGCCATCACGGCATGAGCTGGTGGCCGCACGTGGCGAATGCCGCGATCGTAACGTTCGTGCTGGCATGGACCGCCATCCGCGCGATTTCGGCGCATTCGAATATTGACGCGTTGCGGCGCCCTGCCATTTTGATGCTCTCGCTTTTGATCATGCAGCTTTGCCTGGGCTTCACGGCCTTCGTCACTCGCGTAGCCTGGGGCAAGAGCGCGGTACAGCCTGAGCTCCCCATGGTGGTCTCCACCGTGGCTCACGTTGCGGTCGGAGCCTTGCTGCTGGCAACCACCGTGATTCTGTCGATTCAAGTGTGGCGGCATCTTCCGGTCGCTCTTGCAGAACGCCAGGGACATGCGGAACGGGGTCCTTCCGCCGCATGACCGAACGACATGAGCGTGATCGGGCCAACATGATCAGACCAACCTGATCAAGCCGGCTGGCCGTCGTTTCCTCACGAAGGAATGCGACCGAATGTCGTAAACTGGTTGTGTGTTCATTGTTGATAGGCCCAAGGATCACCGTGGCTTCTAAGATCGCTGCATTCGCGGATGCTGGCTCGGAAGTTGAGCAGACTTCCTCGGCGCCGGTCATTTCCGTACAAGACCTCATTCACCGCTACGAGAACCGGACTGCACTGAACGGTATCTCATTCGATGTGCGTCCTGCGGAGTTGTTTGGACTGCTGGGTCCGAACGGCAGCGGCAAGACCACTCTGTTTCGGATTCTTTCCACGTTGATGATTCCGACCGCCGGCCATGCGCTGGTGATGGGTCAGGATGCTGCGAAAGATCCGTCCAGCGTTCGGCGTCTCATCGGGGTCGTGTTTCAGGCGCAGAGTGTCGATCCCAAGCTCACGGCATACGAAAATCTGTGGCATCAGGGGCATTTGTATGGCCTGCGCGGCGCGGCGCTGAAAAATCGCGTAGCGGAGATCCTGGAGCGCGTTGGCTTAGCCGACCGCGCCAAAGAACGCGTCGAAACCTTTTCCGGTGGAATGCAGCGGCGGATCGAACTCGCCAAGGGACTTCTGCACCATCCGGGAGTTTTACTTCTCGACGAGCCCACGACCGGTCTTGATCCCGGAGCGCGCCGCGACCTGTGGCAATATCTGCAGACCCTGCGCGATGAAGAACAGGTTTCCGTGCTCGTGACCACGCATTTGATGGAAGAAGCCGAGCGCTGCGACCGGCTGGCCATCTTGAACGAAGGGAATCTGGTAGCGCTGGGTACCCCAGCGGAATTGAAAAGCGAAATCGGCGGCGACGTCATCATTCTGGAAGCCACGCGGGACGCAGCTTTGCTGGCGGAACGAATTCGCGTGCGCTTCCTGGTCGAGACCACTGTCCTGGAAAACCAGGTGCGGATCGAACGCCAGAATGGACACCGATTTGTAACCGATGTGGTCGAGGCATTCCCGGGAGAAATCGAGGGCATCTCGGTGAGCAAGCCCGCACTCGAGGACGTTTTTATTCGCCGCACCGGACACAAGTTCTGGAGCGAGACCAGCGAAGCGCCGCCCCGCCCCGAGATCGGTCACACAAAAAGTCGTCCAGGAAAAGATCAGTCCACAAATAACAGGAGGTAGCTTGCGCGCCATGATGCTTGTGCTTTCTCTGCTGCTCGGGATCATTCCTCTCCTCGGCGTGGTCTGGATTCTGACGAGCGGAATGATTACGCTGTGGCCATTTTCGGCCACTGTCGATGGGCTTTTTATGAGCCTGATCCTGCTCGCGCTTGCGGGTTGCTTCTTCCTTAACGCTTACTGGGAGATGAACGACGCGGGCATGCTGGGCTTCCTTCATAAGAAAAAAGAAATCGCCGCGCCCGCACCCGCAAAGGCACCGGCGCCAGCCCCGAAAGCGAGTTGAGGTTCATGGCAACGCAGACTACAACTTTGGCCCAGCCGATTGCGACTCCCCCCGTGGGATTGCTGCTGCCAGCGTTTACCTTGTGGTGGCGCGAGATTGTGCGCTTCTACCGGCAGAAAACGCGCGTAGTCGGTGTGCTGGCTTCGCCGCTGGTGTTCTGGCTGGTAATCGGCTCGGGATTCGGCACATCTTTCCGCTCCGGTGGCGGACCAAGCCAGCAGCACTACCTGGATTATTTTTACCCCGGCGCACTGATCATGACGGTGCTGTTCACTTCCATCTTCACCATGATGTCGGTGATCGACGACCGCAAGGAGGGCTTTTTGCTCTCGGTGCTGGTCGCTCCGGTGCCGCGCTCCGCCATCGTGCTCGGCAAAGTTTTGGGTGGGACCACACTTTCTGCGATCCAGGGCATGATTTTCCTGATCTTCGCGCCGTTCACCGGCGTGCATCTCGATGTTGTCCAGGTTCTGCTGGTGGCGGTGGTCGTGTTCCTGGTTTCGTTTGCTCTGACAGCTCTGGGCTTCGCCATCGCCTGGCCCATGGATTCTTCGCAGGCTTTCCACGGCATTGTGAATCTTTTCCTGATTCCGTTGTGGCTGCTATCGGGCTCGCTGTTTCCGCTCACCGGCGCTTCGCTCTGGATTCGCCTGCTGATGCGCCTGAATCCGCTCACCTACGGCGTGGAGGCGCTGCGAGACCTGCTTTATCCGGACGCTGTATCCGTATTTCCGCTGTCGTCCGCCATAGCGACCCTGACTCTGTTTTCTCTGGTCATGTTCGGCCTTGCCCTACTCATGGCCAATCGCCGCACTACTAGGCCCGCGGCGTGATTCCTCGTCAATCTGAATGCGCGTCCTTTCGAGGGCATTGTCCGGTTCTGGTTTGGAGTGAAGCGATTTTTTTATGTCGGTACTGAAGCTTAAAATCGACGTCTCCGGCACCGTCGGCGACGAGGCCTGGCGCGAGATTCGACAGTTCGATCAGATTCAAAGCGCCGATTTCGGTCCGCAGTTCGGCAGCGGCGGACGCTGCAATCACGCCGCCGACGCTCCGCACGCCAAGGGGGAATGGATCGGCGCCGAAATCCAGCTCCAGACTCTGCTTCTGGCGCAATACGCCATGTCGCACTACCTGGAGCAGGAACGCGTACTCGACGCGGATGTCGAGGATTAGGCGCGGGACTTCGATCAAACGATTCCCGGCCCCGGACCCCGAATTCTTTCTCCGCACTGTTAACCAAGTCCTCCGCCAAACGTTATAACCAGCAGAGCGGACAACGATCGCTGCTGGGCCGTTTGGAACAGCACTGCCCAGAGATTAGCGGATTCCATGCCGCATCTGCGCGAAGGAGCAAGGCTATGAATCCAGACATCATTGTGGCATTTACGCTTCCAGGCACGTTCAGTTGGTTGGCATGGCTCATCTTCAGCACCATCCGCCGCTATAAGATTGCGAAACTGCAGTCGGAAGTGCAGACCAAGCTCTTGGATAAAGTCGCCTCTGGTCAGGAACTGCTGGCCTACGCACAAACCGAGGTCGGACGGGAGTTGCTCGAATCGCTTAAGGTCGAGCAGCGCGTGTCGCCTTACGGACGGATCATCGGGGCGATGCAAACCGGAATCATCGCCTTGCTGGTGGGTTCGGCTTTTCTGTTTCTACGCTCCCGTGTGCCGGGCGATGCCGAGGAAGGATTCCTGGTGTTCGGCACCATCCTTTCATTCCTGGGGCTCGGCTTTGGCATTTCGGCCGGGGCTTCTTACTACCTGTCGAGGTCGTTTGGCTTATTGAACGGAACACGGCAGTAGCTCGACGGATTCAATGCCAGGCGTGTCACAACTTCGTGGTTTACAACTCCGCGCCATAGACCTGGGATTGGCCCCCATTGTGGCGACGGAGTCCACTGGACCGCTCGCGGAGGACCGATTGCGGATGGACGAGGCTGCCTTCCGCGCATTTTACGAGCAGACGGCCCACCCCCTTCTTGGATATTTATTGCGAGTTACGGGTGATCGCGATCTCTCCGAGGACGTGTTGCAGGAGTCCTATTGCCGCTTCTTGTCCCATGAGATCCCGGTGATGGATGCAGCCCAGAGTAAGAGCTACCTGTTCCGAACCGCAAGTAACGTGCTGCGCGACCGCTGGCGGAAGCGCAAGGAAGAGCCACTCCCCGAATATGCCTCAGAAATGGCGTCGACAGCCCCTCATCCCGAGCGTAGGATGCAGGTGCGTCAGGCGTTGTGGCAGTTGAAACCTCGCGAGCGTCAACTTTTGTGGCTGGCTTACGTGGAAGGCTCGAACCACAAAGAGATTGCGGATTGTACCGGACTAAGGGCAGGCAGCATCCGCTTGTTGCTTTTTCGCGCCCGGCGCAGGCTTGCCGGTCTCATCCGCAATGGCCCTCGCCGCTCCGATCAAGAGGTGGATGCATGAAGGAAAACTACTGCAACCGAGAAGAACAGGTGTTTGCCGCGCTCTGTGCCGACTCGCATGACGCTGAGATTCTCAGTCACGCCCGTAACTGCCCGATCTGCTCAGAAGTCCTGCTGGTCACCAAATCCTTACGGGAGGTCACAGAGCTCACAACGAACGAACTCAGTGGCCTGCCCGATGCGGTCCTGATTTGGAGGAAAGCACAAGCGGCAGTCCGAGAGACAGCGCTGGCCCGGGCTACTCTTCCCATCCGGATCGCCAGAATCTGCACGCTTGTCATGGCAATACTTGCGGCACCCTGGATACTCGTGGAATCCGGTCATCTGTGGCCCGAAGCTCTGGGTTCCGTGATTTGGCGCTGGCCTTCGGGGTTAAACGAAACTGCTCTTCTGCTTATCATCACCGGAACCGTCTGTATCGTCTTGAGTTCCTGGTACATGCTGCGGGAAGAGTAGCCACTGGCCCAACAATCCTTCTGTTATAGTTTCCCTTCGGCTCACTCATGTCTGCCTTTCCCGATTCCCAGCCCCAGAATTCCGCTGCCACCGAAACGCCAAATCCTTTACCCAAACGCGGCATGTCCCGCACGCAGAAGATTCTTTTCTTCGTCACCGGCTGGCTGATCGTACTGATGCCATTTCTGTTCTGGTGGAACACGTGGTTCGGGAGGCAACTTTCGAATCAGCAATTGACGACTTACCTACACGACGATAAGAAACCGCGGCACATCCAGCAGGCACTCGTGCAGATCAGCGAGCGCATCTCCCACCGCGATGCTGCTGTCGCGCAGTGGTATCCCGAACTGGTTATGCTGGCCGCCGATCCCGTGGAAGAAGTTCGCAACACCGACGCCTGGGTCATGGGCCAGGACACGTCAGCTACTGGTTTTCACGAGACGCTGCTGAAGATGCTCAACGATTCCTCGCCCATGGTGCGGGGAAACGCCGCGCTCTCGCTGGTGCGCTTCGGCGATGCCACCGGGCGTCCGCAAATCGTAGCCCTGCTGCAGCCCGCGCAGATCACGGCTCCAAAAGCCGGACGCATCGCCGACTCCGACCACCCCGGCACGGCGATTCACCAGGGCGGCCTCATCGCGAAACTTACCCCCACCGACCAAGCGACCACCGGTCTGGCACCACAGGCGACGATCGAGATTCGATCGCCAATTCCCGGTCGCATTCGATCGGTGGCGGGGACGGGAACGAGTGTTATGGCCGGCGCCGAGATCGCAGTGGTCGAACCGGGAACGGAACAAGTCTGGGAGGCACTGCGCGCGCTGTATCTTATCGGACGACTGGACGATCTTTCCGCGATTCGTCCCTACGAGCGGGATCTTCCAGACATTTCGAACGACGTGCGGCAGCAGGCCGAGGAGACGGAGAAAGCGATACAGCAGCGGGCGAAGTAGCTCTCGGGACGTCGGATGTCAGCAAAACCAAGGCTGTGTCGACTCCCAGTGGTGATTGGAGCATCGTAAAAGGTTAGAGCCTTCGACTGCAGCACGAAATTCGCCTCGCGAATTCCGCGCCTTCGCCCAGGACGACAAGTGTTTTGATTGGCAGCCGAAAGTGTAGCGTTCAAGCTAAGAGTTAATGGCTGACAGCTATGAGCCGCTCCTCAAATCGCCATCGGCCCGACTTCTTTTTCCACTTCAACCGTATCCACCATCGCGATGGCGTCCCACGGACAGCCGTCGAGAAAGCAGCCATCCGGGCCTTTGCTGAGGCACTTCTTGCAGCCGATACACAGGATGGGGTCGATTGCGATGCGGCCAAACGGCGTACTGTCTTCGTCCGCCACCCAGAACATGCAATCTTCCACCGGACAATATTCCACGCAGGCAGGCGAGCCGGCACATCCGGTACAGCATTCCGTGATCACGGCCAGCTCTTTCGGCTTCTTCTTACGCGGCGTGGCGATCCCTTTGGACCTAGGTTCGGACTTCATCTCGTCGGGAACCATCCCAACGGCTCTGGTGGCGCCGGGTGCGGCAGGCATGCAGAGATTATACCTTACGGAGCTTTCGGCTCTAGCCTGTCTCTTGTGGCCTTACGTCCCTGCCGTCGAGACTTGGCTCCGCTTGAATGTTTCCGCGGAGTCCGGCTTGAACGCTGTTTTATCGTCAGCAAACCTGCGGCAGAAAGCCTTTAGCTCCTGGGACGATGCTGTTATCGTATCGGTATCGTCCGCGACGGTAGCCAAAGTGACCGTCCTCGCCGCCGTCGATTTCTTCAGCCAGTCGGAGTCGATGGGCGTGAGAGAAAACGTGTCCTTGTCGAATCTTGCGAGAAAGATGCTGTGCCTCGCCGCGCACATGGCACACACATCTTTGTCCAGCGGCGAGACGTCCAGGAAGTAGTGGGCATGCAGTTTAACCAGCCGGGCCTGAACGTGGGTCCTGTCGTCGCTGCATCCCTCGCCTTGCTTGACCGATTGCAGGTCGTAGACGTCATCCTTGGCCGCGATCGTCAGCAGGGTTGTGCATTTGTCATCAATCACGGTCCAGGAACCAATCAGGCTCTGGTCAAAAACCAGATCGGGATCCTTCTTCGACAAAAAGCCATCCTCATAAAGTTCGTTGATTGACGTCACCCAGCACCCAGCAAGCACGAGCAGGACTACGAGTACCAGGGCGATTCCTGCAATCTTTGAAATGTTGCGAGAACAGACGACGCCGAAGAAAGCCATGAACACCCCCTCGGATAGAGTTTTCGAGCCTATGCGCTGCTCCTACCGACCCAAAATGATACTCCGCCCACCGTTTGTGATACCGCGCACCATTTCTGCACAGCCGATTCTGCTATAGTGAACCCCTGCAAAGGAGCATCTATGGCAGGAAAAAGTCTGAACCGGGTTCAGTTGATTGGCAATCTTGGAAAAGATCCGGAAGTGAAATACACGCCCAGCGGAACGCCCGTGGCCAAGCTGACCATCGCTACCAACGAGCGCTTCAAAGATAAAAGTGGCGAGTGGCAGGACCGCACCGAGTGGCACAACGTGGTGCTCTGGCAACGCCTTGCCGAGATCGCCGGCGAATATTTGAAGAAGGGCGGCAAGGTTTACGTCGAAGGCCGCCTGCAGACCCGCTCCTGGGACGACAAAACCTCCGGCCAGAAAAAGTATATGACCGAAGTGGTCGGCAGTGATCTGATCCTGCTCGGCGGACGCGGCGAAGGCGGCGGAGATTCTGGAAGCTCGCGCGGCTCCCAGTCTTCCAGCGGCGGCGCAAGTCATTTCGACCAGCGTGTGCCCGAGGCCGAGCAAGCTGCGGCCTCCGGCCCGATCACGGACGAAGATATCCCGTTCTAGGTGTTTTCCCATGACCGAACAGCTAGCCGACAAGAAGTGCGTACCCTGCCGCGGCGGCACGCCGCCGCTCAAGGGCAAAGACCTCGAGGTGCTGCACAAATCCGTTCCCAAGTGGACTGTGGGAAACGAACATCACCTTACGCGCGAATACAAGTTTCCCGACTTCGCCAAGGCGCTTGAGTTCGTCAACAAGGTGGGCGCCGTAGCGGAAGAGCAGGGCCACCATCCCGACATTCTGCTGGCCTGGGGCAAAGCAGAAATCACGTTGTGGACTCACAAGATTGACGGCCTGACGGAAAGCGACTTCATCATGGCCGCCAAGATCGACCGTGTCTCCGGCGCGTAGAAAGCCGCAGGACGAGTCACCACCGCCGTCCCTGCGGCCCGGAGCCTGCTCTGAGCGAAGTCGAGTGGTGAGCGTCCTCGCCCGCCTGGCCTACGGTAGGACGGTTCGGTTATCGCCCTCAAGGTTTGCCCACCGCACCTCTTCCTTCTGCCGAACCCTCTTCTGCCGAACTCTCCGCCGGGCGGTTGGGCTGTAGTTGCAACGCCGCTACCCGCTCACATTCCCTGTTTAAGCCCTCCATAAAGTCACGCGTCCCTCGTTCAATGGCGGGTCCGAGGGCGAAGCCAAAAGTCCGCGAACCGGCTCCGACGAACTCCCCCCGGAAGTGAATCTGCGTTTCCTGATCGGAGGCCGCAAGGAACGTCAGCCTGGTTTCGAACGTAATCCCGAGGAAATGACTCATGTATGCGATGCGACTGGGAGACTCAAAGTGCAGTAGTACCTGATCGGAAGTGACTGGAACAACGCCCTGGCTCTTGACGCGCATGCGACTGCCTTCTTCCCACGGGTTCCCGATCCACTCCACGCCGGTGACCACGGTGCAGCGCTGCCACGCGTCGGTGTCGGTATAAATCGCAAAGGCGGTTGCGACGGGACACTTCACGAGGACCCGAAATTCGAAGAAGCCCATTGCGTCCTCGGCAAACCGATTCTGGATGAGGGCATCCAATTACCCCGTGCAATGCAGAGTAGGCGAAAACAGCGCGCAGAGCAACTACTCAGCAAGATCTTACTCAGCAAGATCTACTCAGCAGGATCCGAATCCTCAGCCTCAGTTTTTTTCATCGCATGTCTCATGGCCAGCGCCCACAGCGCAGCCGGCACGAGCATGATCATTCCCGTGCTGCTGGCCACCGTGCGCGCGGGGACGCCCCAATCCATGAAGCGTCCGCAGAAATACGCTCCGGCGGCGATGGTCAGCATCGAGAGGCCAAGATCGGCGGCGAAGACGCGCCCGCGGAACCGGTCTTGGGTATGAAGTTGTAACAGCGTGGTCGAGAAAACCCACACCGTCGAGCCTCCCGCGTGCGCAAGCATGGCGCAGGCGGCGGCCGTCCACACCGTGCGCGCGCTCCCGAGAACTCCGTAACCAACCGCTACGGTGAGATAACCAAACAGAATTCCAAGCTGCAGCCGGCGATCGTTGCAGGCGGCCCAGCGCGCCACCACCATCGGTCCTATCATCGCGCCGAGACCGCGACCGCCCAGAAGAATGCTCATGCCGAGCATGCCTCCGCGTGCGGCGTCCATGCCGCGCCAGTGCAGCGCGAACTCGCGTTCTCCCATCACGGTGAAGATCACCCAGCTGGGACCAATCATCAGTTCGCCGGCTTTCGCAAAAACCGTGGGAAAGAGCATGCGGTGGTTGCGCACGTAGCGAATGCCCTCCAGCACCGGCGAAAAATCGACCAAATCGCGGGGGCGAAGCGGAGCAGCCAATTCCGCGTGGGGCTCGGCAAAACGCATTCCGCTGATAAGAATCGCCGAAGCCAGGAACGACAGTGCATTCAGGACGAACACCGCGTCGCGGCCAAAAAAGGCAGCAACCAATCCACCCACCGAAGCACCAATCAACAGATTCACCGACCAGGTCGCCGACGACAGCGTGTTGGCGATGAGCACCTCTCCCCGTGCCGCAATGTTCGGAAGCACCGAACTGCGCGCCGGCTCAAAAAACGCCGCCATGATGGTCTCGCCCAACAACAGCGGATACACCAGCCACACCGTCGACCGCGACCGAACCAGCAGCATAGCCAGAACAATCACGAAGCGCACCAGGTCGGCGGCGATCATCACGTGCTTGCGCCGCAGCCGGTCGTTGATCACGCCCGCGGTGGGGCCCACCAGAGTTTGCGGCAGAACCTGCAGCACCAGCGCCAGCGCGACCGAGCTGGGACGTCCCGTCAACTGCAGCAGCAGCGTGTAGATCGAAAGCGTGTAGAACCAATCGCCAATCTCGCTGACGATCTGCGCCATCCACAAGCGGCGAAAATTGCGGTTGCCGCCAAGCAGCCGCCCGTAGGACGCCAGCGAGATGGAAGGTATCGCGATCTCCGGCTGCGGTTCCATAGTGCGGCTCGAGAATGAGGTCCCATTACGAGGGCGGGTGCCCCATTTCTCGCGTTTTTTGCGAGAGGTGGGGGTTTTGATCTTCAGTTAGAAACAACTTTTCGGGAATCACGCTGTCCAGCAGCGACCTACGAACCCGGCCGCAGCTTGTGCTTGAGGTCTTCGGCGATCTGTTTGCCGTGGAAGCGTCCATTTTCGATGAAGATTTCGTTGGTACGCGATCCCGCCACGATCACGCCCGCCACATAAATCCCCGGCACATTGCTTTCGAGCGACACCGGATCGCACACCGGACGGCATTGCTCGGATGACAGTTCAATCCCCATGCTGCGCAGAAAATCGTAGTCAGGATGGTAGCCGATCAGCGCCAGCACAAAATCATTGTTCAGGTGTAGCGGACCGCGCGGCGTGACCAGCACCACGTGATCGGGGCCAATCTCTTGCACGCTGCTGTCGAAGTAAGCCACAATCTCGTTGTTCTTGATGCGGTTTTCGATGTCGGGCTTGATCCAGTACTTCACGTGGTGGTGCAGATGCGCTTCGCGGTGCACCAGCGTCACGCGGGCGCCGTGCCGCCACAGATCGAGCGCCGCAATGGCGGCGGAATTCTTGCCGCCGATCACCAGCACTTCGCTGTCGTAGTAAGGGTGAGGCTCGCCGTAATAGTGCGACACCTTGGGCAGGTCCTCGCCCGGGATACCGAGCTGATTGGCCAAATCGTAGTAGCCCGTCGACACGATCACTTTTCGCACGTGATAATCATGTGGCCTGCCGGCACGATCGGTGGCCGTGATGCTGAACTTGCCGTCTTCTCCGAGCACGGTCTTGACCCACTCATACTGCCGAACGTCGAGCTTGTAATGTTCCGCGACCTTGCGGTAATACTCCATGGCCTCTTCGCGCGTAGGCTTCTGCAGCGCGGTAGTGAAGGGGATATCGCCAATTTCGAGCAGCTCGGGCGTCGTGAAAAAAACCATATTCGCCGGATAGTGAAACAGCGAATTCACCAGGCAGCCCTTGTCCAGCACAACCACCTTGAGCCCGAGTTTCTGCGCCTCGATGGCGCAGGCCAGCCCCGTAGGCCCCGCCCCAATGACGAGAACGTCGGCGCGCACCTCTCCACTCGGCAGAGCCTTGGTCTGGGGCTGAGTCCGCAAGTCTTCAGCAGCAAGAAATTCGGGCATGAACCTCCAAGGAATCTGCAGCGTCCCGCGCCCAGGAATGCGGGTCAGAGACCGATGATTCTAGCATGCGGGAAAGTAGCGCCGCCGTCTCGGCGGCGTCCCCCTTCGTGTCGACAGCCATCAAGATGGCGCAACGTGTGTGCGGCGCGGTCGGTTAGAAAAGAGAATTGGATGCCGCGAACGAAGCCGAACGCACTTCCCGTTCAATGGTGTGCGAGAGCTTTTGTGTACTGTGAAGCGTTTGACGTCAAACGGTAAAAGAGACGGAAGCAAACTCAGCTACGGAGTCCTTACTCTTGCTTGCTACAATTGACGGTTAACTCATCCCTCAAGCACTTCTCAGGAATCCATCATGCCATCGTCCGGTCATCCGCCTACCACCACCCGCATAGAAACCGACAGCATGGGGCGAATCGAGGTCCCGGCCGACGTCTACTGGGGCGCGCAGACGCAGCGCTCGCTGCTGCACTTCAACATCGGACGCGACACCATGCCGCCCGAACTGATCCGCGCTTTTGGCACGCTCAAGAAAGCTTGCGCGCTGGTGAACCATGATCTCGGCAAACTCTCAGCGGACAAATGCAAACTCATCGTACAAGCCGCTGACGAAGTCATCTCCGGCAAGCTGAACAATCAATTCCCACTGCGAATCTGGCAGACCGGCAGCGGCACCCAAACCAACATGAACGTGAACGAGGTCATCTCCAACCGCGCCATCGAAATCGCGGGAGGAGAAATGGGATCGAAAAAACCAATTCATCCCAACGACGACGTGAACATGTCGCAGTCGTCGAATGACACGTTTCCAGCGGCCATGCACATCGCCGCCGCGGAACGCGTGAAGACCGCGCTGATTCCCGCGATCAAAAGCGTGCACGATGCGATCGCCGCCAAAGCAAAAGAATTCCATGACATAGTCAAGATCGGACGCACGCATTTGCAAGACGCCGTGCCGCTAACCTTCGGCCAGGAATTCGGCGGATGGGCCAGCCTGCTGGAGCGTGACATCCACCGTCTGGAGCAGGTGCTCGACGGACTCTACGATCTCGCCATCGGCGGAACTGCCGTAGGCACGGGCCTGAACGCGCATCCCGAATTCGCGGAGCGCGCCGCGAAAACGATCGCCCAACTCACCGGACTTCCCTTCCGCTCGCACGGCAACAAGTTCGCCGCGCTCTCCGCGCACGACGAAATCGTCTTCGCCCAGGGGGCGATGGAAACGCTGGCCGCATCCCTCATGAAAATTTCGAACGATATCCGCTGGCTGGCTTCCGGCCCGCGCTGCGGCCTGGGCGAAATTACGATTCCAGAAAACGAACCGGGATCTTCCATCATGCCCGGCAAAGTGAATCCCACGCAGTGCGAAGCGATGACCATGGTCTGCGTGCAGGTTCACGGCGCAACCGCTGCCGTGGGATTCGCCGGCTCCCAGGGCAATTTCGAGCTCAACGTTTTCAAGCCCGTGATCATCTACAACTTCCTGCACTCGGTCACGCTCATCACCGATGCCTGCCACGGCTACGTCGAGTACATGGTGAAAGGCATCGAGGTCGATCGCACGAAAGTCGACTGGTATGTGAAGAACTCGCTGATGCTGGTAACCGCACTGGCCCCGAAAGTCGGCTATGACAAAGCCGCGCAGATCGCCCACACCGCGCACGTCGACCACAGCAGCCTGCGCGAAGCCGCGCTGAAGCTCGGGCATCTTAACGGCGAGGAATTCGATTTGCTGATGAAGCCGGAGAAGATGACGCACCCGTAATGTAAAACCTACATGAAGCGAGCGAACCCATCCGAGAGGACTGGCGCGCAGCGCGGCCGCGCTGGTCTCTCTGAACAACCACCGAACCTACGGAAGATGGTTGCGCAAATCAGACCCAAGAACCGTCACGATGAGACTGATTGGGGACCGGAACAGCGAAAGGAAAAGATATCATGGCGCCCTTAGCCTGAGATCGCAGGCGCGGCGGAGCTGCCCCGGTCTGCTCTTACATCTCGGTTCTACTCCGCATCCAGTGAAAGTGGGGTCGCATCCGCCGCTTCGTCATTTTGTACCCTCTTCTTCGGCGTCGTCGTGATTACCACCACACTCACCAGCACCAGCAACGTCCCCAGCAGCGTGCGCACCCCAACCGCTTCCCCGCCAAAGAAATATCCCAGGCCGACCGCCACCACCGGATTCACGTACGCATACGTGCCCACCTTCGTCGGCGATTCGTGATGGATCAGCCACACATAAGCCGTAAACGCAACGATCGATCCAGCCACAATCAAATACGCCAGCGCAAGCCACGCATGGCGCGACACGCCCTGCGGATGAAATCCCTTGAACTCTCCCATCGCGGCCGCCGTCAGGGTGAGCAGGATTCCTCCAGCCAGCATCTGCGCAGCGGAACTCATGCTCTTCGAAGCGGGCAGCGTCAGCTTGCGGGTGAGGGCCGAGGCTACCGACCAACTGATCGCGCCCATCACCAACGCAACCGCGCCAGCGGTATCAATCGCACCCTCGCCAAAGCCAGCCGAGTGGCTGACCAGCACAGCCACGCCGCCAATCCCCACCACAAGAGCAACCGCTAGTCGAATCGAAATCCGCTGCGTGCCCAGAAAAACAATCTCCGAAAGCGTCATGAAAACCGGAATCGTCGCCATCATCACCGCCGCCACTCCCGACGGCACGCGGCGTTCCGCCCAGAACAACAGCCCATAGTCGAACACAAAGATCAGAACGGCCAGCAACGTC
>Ga0210383_10000727_pt1 | contig 29872 bp, 21 predicted proteins | sample IncBWC14OmetaG_FD_160072 | JGI IMG/M metagenome (GOLD analysis project Ga0210383, IMG submission 160072) | Forest soil microbial communities from Barre Woods Harvard Forest LTER site, Petersham, Massachusetts, United States - Inc-BW-C-14-O ... | reverse complement strand
TCGCGCCGGTAGTTCAACGGACCAGAATAGTTGGCCTACACCCAACAGATGCGGGTTCAACTCCCGAACGGCGCACCAGGCAGGATTAGCTCGAAGGTCGAGCCCGCGGTCGATAACCGCGAGGCGTTGGTTCGATTCCAACATCCTGCACCATTTTGACGTTGAACATGGGTGACTGGCAGAGATGGCTGATGCACTCGCCTCTTAAGCGAGACCAGGCTGGTTCGATTCCAGCGTCACCCACCAGAGTTTGCGGGATTGGCAGATAGGGATATGCACTCGCCTTTTAAGCGAGACGAAGTGGGTTCGATTCCCACATCCCGCACCGAGAGCAACAACGAGGCGGCATAGCATAACGGATCAATGCTCCGAGCTTCTACCTCGGATGATGAGAGTTCAAATCTCTCTGCCGCCTCCAATGTGGGGATGTGGTCCAACGGATGAGGGCGCAAGGCTACGAACCTTGACATCAGAGTTCAATTCTCTGCATCCCCTCCACATTAAGTAGGCTCGCGTGGTCTAAAGCATGATGACGCTTCGGTCCTAACGAAGAGATCCGGGTTGGATTCCCGGCGCGAGTTCCAAATGGGTGGGTAGTGTAACCGAACAACACGGCAGCGTCCGAAGCTGCAAATCCGGGTTTGACTCCCGGCCCGCCCTCCAAGTGCTACGTTGATTGTTAGATCCCTTTGAGGCGTCGAGACCAGCATGAAGCAACTGATCACCGCCCAGCGCGTCATACTCGATACGCAAGTCTGTAGCCATGCAGCAACCGGCAAAGTCCCTTCGAGCGACTGGAATGATTTGTGCACATGTCTTCGGAGTGGGTTCGTACATTGCATTTCCCCTTTGGTGGTGGTCGAGCTACTCTATGGGCTTTATGCCGGCAATGAAACGCATTTCCGCCTCAACCAGGACAAACTGCGCCACCTTTACCAAGCATCCAAAGCATCGGTCTTCTTGCCTCTGCCAGGGCAGTTCTTAGCGAAAGAGCTCTTTTCAATGAACCGCGCGCTTCCATCGGACGTTGAAACTGATTATGAGCTATGTCTCAAGCTTGCGATTGGCGCAAAGGACAAGCAGCAAATCCTAGCTGGGCGACTCAGCCCTTGGGGGAGTGATCAGCAGTACACATTGGATTTGGCCAAACTGGCAAAAGAACGAGACGCCTACCTGGCGAAATACATTGCCTATTTGGAGGGTTTTCGCGACCAAAGATTTCGATTCAAGAATGAGAGCTCTTGGGTTGCAGGCGCGCTGTCACATCTGGGGCTGCCCCATACGGGGGAGAACGAAAGGACGCTTTTGGAAGGAGCCGACGCTTGGTATTGTTTCGAGAAGTTCATCTTTACTTCGGTATCAGGAAATTACAACTTCAGAAAGCATACTTCTGACCTTGTCGACGGCCAGATGCTTCAATATCTCTGCGATCCCAGTCTGTTCCTCGTCACTAGCGACGCGCGACTGAAGAAGCAAACTCTCATGTGCAAGCAGGCGGATCGAATACTAACACCCAAGGAATTTTTATCTAAGTTTCGGATGCCTATATGATGTGATGTACAGCTGAGGTCCAGCGATGCCAGTTCAAATATTCAACGGAAACGCGTATTTCGCCATTCCAATGCCACTGGCGGACTTTCCGCAACTGTTGACCGATTTTCTAAACGAGAATCCTGACACTCCTCAAATAGAGACTCTCGCGGCACAGTTGGTGCAATCGAATTTTCCAACCCTCAGCATGGACGATTTTGTGACGCGCGTATGCGAGTGGGGAGGCCAGCAGGGGATCCGAATCCTGAGTCGCGTTCTGAAACACAATACCGATGCGGAAATTGCGGATGCGCTCAGAGGTGCATCATCCAGTCTCGCTCATGGGCAATTCGTTGACGCTCTCTCTCTGGTTGACAAGCTTCGTTTTCTTGACGTGTCGTTTGCCTCAAAGTTCTTACGATTTCTGCGGCCAGACATCTGCCCGGTTCTTGATTCGTATTTGCACGATGCACTACCGTACACGCTTGACGCGAGTGGTTATTCAGACTTTGCCAATGACTGCGCATGGCTAGCCAATCAGCTTGTAGCGAACCAAATTCCCAATCCGAGGCATCGCGCATCCGGAGCGTGGTTCGTGGCAGACGTGGAAGGTGCTATTTACATGCTTGCGACTGGGTAAGTCGTGCGTGTTATCTCAATTGTGACGCCACTTTTGGGCATTGACGAATTCGCGGAATAATGCCAGAGTGATAACTGAGTTCTAGCAATGATGCGCAAACCCCATACCGATTGTTTCCCGACACCGGCCACGTTTACGTGGCAAGGAGCGGGCAAAGGTACGTTCATGTAACGGGGGCACATCAGCAGCGCATAGTCTTTCTGAGCCTCCGACACAAATCGGGGGCTTTTGCTTTTAGGCCAATTTCGCATAGGAGGCAGCGTCGTCTAACGGCCAGGATCCGGCTCTTTCAAGGCTGCGATGGGAGTTCGATTCTCCTCGCTGCTACCAACGTTATGAGTACACAAACGATTGAACTCGAAGGTTTTGAAATCGAGATTGCATCCGAGCTCTACTGCGATCGTGGCGGAGATCACCGCGACTTGGTGGATCGCGCGCGTACAGATCGCCGGAGACTTGGCCATAACGTCGATGATTCGGCGGTGTTGTGTGTGCGATGCATGAAAGCAATCTCGCTGAAAGCGTGATGCCGGGTCGTCTAGTGGCAGGACTCTGGACTTTGAATCCGGGTACGGGCGTTCGAATCGCTCCCCGGCAGCCAGTTTTGAAGACGAGCAAAAGGAGGAAAGTTACGAGAGAGCATTGCTCAAAATTCGAGGAGTGGTGAAGGCTACGGTTACTTCTCTTGTCCAGAAAACACACCGTATCCGCAGGTTTCCCTCCTCAGAGTTGCGAGGTCATCCAATTGGCCAGGATAACCGGCTCTGACCCGGTTCATGCACGTTCGAATCGTGCCCTCGCAGCCAAGTTTAGAACGCGGTCGCAGAGTCTAGCGGCAGGATACCTGACTGTCTATCAGGAGGGACGGGTTCAACTCCCGTTGCGACCGCCATAGGGGTGATGACCCGACGGGAAGGGCGCTCGTCTCCAAAACGAGTTCAAGCAGGTTCGAATCCTGTCACCCCTGCCAGTTTGAAGAGCGAGCATGGTATAGCGGCTGGTGCCTCGGGCCTCCAACCCGGTGACGCGAGTTCAACTCTCGCTGCTCGCTCCAAGATTTTGTGAGGGCGGAAGTCGTCTAGTGGCCAAGACGCGACGTTGCCAACGTCGAGAGCGCGGGTTCGAGTCCCGCCTTCCGCTCCAGAATTAGTAAGTAGGTTTGAGGCGGTGTAGCCAAGACAGCAAGGCATCTCCCTGCAAAGGAGATCATCGGGAGTGCAATTCTCCCCACCGCCTCCAGATTGGCGCGAAGAAGTTTTTGTGCTGGTGTAGCTCAGTGGGAAGAGCTCGGGCCTCGTAAGTCCGTGATCGGCGTTCGAATCGCCGCGCCAGCTCCAAAAGTTTGCTGGTCTAGCACAATGGGAGTGCAGAGAGCTTGTACCTCTCCGACGAGTGTTCGATTCACTCGACCAGCTCCAAGTTTTATGGCGGGATTGGCCGAATGGCTTAGGCACTGGATTGTGGCTCCAGTCACGAGAGTTCGATTCTCTCATCTCGCCCCAAGTGGGCGGTTCGTATAACGGGATTACTCACGGCCTGCAACCGTGAAATGCGAGTTCAATTCTCGCACCGTCCACCAAGTTTGGCTCGGGAACTCGACGGCAGAGTGCTGGTCTGAAAAGCCAGTGGATACGGTTCAATTCCGTGCCGAGCCACCAGATTCGTGACGCAGGTGTTGACTGCAAGAAAGGAAAGACGATGACAGACGCAACTTACAACGTGATGATGCCGGACAAGGGTGTACCCATCAAGGCCTGGACCAAGGGTGTTCCGCTTGAGGACGCCGCACGCCAGCAGTTGCTGAATGTCGCGCAGTTGCCGTTTATCTACAAGTGGGTGGCGGCCATGCCGGACGTGCATTGGGGCATTGGCGCGACGGTGGGCAGCGTGATTCCAACTCGCGGCGCAATCATTCCCGCGGCGGTCGGTGTGGATATTGGCTGCGGCATGATGGCCGTACAGACTTCGCTGCACGCCAACAACCTGCCGGACAATCTGCACGGCATCCGCACGGCGATTGAGAAGGCGGTGCCGCATGGACGTACCGACAACGGCGGGAAGAACGACCGCGGTGCGTGGTCGGACGCTCCGGCGCATCACTTGGGAACGTGGGCGAAGATGGAGCCCGCTTACCAGTCGATCATCGACAAGTATCCCAAGCTGAACCATGTGCAGCGAATGAATCACCTGGGGACGCTTGGCACAGGGAACCACTTCATCGAGGTCTGCTTCGATGAAAACGAGAACGTCTGGTTCCTGCTGCACTCGGGATCACGTGGCGTGGGCAATCGCTTCGGCACGTTTTTCATCGAGCTGGCGAAGAACGACATGCGCCAGTGGATGATCAACCTGCCGGATAAGGACCTCGCGTACCTGCCACAGGGCACGGAGCACTTCGAGGATTATGTCCGCGCGGTGCACTGGGCACAGGACTATGCGCTAGCCAACCGCGAGCTGATGATGCGCAACTTGATCGCGGCCGTGCAGGGCTCGGGAGAAGTCCCGGCGTTCGAAGCCAATATGGAAGTCGTGAGCTGCCATCACAACTACGTGACCTGGGAGCACCACTACGGCGAGAACGTGTTGATCACTCGTAAGGGAGCCGTTCGCGCTCGCGAGGGTGACATGGGAATAATTCCCGGCAGCATGGGGGCGCGCTCGTACATCGTGCGCGGCAAGGGCAATCCCGAGAGCTTCATGAGCTGTAGTCATGGAGCCGGACGCGCCATGTCGCGTACCGAAGCCAAGCGCCGGTTCACCTTGGACGACCACGCCAAGGCGACTGCAGGCGTTGAGTGTCGTAAGGACGCGGACGTTATCGACGAAACGCCAATGGCGTACAAGTCCATCGACGCGGTAATGGAAGCGCAGCGCGATCTGGTGGACGTGGTACACACGTTGCGCCAGGTGGTATGCGTGAAGGGGTAGAACGGAGAGGGCTGAAAGGCCCTCTCCTACAATCCGGGTGTAGGGTAGCGGCCACCCACATGTCTTGGGCACATGACCACGCAGGTTCAACTCCTGCCACCCGGACCAGTTCTTTTGGCGCTTGCTGAATTGTGGCGCGGTAGTAGCGTAGGACCATACGAACGGCTTATAAACGCAGGTGCAAATCCTATGGAAATCACGAATCTGTCTGCCGAACCCCTCGGGAAACTCCATTCCTGGCTCCCGCACGATCTTCAGGCGGAACAGGTTGTTTTTCTTCCGGACGCCTGCCCCGGTAAGTCTCCGCTTCCCACCGGTACCGCTGTCCTGACTCGGCAGTCGGACTGGCGCAAGTTCGCCGTGTCCGACTGCGGATGCGGGATGAGGCTCGTGCGTTCCTCGGTACAACCGAATGATCTTGATCAATCTCGATGGGACAGAGTGGCCGATTCTCTTCGGGCGAACAAAGGAGCCCTGGGTGACTTGGGAGGTGGAAATCATTTCTTGGATGCGATAGTCCCATACCAAGACGGGCCGCTGCATTTCCTGATCCATACCGCTTCGCGGAACGAGTCAGGGCATGTGGACGATCTAATCGACAAGCCCGGCAAGTTTGATCAGGAGTTTGAACGTGTCGTGAATTGGGCGGCGGACAACCGCGCGGCCATTAACGAGAAGCTTGATTCGGTGTTTGGGGCAACGGAAGTGCTTCTCGATCTACCACACAACACATTTGAGCAACTGGTTGATGGCGGAGTGATCATTCGAAAAGGCTCTGTTCGACTTCTTCCCGGAGCTCTGTCAGTTCTCCCTTCGCACATGTCGGGAGATGTTGTTCTTGTACGGGCTAAGAAAAAGGTGCTGGAAATCCTGAGTTCCATGAGCCACCGGACGGGGCGGGCGATGTCGCGAAGCGACTGCAAGCCTCTCGCTGATGTCTATGACTTCGCAGGTTTGCGCAAATCAATCATGATTCCATCTGGAGTGGAAGACGCATCGTTACGCACGGACGGTCCATTCGCTTATCGCGACTTGGACGAGTGCATGGTGCTCATCCAGGACTACGTTGAGGTGATTCTGAGGTTTGGAGTCATTGGGTACATGGGACACCTATAGTCGCCACGCAAATGTTTTGGGCACATGTCCACGCAGGTTCAACTCCTGCCACCCGGACCATTTTTGTGTTTTCGATGCGAGACATGCGCGCCAAAGCTAAAGATTACGGACTCGTATAATTCGACCATGCTGCTGACGCTCACAACTACGCATAACCCGGCAACGGACTTCGGCTATCTGCTTCATAAGAACCCGACGAAATTGCATTCGTTCGAGCTGTCGTTTGGGAAAGCACATGTTTTCTATCCGGAAGCGACCGCGGAAAGGTGCACGGTTGCCTTGCTGCTCGATGTCGATCCGATTGGACTCGTTCGTGGCAAGCAGGGTCAGCATGAGGGCGGAACTCTTGATCAGTATGTGAACGACCGGCCTTACGTTCTCTCTTCTTTCCTCAGCGTTGCTATGGGCAGAGCTTTTGGGACAGCCATGTCTGGTCGCAGCAAGGGGAGGCAAGAACTGGCAGACCATGCGATTCCGTTGACTGCAAAACTGACGGTTGTGGCCTGCCGCGCCGGTGAGGGGCTGATCCGCGAGCTATTCGAGCCTCTCGGGTACAGCGTAACTACCGGGCATCATCCGCTTGACGAGAAATTTCCAGAGTGGGGTGAGGGACCGTACTACTCGGTGACCTTGGCGGGAACCTTCCGCTTGCAGGATCTGCTTAATCATCTCTACGTGCTTGTGCCAGTGCTGGATGCTGAGAAGCACTATTGGATTGGCAAGGACGAGGTTGAGAAACTCTTGCGCAAAGGGGAAGGCTGGCTGGCGTCGCATCCACACAAAGAGGCGATCGTAAAGCGATACCTTCCGCGCCAGAGGCAATTGGCAAGAGAAGCACTCGCCAGGCTAGCGGAGGAAGACAACCCCGATCCTGATGCAACAGAGGAAGCTCACTCTGAAGAAGAAACAAAAATGGAGGAGCCGATTCGGCTCTGGCAGCAGCGCATGGGAGCGGTGGTTGCTGTGCTTGGATCCGTCGAGGCGAAGCGCGTCCTAGACCTAGGCTGCGGAGAAGGGAAACTCCTGCGAGCCCTGTTGGATGAGAAGTCTCTGACAGAGATCGTGGGTATGGATGTTTCGTACCGGAGTCTTGAGATTGCGAGCCAACGTCTGCGACTCGACCGGATGCCCACGAAACAGAAGGAGCGGCTGAAATTGATGCATGGTTCGCTGATGTATCGCGACAAACGCCTGGCCGGGTACGACGCGGCTACGGTGGTTGAAGTCATCGAGCATCTGGATGCACCCCGGCTGGCGGCATTCGAGCGTGTTCTTTTCGAAGCGGCACGTCCGAAGACGATTATCGTGACCACGCCCAACTGCGAGTACAACGTGAAGTTTGAAACCCTGCCCGCGGGAAAGTTTCGTCATAAAGATCACCGCTTCGAATGGACTCGGGAACAATTCCAGCAGTGGTCACGCCAAATCTCTGAGCGGTTCGGGTACGCAGTAAAGTTTCTGCCCGTGGGAGAAGAAGATCCCCAAGTCGGTGCGCCCACACAAATGGGGGTCTTCAGCTCGTGACTATAACGATTCCTGAACTTTCGCTGGTTGTTCTCATTGGTCCTTCCGGCTGTGGCAAGTCGAGTTTCGCTCGGGGGCACTTCAAATCTACAGAGGTTCTCTCTTCAGACTTCTGTCGCGGCCTTGTGTCAGACGACGAGAATTCCCAGGAGGCGACGAATGATGCCTTCGATGTCTTGCACTACGTCGCTCGCAAAAGGCTTGCTGCTGGCCGCCTGACCGTAGTAGACGCGACAAACGTCCAGCCCGAAGCGCGCAAGCCGCTAGTGGCGCTCGCTCGCGAGTTTCATGTTTTGCCGGTGGCGATCGTTCTGAATTTGCCAGAGAAGGTCTGCCACGAACGTAATCAGAGTCGGCCCGACCGCCAATTCGGCCCTCACGTCATCAGAAACCAGTCCCAGCAACTGCGGCGTTCGCTTCGGGGACTTGAACGCGAAGGCTTCCGTCATGTCTTCGTGCTTTCGAGTCCAGAGGAGGTCTCCTCGGTCACGATCGTACGACAGTCGCTTTGGAATAACCTGAAACACGAGCACGGGCCGTTCGACATCATCGGGGACGTGCACGGTTGCTACGAAGAGTTGACCGCTTTGCTCGTTCAGCTCGGGTACAAGATCAACGAACGACCGACAGCACGAAGTGTGACTCCTCCCGATGGACGCAGAGCGATCTTCGTTGGTGATTTGGTTGACCGCGGCCCCAAGATTCCAGCGGTGCTGCGCCTGGTCATGAAAATGGTTGAAGACGGCACGGCGTTCTGCGTTCCTGGAAATCATGACATGAAGCTGATGCGGAAACTGAAGGGGCGCGACGTGCAGTTGACACACGGATTGGCCGACTCCGTTGAACAGCTCGATAGCGAGTCCCCTGAATTCAACCAAGCCGTGATCAAGTTTCTCGACGATCTGGTCAGCCACTATGTGTTCGATGAAGGGAAACTCGTCGTGGCACACGCCGGCATGAGAGAGGAGATGCAGGGACGCGGCTCTGGCAAAGTGCGCGATTTTGCGCTCTACGGAGAGACCACCGGAGAGACCGACGAATACGGACTGCCAGTGCGTTACAACTGGGCGGCTGAGTATCGTGGCAAGGCGATGGTGGTTTATGGGCATACGCCGGTTGCCGAGCCAGAATGGCTGAACCGCACGATCAACATAGATACCGGGTGCGTGTTCGGCGGAAAATTGAGCGCCCTCCGTTATCCCGAACGTGAATTGATGTCGGTTTCTGCTCTCCGAACCTATTACGAGTCGGCCAAGCCGTTCTTGTCCCAGGAGGAATTGGCGCCAGCTCTGACTGCACAACAGCAATTGGATGACCTGCTCGACATCGAGGATGTCATCGGCAAGCGGATCATTAACACGCGGTTGCACCGCAACATCACGATTCGAGAAGAGAATGCGATCACAGCCCTGGAGGTGATGAGCCGATTTGCGGTAAATCCAAAGTGGCTCATCTATCTGCCGCCCACGATGTCCCCATGTGAGACCAGTAAACGTGACGGACTGCTCGAACATCCTGAAGAAGCCTTTGCCTACTACCTGCACGAGGGCGTGCACAAGGTGGTCTGCCAACAGAAGCACATGGGATCGCGAGCGGTAGTCGTTGTCTGTCGTGACGCCGATGCTGCCCGTAAACGGTTTGGAATTATGGAAGGAGAGGCTGGAGTCTGCTACACGCGGACAGGCCGCCGGTTCTTCAATGACGCGCCTCTGGAGTTGGAGTTTCTGGAAAGAGTCCGCAAGACTGTAGAAGCGGCAGGCATTTGGGAAGAGCTGAAAACTGACTGGGTCTGCCTGGACTGCGAATTGATGCCGTGGTCAGCCAAGGCACAAGAGTTGTTGCGCCAGCAATATGCTCCAACCGGGGCAGCCGCCCGAGCGGCTTTGCCGGTGGCCATTGCGGCGTTGAGAGCGACCGCGGAGAATCCGGAGGTCGCGGCGCTGGCGGAACAACACCAGCAGCGTAAGGAGGCTGCAGATCTCTACGTCGAGGCTTACCGACGATACTGCTGGACGGTGCATTCTCTCGCCGAACTGAAACTGGCGCCTTTCCACCTGCTTGCCAGCGAGGGTGCCGTTCACACCGCGAAAGATCACCTGTGGCACATGGGGACGCTTGCGCGAATCTGTCAGGCCGATGCGGGTCTACTAGTCGCAACACCGTTTCAAGTTGTGGACCTCACCGACAAGGCCGACCAGGACAAAGGAATCAAATGGTGGGAGGACCTGACGGCAAGTGGCGGTGAAGGCATGGTTGTAAAGCCGTTGGAGTTTGTGGCTAAGGGTCGGAAGGGATTGGTACAACCCGCAGTGAAAGTTCGCGGACGAGAATACCTGCGGATCATCTATGGCCCGGAATACACGCTTCCCGAGAACTTGCTGCGGCTAAAGAGCAGAGGTCTGGGCGCAAAGCGTTCGCTCGCGCTTCGGGAGTTTGCTTTGGGGTTGGAAGCGTTGGAGCGGTTTGTTCACCAAGAACCACTGCGCCGAGTTCATGAGTGTGTCTTCGGAGTGCTTGCGCTGGAGAGCGAACCCGTAGATCCGAGACTGTAGTTTGCGCGCCGCAAATGGCTAGCGGCCACTGAGCACTAGGGCATTTTTTCTTTCTTTCATCGCCATATTAGCGTAGAAGAATAGGTTCTACTCTGGCCATCGAGGTTCTAAACGTGCGTTCGCTGCTACGTCTTCAGACATTCTTGATCGTTGGTGTTCTCTTAATCGGCACCCGAGTGAGCGCCACAGATGCTTGGGAAAGCCCAGCTTTCACGACGGACCCGGCAATTCTGCGGCAAGCAGCTCAGGCAGTCCCGGCAGGAAAACATAGTGAAGCCACCGTATTGTTGAACGAACTGCATTTCAAGTTCGACGAAAACGGCAAGATGTTAGAGACCCGCCACTTGATTTACCGGATCGAAAATCAAGATGGTGTAAAAAACTGGGCCGAGACCAGTGGCCGATGGGAGGCGTGGCATCAGGACAAACCGGAGATTAAGGCTCGCGTCATTACGGCCGAAGGCGCTGTCCACTGGCTCGATCCAAAGACTCTGAATGACTTCCCCGTGCACGAGGATGCACCAGATGTTTACAGCGACGAGCGAAAGTATGGCGGACCGTTACCGGCAGTTGCTCCTGGCTCGATTGTCGAGGAAGAAGTATCGGTCCGTGATACGGCTCCTCTTTTTGCTGCGGGAGCAGTTCACAGGTGGATATTCGGTTGGAGTGTTCCTGTAAACAAGACACGTGTCATTCTCATACATCCCGTCTCGCTTCCCATCCAGTACGAAGTGCACTTGCTGCCAGAGGCAACCGTTGGGAAGTCAACGGAGGGCGGCTTGGAGACAATTACTGTTCAGCAAGGGCCCTTGCCTGCCTACACCGAAGAGATAAACCACGTTCCAACTGATCTCGTTTTGTACCCGGAAATCGAGTTTTCGACCGGAACCTCATGGCATCAGGTTGCTTCCGAGTATGCGCGTCTATCCAATGACAAACTACGGTCAGCGGACGTTCAGACGCTGATTGCTAAAATCAAGGCGAAGAATGGAACTCGCAGCGACCTGATTCGTAGCATTGTCGGCACCTTGCACAAAAACGTTCGTTACACAGGGGTAGAGTTTGGGGAGTCTAGTTTAATCCCGCAGTTTCCATCCGAGACTCTGAAGCGCGGGTACGGCGATTGCAAAGACAAGGCCACGCTGCTGGTCACAATGCTTCGGAGCGCAGGAATTCCTGCGAGCCTAGCTCTTCTCAATACTGGGCCAGGACGAGAGCTCAATACTCATCTACCTGGTATGGGGATGTTTGACCACGCCATCGTATATGTTCCCGCGTCTGGTGCCGATTCGGATCTTTGGGTTGACGCTACCGCCCAATACTCCCAAGTGGGGATGCTGCCATGGATGGACTACGGGCGTTGGGCCCTCATCGTTGATGAGAAGACCGAAGCGCTGAAGAAGACTCCTGACATTAGATCAGCAGGAAATGTGCACCGGGAATCGCGAGAGGTCACGCTCGCCGATTACGGATTGGCAACTTTTGTGGAAACCGATGAGGAGATTGGCCCGGATGAAGCTGACTATCGCGAATACTACAGTGGCGATAGCAAGCAAGTCAGGGAGGCCAGCGAAAGCTATGTAAAAGACATGTATTTGGCTGATTCGCTCACCTCCTTGGAGCACGACGATTTATCTGACTTGGAGAAACCAGCGTCAATCCGGTTCGTTAGCAAGGGGAAGCGCGGGAATACCGATCTGACCACGGCCCTCGTGGCCATCCGCGTTGAGTCTCTCTTCGACCGTCTTCCTAAGTACTTTAGGACCAAAGAGAACGAGGAGACGACTGAAGGGGAGGACTCGGAGAAGCCAAAACCACGGACGACCGATTGGTTGATAACACCTTTCACCACCGAATGGCACTACAAGGTAACAGCGCCACTCGGTTTCAAACTGCGGGCGCTTCCTTCAGATAAGGACGAGAAGGTAGACACTCTGAGCTTCACTCAAAAGTACTCGACCAACTCCGAGGGCACCATTGTGGAAGCGTTCCTCCGAGTCGAGAATACAAACACCAGAATGACAGTGCAGCAAGCCAAGGATCTGCGCGAGGCGGTGCTGAAAGCGCGCGCTGTCGATCCCATCTTCGTCACATTCGACAATGTCGGACACTCGCTCATTTCCGCCGGCAAGATCAAAGAGGGGCTGGCGGCTTATCGTGAGGTCGCAGCCCAGCGCCCCAAGGAGGCATTGCACAAGGTGCAACTTGCTCAGGCGCTGATCACGGCCGGACTGGGGGAGCAAGCCCGTCGCGTGGCCTCGGAGAGTACTGCGCTTGAACCCAACTCGGCATTGGCACAAAGCACTCTCGGGATGGTTTTGAAACATGATCTGATCGGCCGCCTTCTGAAAAAGGGGATGGACTATGACGGGGCGATCGCCGCATACCGAAAGGCCATCGCGCTCGATCCGAAGGATAAAGAGACGCGCGCAAACCTCGCACTTTTGCTTGAGTACGACGCAGACGGAACGCGGTACGGCGAGAAAGCGCGGCTAAAGGAAGCGGTGGAAGTCTTGCGTGAATTGAAGAAGGTTGACGAAGAATACAGTCGCACCTACGACGACAATATTCTCTACGATCTCTGGTACGCGCACGACTACAAAGGTGTCGTCGACTACGCGGCAACTCTGCCCGCCAGCGATGTTCGAAAAGGCCTCATGTTGGCGGCGATTTCCATCCAGCAAGGCTCAGATGCAGCGCTGAAGAGGTCGCTGGAGATCACAACAGACGACCAAAGCCGCAGCAAAGTATTGGCTAATGCTGGAGCGGTCCTGGTTCGAGTCAGAAAATATTCGGAAGCTGCTGCGTTAATAACCGAAGGAGCGCGGGGACAAAGCAACGAGAGTCAAATCACGCGAAGTGCAGCCATCTTCGCCACAACTAAACCGTATGACGCAACAGCCATCGATCCAGCCGACCCGCGCGGCGTGGTGCAGCAGTTATTTGGCCTGATGTTAAGTGGCCAGCTGACCCTTGAAGAGTTCAAGTCAATGATCTACATCGACCCGAAGGACTCAGACGCGATGCAGGACGAAAAGCAATTCCACGAGATGATGGCAGGACTCAAGTCGCAGATGGCAGCTACGGGACTTCCGCTCGTCACGATCGCTGATCTAGCAGTGTCCAACATGCATTACACGGTGGACGGCGATGACTCGCTCGGGTACAAGATCATCATCGAGAGCCCCGGAGCGGCTGCCCAGGACGTGTATGTCGTGAAGGATGGAGGGCGTTACAAAGCAGCTGCTTTTGCCGAGTCCGGCTCGAACATCGAAGAACTGGCTCCGCTCGCGCTTCAAGCCATCGAGAACAACAACCCGTCTGCTGCAAGGAAATGGCTGGATCGGGCACGAGACAAGATACATGTGAGCGGTGGCGACGATCCTCTCTCTGGTCAGCCTTTTCCTTACTTCTGGACCAAAGGACAAGACGCTGATGTCCCAACCATGCGCACGGCAAGCCTCGTGCTGCTCCGATCCAAAGCGGTCAACGGCCCGTATTTCACCGCGCTGGATCAAGCGCGGAAGGCAGCGAAGACAGATCTCGATCGCAACCGACTGACGATGGTAATGGCATATGCTTATGCAGCCCAGGAGAAATGGGCCGACATGCTGCCGCTGACAGCAGAATTGCTAAAGGCCGCACCCACTTCGGTGCGTGCTTTCGAACTTGCTACGACGGCGTTTGCGGGACTGAAGCGGTTTGACGATTGGGATAGACTCGTTCAAACTCGGATACAAGAGTATCCCGATGAGTTGGCCTATGTACGTTCATCCGCGAGGCTGGCTGCTTATCGAGGGCAGTTCGGCGGGTCAAGGGACATTATTAAGGGAATCATTGACAAGGGACAGGCCACGGAGAGCGACCTGAATCTGTATGCATGGTATGCGTTGCTTCTTCCCGGCCCGATCGAGCAGAGCGCGATTGATGTGGCGCAGCGTGCCAACGACCTGAGCAAGAACGCCAATTTTGCTATTCTCCATACCCTTGCTTGTGTCGATGCCGAGGCGGGGAAGACCAGTCAGGCGCGCGATCTATTGCTGAAGGCGATGGATTCGCTACACCTAGAGGAGCCAAACTCGGAGGTGTGGTTCGGGTTTGCCCTGATCGCGGAGCAATACGGGGTTCTCGATGCGGCAGAGAAAATGTACTCCCGCGTGGAGAAGCCCAAGGTGGACTATCCCGGTACCTCTTACGTCATAGCGCAACAACATCTGACAATGTTGCGAGGCAGTGCGAACAACTCGGCGAAGGCCGTTGGCCAGTAGCGGCGGACTGCCGATTTCCAACCATGCACCACTGGTCAAGAATACTGGTGCCAGCGGAGAGATTCGAACTCTCAAACACCTGTTTCTAAGACAGGCCGCTATTCCAATTCGCGCACGCTGGCACTATGGTGCACAGGGGAGGATTTGAACCTCCGCGTCCCACTCGGGGAGACCGGGTTACAGCCGGTCCGTTTCGGCCGGGCTCACGCACCTGTGCAAACTTGGCGGAAGGCAGACGAATCGAACGCCCATCGCTCATCACGACGCTCTGGTTTTCAGGACCAGTTGCCGGCCATTCAGCAGTACGTTCCGCATGGCGGACAGTACGGGAGTTGAACCCGTTAGCCTCTTGCGAGAGCCCTTGTTTAGCAGACAAGTGCTTTACCGTCTGGCCTACTCTCCGTTGAAATTGTCAAAGAACAAAGGAATTCTGGTAGGCCCGGTGGGAGTTGAACCCACAAAAGGGCTGCTCTTGAGGCAGCTGCGTATGCCAGTTCCGCCACGGGCCTGAAGCTATAAATTGTGCAGGAGTTAATAACTCAGTCGGGATAGACTGAGTCGTAATGACGATCGAAATTGAAGCAGGCGCTTCACAAAGTCAATTTAGCATGAAACCGTTGGTAGTGCACCCGTTTTTCGGCGGCCAGCCTTGGAACGGCAGGCTATCCACGACTGATATAGATTTGTCGTCGCAGGGGCCGTCCAAGAGGAAACCAATTCGTTTTCCAAAGAGACACCATCCCTAAGCCTTCGGCTTAGGTCGGTGAAGGCCTTCCGGGACTATCGTACGATGCTCGCACAAAGTCGAACAGCATTCGAGTCCGTTCGAATTGCGTCCGATTCTGATTCGAACGGGTATGAGTAATCAGAACTGCCACCTTAGACTACTCAATCCTCGCCGCAGGCAACCCTGTTCTTTTGGCAGTTGACACGCTTACGCAATATGCGTAATAATATACGCAATATGCGTAACTCTTCCGTGCTGACTGCGTTGTTCCCACAGGTACGGCAAGGTGTGCTTGCGGCTACCCTCGGCCAGCCAGACAAGTGGTGGTATCTTTCGGAACTTGCCGGCCGTTTGGGCACGAGCCCGTCGAGCCTTCAGCGGGAGTTATCATCTCTGGTGGCAAGCGGAATATTGGTGCATCGGCGGGAAGGCACGAGGGCTTATTTCAAGGCGGAGACGCAGTCCCCAGTGTTCCGGGACCTGCAGCAGTTGTTCGAAAAAACCGCAGGGCTGGCTCCGATCTTGGAGTACATACTGAAACCGTTTGGGAACAAGATTCAGAGTGCTTTTATTTATGGTTCTGTGGCACAAAGCCGGGAACATGCGATGAGTGACGTGGATGTGATGGTCATTGGCAGAGCAGGTCTTGCTGACCTGTCTCCGGCGCTCCGCAAGGCGGAGGCGCGGCTAGGAAGAGAGGTCAACGTCACGGCCTATTCCCCAGAGGAGTTTCGGGAGAAAATCAAATCGGGCGACCATTTCCTTGCCGCCGTTTTAGGAGGACGGAAACAGTTTGTGAAAGGAGGCCAGAGTGACTTGGACGAACTTGCTGGCAAGTAAGGAAGCCCAGAAACACAAAACGTCCAAAAAGGAATTAGACAATATGCGGGCGCTGATCGCCCGCGACCTCGCAGACGCGAGTCTTGCTGGCCTTTCAGCAGATCGGAGATTCGCCACTGCCTACAACGCGGCGCTCCAGGCGGCGAATATGGCCATTGCCTGTGCGGGGTATCGGATCGTGAGCAAAGTCGGACACCACCGGGTGTCCTTGGAAAGTACGAAACTGGTGTTGGGTAAAGCCGCGCACAAGTACGCCGACTATTTTGAGACGTGCCGACGAAAGCGAAATACTATCGACTATACTTTCTCCAATGTTGCGACCGACACGGAAGCAAAAGAGATCCTCGTCCAAGCAAGACAGTTTTACGTTGAAGTTGAAGACTGGATTGCGAAAAACCACCCCGCGCTGAAAATGTGAGACTCGAGGCCAGCCTAAATCGACGCCGCGGCCAGTCACCAGTTGTTGGAGAAGCTCATAGGACACCTACCAGAAGCCCGTTTTTGGCCAATCAGTAGCGCGTTGATAGTTCGGTGGCCACAAGCGCGTTTCCCGGGACTTATCTAGCCATGCATAGCGGCTGCCCGTTATTGCGATTAATCGGAGATCCGTGGACTCAGACACGGCGGCACCTTCCAAGACTTTCATGCGCGGCGCCTTGACAGCTCGTCTATGACGCTTAGTGTTCTTGTTGATAAGATTCGGTTGCGAATGACTCCGAATCAAGTACGCATCACCGAATGGCTCGAGCAGGAGGTACCGACGCTGCACCCCGCCTATGTGCAGGCGGCTCAGTTGATGGCAGGCCCCGACTTTCCGGGGCGCTGCAATCAGGTTTGCCACGCTTGCCGGGACATCTGCACTGTGATTCAGCAGTATCACCGTGTCGAGAAGACGGTGAAAGCAGGCACGACGAAATTGCTCAATGAGCTGGATACTCTCTGGTCGCAACGACAGCCCGATAATCAGGTCAATCCGGCAGGGTCTGCTGCAGATGGCAATTCTCCCACCAGACTTCCAGAAGATGTGAAAGTTAAACCGGAGATCATTCAGGCTATACACGCGCTCCTCCTCGAACATCGTCGCGGCTCCATCAATCAAAAGAATCAGGCCCTCGATATGTTCCAGATACTCGCTCCCGAGGCTGCGGAGCGTCCCGATCTCTTCGACGTCCATGCCGAGCAATGGAGGGATTTGAGGGGATGGTTCCATGAACATGCGCACTACACTCTGAAAGAACAACGCCGCGATGCAGCCGAGCTTCAGTCTAAAGTTTCGCTACTTGAAACACACCTTCTCTCGATGGTAAGCACCTTCTACGAGGGGGTGGCGGACCTCGACGAGATCCTTGAGCAAGAGCCAACCGAGGGGAATGTGTCCCGAGCAATTGCTCGCATGTCCCGCCTGGAGCAGCAACGATACTTCTTCGAGAGATTGCAGAATCCTGATTGGATCGAACCCCTCAAGCAGAAGGGAGTGTTCGATGTTATCCCTCAGCCGCGGGAAAACGAGGACAGAGGAACAATCTCTTTCTTTCCTTGGCCGCCGGCTCGATACCTGACCAATATGGCCAGCGAACGGCCAGCTGTAGTGGCTCAGATCTTTGCGGGTCTTACTGCCACAGAGAATCCCTTCATCGTCAAGGCAATGCTGGATGCGACCCAACTCATGCCGCCCGATATCGCGGTGACACTCGCGTCAAAGATAGTGAAGTTGCTCGACATCCCGTTCTGGTTCACCTCGGACCTGGTCGGCAAATTGACAGCTAGGCTGGCATCAGGTGGCCAGACCAAGGCTGCACTGCAGCTGTTGAGAGCTCTGCTTCAGGTCAAGTCGGACCCTCGTACATCCCTCGATCCCGCTGGTGCGAGCGGACGCCGGCGCGAAGCGAGGCCGGTGATAAGTGGGTTTGATTATACAAAGACTTTGAGGACCCACGGACCCGATCTGGCAATGGCTCTCGGGCTGCAATACCTGACCGCGCTGTGTCGGCTGCTACGCATCTCGATTCATGAAGAGATACCGCTAGACAAGGGTGCGGCAGCCAAGACCGAAGATTATTCCTCGATCTGGAAAGCTAGACTTGAAGGCTATTCCCACGATGAAGCGGCGAAGCAGTTGCTTGTTCCCGGTGTTCTCGACGCAGCGGAAACTCTCTGCGCTCTGGATGCGAGCAACGTTCCGTCTGTAATATCAACGCTCGGCAGGTTTCCCTACAAGGTCTTCGACCGCGTCGCTCTTCAGATTCTGGCTCGGCATGCCGGAGACGCGTTCTCGATTGCACGAGACAGACTCCTCGACAAGGCCAGTTTTCTCGATTTGAGCGTTCGACAGGAATATGACGCTCTCGCGGCTGCTATTTTCGGGCAGCTAGAAGAGGACGATCAGAAGATGTATCTCGCGTGGATCGACGAAGGTGGCGATCAACGCCGCTTTGAAGGCGGCGACTATACGGCGGAGGCCATCGCGAACGCCGCTGATCATTGGAAGTTTCAACGTCTGAGTGCGTTAAGAACTGCGCTTCCCGCCGATCGCCATGAGCAGTTTGCCGCGATGGAGGCGCGCTTCGGCGAAGCTCGGTCCTACACCAACCCAATTGCGCAGGGCGGCGCTTACGATATCGGCGGGGAAAGTCCATTGACGCGCGAGTCCATGGGGGCGATGGGGCCGGGTGAGGTGATTGCACGGTTGCGTTCATGGCAACCATCTCCCGACGACCCTTTTCCCTTCGGATATTCAAGGGAGGGGTTCGGTGCGGTATTCGCCGCCGTCGTCACCGATCTTCCCGAACGGTATGCGTCCTTGGCGGATGAAATCAAGACACTCGATGCAGCCTATGTTTCGGGTGCGGTACGAGGCTTCGCTAGCGCCATTCAACGAGACAAGGATTTCGACGTTGCTCCGGTATTAGCGCTTTCGCTATGGGTTGCGGAACAACCGGCTAGCAAGGCGATCGGTGCCGAGGAGGACGCGACGTCCGACCTGTCCGGGGCAAAGCACAATGTCATTGAGCTGATCAGCGAAGGCTTGAAACGGAAGAAGCTGCCCTCAACAGAGCGGGAGACTATCTGGAAGACCATCGATCTGCTTTCGGATGACGAGTGGGGTACGCTCGACTACCGCGAGCCAAAGGCTCAGGAAGCGGATGCTTGGTCCCACTCGGTCAACTATCTCCGCCCCAAAGCGGTCCGGGGGGCCATTCAGTTTCTCCAATGGAGCATGGACAGCGCTGGCCAGAGTACGTTTGCCTTTTCGGACGTCCCGGAACTCGCACAATATTTCGAGAAACATACAGATCCTTCATGTGAACCGTGTCTCTCCGTTAGGCTCATCTTCGGCGAGAAATTTCCATATCTTCAAGCCTGGGATCCCACATGGGCAAAGAACGCGATCGATCGCATCTTCCCGAACGTTCCCGATCTGAAGGCGCTGCGTGATGTCGCATGGACCGCTTACCTCGCCGCAAATCCAGCTTATGACGCACCGTTCGCCATGCTGGAACCTCACTATAGAGCCTCCATCACGATTCCGGATGGGGAGCGCCTGCTGGGGCGCGGTCATATGCTGGAAAGCCCCAGTGGATTGCTCGGCAAGCACCTGCTCCAAGAGTATTGGCGCGGCAAGATTCCGATCACCGAGGGCTCGTTGCTGGGTGATTTTTTCCTTCTTGCGGAGGAACGGGCACGAAGGGCAGCCATCATCTATTCGGGTAGCTCTCTCCGGGAAGCGCCCGAGCCGGTGCAGCCAGAGGTGATCGAGCGTTTCGTGGAACTCTGGAACAATCGCCTTGAGGCGGCGAAGGCCGGAGGAGCCTCGGGTGAGATCCGAGCGTTTAGCTGGTGGTTCTTTACAAGTTATTTCGACGACGAATGGGCGCTCAAGAGCTTGCACGCTGGACTGAAGCTCACCAATGGCGAGTTGGAGCTGATCATGGATTCACTGGGTCGCCTCTCGGAACTCGCGGGCAAATACCCGACGATAGTGGTCGAATGTGTTCAGATGATCACGAATGCCTCTCCGGACTACGTGGAACTTTGGACTCCCGATATCGTGAAGATCGTGAAGATCGCCTTCGCATCGAATGATCCCGCCGCGCATGTGGCTACTCGAACTCTTATCGACAGCCTCGGTATCCGAGGCCATCTCGGGTTTCGAACCTTGCTTGCCGACCATCCCACCGCCGTCGGTCGTGAAGCAAACGCAGATCCAAGCACAGGGCCTAATTGAAAGCGCCACGAGATCCCGTGTCCCTGCCAAGGACCATCAGTAACGACATGTCGCATGGCGGCGGGAATCCGGAAGCCGGTGCTGGATAAGGATCTCCCGATGCTAGGGCGTTTATCAGTAGCTAAACAGTCGGGGATCTAGTGTTTATGAAGATCCGGTTTCCCTCAGCAGGATTTGATCACGTCCCAGCTCGTAAATTCACTGCTTGGCGGTAGCCCAGTAGTTGAACGCGAATATGAGTTCAGCTGTGGGAGGGGCTGCATCGCCGCAGATGACGCTACATGGGCAAGCTAGGTAGTTTCCTCCACAATTCGAACATGTCGCCGAAGCCACCTTGAACGCCTGTCGCATCTCCAAACCGGGTTCCTCCAATTCCGCACTCGTGGTCCGTGACTCAATCGGACGTGACGCCATGGCCTCGCCACCTTGGCAGGAAACTCCGGGTTGCGGTGCCATCTTCCGTCGCGGGTATAAATTGAGGCTTTCCGGATGCACATACTCCAACGCAGTATCTACGCCCTCGCCAAATGGCGCAATGGCCTCTGCCGCATCCCTGACCCAGTCTGGAACTGATTCCGTCGGCGGAAAAGGATGGTTCCGGTTCAGCCAATCCAAGACTTCGGTGCATCTCCCAAAGATAGAGACGGAGAGTGTGTATTCGGGAAGCGCCAAGGAAAGATTAATCAATAGCGGGGAAACAGGGTCTTCCTCATTCACTTTCGACACAAGTTCGCGGTAGGCCTCGATCGTGTGGTCGAGCGCCTCTCTGGTGCGATGAATCACTACGGGCATCTGCAAATAGTTATCGTCGAAAACCATGAAGCGGGCGTTCGGCGCGAAGGTCAATCGATGACCGTTCCGCACCAAAATTTTCATCAGCTCTAAAGTCCGCAAATCGAAGAGAGCATATTCTGCTTTTTCGTTTCTTGCCCATGCATACGGGAACGCAACAGGTTCCTCCGGAATGTGAATGCCAGGCTGATGCGTTACTAAGATACGGAACGATCTCGCATCGTCGCACAACCAAGGTACTCTTTTGTCGAGTTGGAGGGATTGCGGGAACACATCGGTTTTTTCCAACTCCTCGCGGATGTCAACTTTGGACTCCTGGCTCCCGAAGTATTCAGAAACCAGTGTGTTGTCTCGGAAGTGATTATGAATGACGCTCTTCCAGCGTCCGATGTCGATGGTTCCATCGATGCGCCAAAGCTTCGTATATTCAGTCTGGCGACCGGCGCGTTTGAGATCCACATCGAGACGGGAGATCATTTCTTCCGGCGTATAGGCTCGTATCGAACCATCAAGATGTTCGATACGGCTCGTCGTTGCATCGATCACGCTATGGACGTAACGGCAATGCAGCTTCGTCCTATCGGCACCGCTCTCACTGTCACGCAGTTCCTCGGCTTCGAGGATGAGCTCTGCGCTCTTTTCCTTGGTCCTTCGTTGCCACCAGAATTCGGTGCGGGAGATTTGATGGAAGAACCGCTGACGTTCGTCCGCTCCGTGTGTAGTTACTCCGGCCTGGAGCGATGACAAGTCGTCATTGAATTTCGGCCCGTACCAATAATCCAACTCCATCGTGTGAGCAGCAGTTTCGGCCAGTCCCACCATGTCCGGATCGAGCCTCACTCTGACATTTACGCTGGAGTCTTGGGCCATTTGGTGTAGTGTCCCTAGGAGATCTTCGTTGAAGTGATTGAAAGGGCTTTCCGAACGCCGCATGTAGTGGTGTGCGAACACACAAAGCTCCCCGATTTGGAATATGCCTGGTCGGATCATCTTGAGAGCTGTGTACGGGACGAGACCGTCCTTGTCCATCTGCTCGAAAATCTCCGGGAACGTTCTCTGTGCGAGACCTGCCCCCCTCAGAGCGTGCGCTCCCGAATTCCAAGGGATTTCAGAACCCGTTAGCACGTCCGTTCCTAAGAGTTCTGTAAGGCGTGTGCTGGACTCTTGGGGTACATCATGGATTGTGGAGGCGATGAACTTGACCCATCGCTGTTTTATCCGCGAATAGTCCTCGTCTGTTTCAGGCTCGATGACATGTGCGAGGACGCGGGTGAGACCAGGCTCCAGGTAAACTGCGGCAGGAACGACCCATCCGACCGGTCTATGACGATCATGGCTGATGAGCTGGGGCATCCCAACATCAAAACCATCCTTCATGGAGTCGTAGAGGGCACCCGTGTCCATTCTCATGGACTTCCGATTAACCGAATCGCTCATAATGGCCGCGATTTGAGATTTCACGAGCCTCCTCGACAGGCAAACTCTTCTCCCTCGGGAGAAGTCACCGCATCGGCCGTCGCTGGTGTTCCCAGACCAGGTATGCACGGCGTTGTCGAGACACTCAACCGCGGGATCCGACGCAGCTCGCATGCAGATGTGGTCAGAAGTTGCAGAATGATCTTCCACGTTCAACCTATGAATCGCAGCGCATGCCTCGCATTAGATATCATCAACCAATGAATTCAGAGTACTACGATGTGTTATCTCCAGAATTGAAGCAGCTGACCGACAAAATTGAGGAACGTTGCGGATTCGAGATCACCGTAACTTGGATGCCACGGCTTTCGGCGCGCGGTGCGCTAGATCACGGCCCAACGTCGATGACGATTCATGTGCGGAACCTTGCCGTGAATCCGGCTGTGATTTGCCACGAGCTCTGTCATGCTGAGCGCTACTTCCTTCTCGGTGTCCCGTTTATCCAGTTAACTCCACCTCGTCAGATCCGTGGGCTGGACGACAGCGCTATCGACGCAGCTGAGAACCTGGATAATATGCTGGAGCATATAATCGTGCTAAGGGAAATGAAAGAACGGTTTGGGTTTGAAAAAGATCCGATCCAAGTTCGTGCAGATATTTCAGCGTACCATGAATGGCCGGGCGACGAATTCTCCCGCCGGTGCCTGGCGTTGTGTAATGCTGCTCTCGTGCACTTTCATTTTCCTGATCTCTCATCCGAGATGGACGCCATCCTGGCTGCTGAGGGGCTGACTCAGGTTGCACAAGACCTCATCACTATTTTGGACAGCCACCTCGACTCTAAGCCACGCATGGTTGAAGCGTTGGTGAAAGCGTTGGAAATCGACGTGGACGATGTGCAGTTAAGGGCCCGCAACCTCCGGGACGCGTGCGACGTCGGCGCGCCGCTTAGAAAGTGGTTGGATGATGGAAAGAACACGTATCAGATGGATCGAAAGGCATAGCTAGTCGGCATAGATCCGCTGCCTCAGCAGTTTTGGCTCACTGAGGAGATATTGTGATCGAGTTTTGGAACGAACTCTTAGCGAGAGTTCAGTGGATCAGAGAACTGTACGCGACGAGCAGAATAACGCTTCCGCTGGGCCAAGGGCTCGCAGACTCGCTGAACGAAGCAGAAGCTTGCGCACGCGGGGACAAAAGGCGCAGTGGTACCGAAGATGATGTCTCTGTATCCATTCGGTCATGCCATGTGGCTTGGTCACTTTACGATAGCCTGAGCGGTTGCGTGGACGCTGGCTTAGATGTGCGCCCATATCTGGCAAACATAGCGACCGGCTCAACTGAGTACGGCGTTCCTTCGGATCCAGCCAACTTCCATGACATTTTCTTCAAAGACTTCGAAGCGGAACTCTTCGTCGCGGCTTCACTGGCTAGGGCTGGCCTCCCAGTAAGCTTTATCGACCCTCGTAACGATCCACGAGGTGAGATGAAGGTTGGAGACATCTTCATTGAGGTAAAGCACCCAAATTCAAGGAACGCACAAGAGCGCCTGATGCGTAAATTCAACAGTGCGTTGCGAAAGGATCGTCTCCTTGGTGTTTTCGTGTGTGCGTTGGAGGACGCATTCCAAATCGCACCTCGATCGTCGACTCCGCACGAATTAGGGACATGGCAAGAAGCTAAGGACAAAGAAATCGAAGCGATCGGATTGAGATCTGTGATGCGGGCAGCTAGTTTGTCGCAAATCGCCGTTCTAGCTCAAACGTCATCGTACGTCGAAATCGTTGGTGATAGCACGCGGTTCGTGCGAAAAGGAAATGCGTTAATCTTTGACCAACGCTCTTATGACCTGGGGATTCTCACTTCATTGGAACGCATTGCGACAGCGTTCAATCCTGATCCGCCTCGCTATTCCCAGATTAAGAACGCTCTTCCAACGAGCATGTCGAGAAGCCGAGAGTAGCGTGAACTGAACGTCGTTCCTGGCCAGATCCCGGCGTCATCTCCACGGATTAGTAATGAAAAGTCGGCTAGTGTTTACCGATGGAGAGGTGGCGATTGCGATTGCTGCTTCTGCCTGAGTCACTGCGGAGCGGGTGCGACACTTGATCGCGCACTTTGAGGCTGTCCAGAAGCCCTCTTCGGGGAAAAGTGTTACTGCCGATTGCGAACGTCTTGCTGAGGACCGCGAGCCAGAATGACCCAAAGCGGCGAATTGTGGGTTCCTAAGTTTGGGAGTGCCTATAGCTCGCACGAACCCTGAACTAGTGGATATTCAATGGATCAGTACGGCGTAGCTCGCTCAGCCGCTTTGCCTTCTCAGTCATCAGGAACTTGATTTCGTCGAAGTGCCACGGCTGGAAATCGTGAGTGTCAACGCCGACATCCATGGAAAGGGAAGTAGGTGTGTCAGGGAGGTTCCCATGAGAATGTCCATACAGGTGCCACACTCCATGATGGGAGCGATTCCAGACCCGCATGGCGTAGTGACAGATCACGACAGGCTGGCCATGTATGGAGATTTCCGCTAGGTTGCTGAGCCAAGAGAACTCCTCGGTCAGCTTGCGACTTTGTTTGTCGTGATTACCCGGCACCGCCAAGATCTTCTTGCAGCGAATCTGCTTGCGGTGCTCCAGAGCCTTCGCCTTGCTCCCGATGCAGAAATCCCCAAGGAAATAGAGGATGTCATTGGCCTTAACGGAGGCGTTGAGGCGGTCGAGGATCGTTTGATCCATTTCCTCGACGCTTCGAAACGGTCGATTGCAGTAACGGATTATGTTGCTATGCCCGAAATGAAAATCCGCCGTGAACCATATGTTCGGCATGTCTCTTGTGAACTCCCTGGCGACCTAGCCCCGTCTCAATGATGTTTTGCGTTCCGCTGCGGAACGACTTGCTGCGCAGGAGCTTCCGGCATTGGCATCTGTTGTGACTGAGCGGCACTTGACGCTTCGGGCGTTCCTTGTCGCACGTTGGCAAACCATGTACCCAACGCGAATCCCAGTGCTAGAGCAGCACTGGCAATGACAGGCAGCCAAATAGCCCAGACCTGTTTTTCCAGCCTAACAAGGAAATCGTCCATCTGCTGCGCCCGAGTGGTCATGCTCCGCAGGAGCGAGTCATTGGCGCTTCTGACCTTCTCGATCACTCCGATATCAGGGTGAGCTACTTCTCGTAGCACGTTCACAAGTTGCTCTTGAACGGAGTTCATCTCAGAACAGGACTGGTCAAGCGCTTTGGCCGTATCCGGCAGACCGGACTGCTGGAAGCACTGTCGTAGGCTCTCGCCCAGAAGCTTCGCTATGCGTGCCGGGTCCAAACCTGTTTCCAATTCCTTCGGCAATTGCACAATGCGTGACTCAAGCCGTGACGTGTATGCTGCCATTCGCTTCTCGACTTCACCAGCCTTAGTTAGAGCATTTTCCAGAATCTTCTGCAAAGACTTCCGTTCTACCCCGATCGCCGCGGGCGTTTCTCTCGTGAGAAGCGCCAGGATACCCATCGCTTCCAATACGCGGAGCACCTCGTCGTTTGGGCTGAGGGTGCGAGTGTGTGCGATGACCCTGTAGTATTCCGCCTGCCGTTCAGCGGGCACTAGTCCTGCCAGTTCATCGAAAAGGCTTTGGTTCTCGGACTCAGCGCCCGCCAGATTTAGGAGTTCCTGATCGGCGCTCATGGGAGGAACATCTCCTTTGCCCGGTCGAACTCGGAGAAGAGCCGCCGCCGGTAACTTTCGGCACGCATCACGATGGAAGCACGCTTCAGTTCGTTGATTGCATTTTGCCTTGTGGCAACCTGGCCAAGGCGGATACCGTGTTGACGGGCTGGGTTCTCCAGTTCTGCCAAACGAAATTCCATCCGAATCACGATTGGCGATAGCGTTTCGCGGAAACGAATGGCTTGCTCAGCAGAGTCCCAGTAGCTGAAGTCTGCCTGAGGACTTGTCGCATTCCGAACTAGCAGATATTGCGCCCGATCCTGCAGTCGGTTCGCCCATGCGAGGACACTCTCAACGCTCGCCGGGTCTGGTGTGACAATGCCCACGGCAGTGAAGCGCGCGCCGGTGGCTGCGACATCCTCGTACATCGCGTCGAACCAATCACTCGCTACCTGCCCCGAACCGGCTCCCATGTCGGCGAGGATAATCGCCGCGCCGGATTCGAGATGATCTACGAACGCATCGAGACCGGCTGGGGTGTGAATATCCACCTTAGCCACCGACCCGTTGAAGAAATGCTTGAGTGAGCCCCGAGCTTTGTTTTCCGTATCGAGGTCGAGCAGTGTGAATGGGATCTCATTGGCTTCGAACCACTCAGCCAGGGCGACCATCAGGCCAGTCTTCCCAACTCCCCCTTTGCCACCCATGGTGAAGACGACGCGTTTGTTCTTTGCTTCGGTTTTCATCGCGATCCTCCTTGATTGACGAGCTTCAACGGTTCGCTTTCCTCGAAGTGAAAGTGCTTGGATTTTGTCTTGTGCTCGACTGGCTTTGCCTTGAGCGCCGCAATTCGGGACGCAACATCGTCGGAGCTCATGCGGGTATTAACGGGCGATTCCGGTTCGAGCGGAGGCAGTTCGTACTGGACCTGCTTTCGGTGTTTGGCGCGAACCTTAATGAAGGAGTGGATCGTGCTGACCGCTACGTCGAGGCCGACACGCTCGTGAAGGATGCGAACGATGTCGCGATAGGTGCAACCCTTTCGACGAAGGTGGCGAATCAGTTCGCGGTGAATTTCGAGTTTCGAGCGAGGAGGTTTCTGCGGGATCGTTTCCAGCAGAGAAAGAAGGGTCGGGTCCATGATTTTCAGGCTCCTTAGCACCTGGGCATCACAGTCCGTTAACAGTCCGATAACCCGTCTCCACAGTCCGATAAGTGCCCTAGAGGGCTATCCGTACCGTTTAATTTCAATCAGTTACGAACTCTAGGACGACTTTCACGGCGGTAACACGGGTTCAAATCCCGTCGGGGACGCCAACAAAACAAAAGATTTATTGGAGTGGGGCCATTTCGCCGTGGGTTTGAAAGGGTTCGATAACAGAAAGTCACTCCTTGAAAGCATGTTCTCCCGCCAGTTCTTATCTCGGCAGCAGAATCATTTTCACCAACTTCGTCTGTGCAGCACGCTTGGTTGAAGTGACCGCCTGGGTATAGGTACAGGCGGTGGGTCGCCCAGGGGGGAGACTGGGGCGCGGGTGTAACGACCGCACTCGGGCATCTTGTTCCCCCTGGACTCGCTGGAATACATCTCAATTGGCAGTTCGTGTTTCCTAGCGAAATGCCGGAGCATCTCAGTTTCGAAGAGCAGAGGGCGGTCGATGGCGCCAAACTCTTCCTTGGCGACGGCGGCGGCTACTGGCGCCAACAAGCGACTCGGCCGCAGACGATCGGATATGCGCTGTCGGATTCACCAGCGGGCCAGGCGACGTGGATCTACGAAAAGTTTTACAGTTGGACTGACAACCACGGCTCTCCCGAGGACGCGTTGTCGCGGGACCAGATGCTGGACGACATTTCTCTCTACTGGTTCACCAACACCGCAGCATCGTCGGCACGGATCTACTGGGAGAATAAGAGCGGCTCATTTTCAGGAGGCAAGCTCACGTTGCCTGTCGCGGCAACCGTCTTCCCGCGAGAGATATATCGTGCTCCAAAGACCTGGGCCGAGCAGACCTATTCGAATCTCATTTACTGGAACGAGGCTGAGCACGGCGGCCATTTCGCCGCGTTCGAACAGCCGAACATTTTTGTCGAGGAAATGCGCTCCGCGTTTCGAAAATTAAGGGAGCAGTGACAAAATGTCATCGGCCCATCTGGTCGAGTCTTTGCCACTTTTCATCCTGTGCGCTCCATGGCACAGTGCACGATCAGATGGGCTACGTGGTCACGGGCCTTGCCCCTTCGTGGCAGGAGCATCTTTGTCCATCCACGACTGCGCGCGCGGTATCCTCCGTTCCATATAAATCAGGCCGCCCGCGATCGATGGATGCGCTTGATGAATAGCGCTTTTGGAGAAGCTGCACTGCCGAAAGAGGCCGAACAAGTTCTTCGGAAATTCCTCGATCGGATGTCTACCTTCATGATCAATCAGTCCGAATCTGGGATCATTTTAGCGCGAAGCGATGCGGAGAGGCGGCGCATGGCCATATCAAAGGACACCGCAGCGGAGCAAGGTGGGAAGAAGCTCGTCCACAAGCTTGAGAGATGGATCCGACTTCCTACGAACGATCGCCCCGAACCAACACGTAGTTACGACTAACGCTACTTCTGTGGGATCTCGCGCGACTGAGGTTCCTTTCTCAATGTGAACGAGCGAGATTAGGTCGCCCAACTGCCGATCCCAGACGTGTATGCCATCGGCAATTTTTTGCCCGATGTCGGGCGGGATTGCCGGAGCCTCGGCGGCGAAAATCGCGAGTAATTGCAGTGGAGCTATTTCGATCATCGGCGGTTCCATGGCTAAGAACTCGAAGTGATGCTTCAGTTGATCGTATGCGCTCTCTCCCGGCGCTAGAGTGAGTGATTGATAGATAGCGGCAAATTGGCGATCGACGAGTATGGAGGCAAGTTCTTCTTTACTCCGAAAATAGTTGTAAAAAGTTCCCTTAGGCGCATTCACGGCGGCGGCAATGCGTTGAATGCTCGCTTCCGGATAGCCAACTTCCTGAAACAGTTTGCCGGCTGAGAGAAGGAGCATCTCGCGCGTATTGGTTGCTCGATGCGCGACCTGATGCTGAGCACGAGACATTACCCCGATGTGGCGACGAATCCCTCGTTCATGGCTTGTCGAAACAAACTGAATTTGTGATTTCCGATCACAATAATGTTCCTTCGTAAGCTCACGGAACAAATGCACCTGGTGAGTGGTATCCTTGAAGCCGTTCAAGATGGCCGGTCGTCTTCCGTTGGAGATTGCCGTGAATAAAACTCACACCCGCGAACAGAATCGGAATTCCCCGCATTCGCCTGAAGCCCAAGCGAACGCCTATGGCGCGCAGATGGCGAAGTATTTCACCATGAACCAACCGCCCCACGTTGCCATCGATTCTGCGGTTTCCGTCGTCCGGCCGCAAATGGCGATTACCCGGCTGATTGCCCGAAGCGGCATCCCGGAGCGAACTGCATCCATCCCTTCTGAAAAGGCCTACGTTGTTTCGGTTCATCTCAATCATGCCAATTCCGGGGAATGGGAACTTTGGACCGATGGCAAGTACACGAAGACGGGAGCATGGCCAGTGGGCGGGGTTGCAATGTGCGACCTGGAATCAAATTCGAGTATTCGAAATCCAGGCCCGATCGATTGGATCCATTACCAC
>Ga0210383_10000726_pt1 | contig 29887 bp, 26 predicted proteins | sample IncBWC14OmetaG_FD_160072 | JGI IMG/M metagenome (GOLD analysis project Ga0210383, IMG submission 160072) | Forest soil microbial communities from Barre Woods Harvard Forest LTER site, Petersham, Massachusetts, United States - Inc-BW-C-14-O ... | reverse complement strand
GACTGTTTTATCAACGCTTCGATATCGCCAACTTCCTCACCCTCGAACGGTTCAACGGCGAAACTCAACAACAATATGTTGTGACCAATCCAGATTTTTTCCCAGCGATACCGCCAGTTTCCTCACTCACCTCCGCCGGCTCCCAACAAGCCATTGAGAAACTCAGTCCTAACCTTCGCGCACCTTATATAATGCAGTCGGCACTATCCGTCGAGCGGCAACTACCAGCCCGCACCACACTAGCTCTTACTTACGTGAACTCGCACAGCTCCAATCAATTCTTAACCAACGACATTAACGCGCCGCTCGCGGGCACTTACAATCCGCAGGCTCCTGGGAGCGGAACGTATCCGCTTGGCACTCCCGAGGCAGTCTTCGAGGTTGCTTCCTCGGGGACGTACAATCAAAACGAATTGATCGCGAACGTGAATTCGAGAATCAGCGGAGCAGTTTCGCTATTCGGGTCCTATGTTTACAATCATGCGCTCAGCAATACTGACTACTCCCCTCCTCCGCGAAATACCGATTTCAATCCTGCCATCAGCTTTGGCGCACTCGGCGTAGGAACATCTCCAGCAAATCCGTACAGCATGGCTGGGGAATATGGTCCGGCATCCACGGATATTCGCAATCAGGGAACGTTCGGCGGCTCCATCGCGATGAAATGGGGATTCTCCTTCAATCCGTTGCTGATCCTGGAGTCGGGCGCGCCATTCAATATCACCGTGGGGCAGGACTTATACGGGGACACGCTGTTCAATGGCCGCCCAGGAATCGCCGTGGACCCGACGCGACCGGGGTTAATACCCACGAAGTATGGCCTGCTCGATCCCAATCCGATTCCTGGCGAGGAAATTCTGCCCCGCAACTTCGGTCGCGGGCCGGGTCTCGTCATGGCGAACATGCGCATTACGAAAAGTTTTGCGTTCGGGCCTGCGGGCGAAACCGCCGCGCCCGCGACTGGCGGACGGCGTCCTGCGACCGGGCCGTTCAGCACAGGAGGAGCGTCTGGAGGTTCCTCGTCAACGGGTCATCGGTATGTTCTGAGTGTTTCCATGTCGATCCGTAACATCATTAATCACGACAATCCAGGTCCGATCATCGGGAACATCACGTCGCCACTGTTTGGGCGCGCAAACCAGCCGTACGGTGCCGGGTCGCTCGGGGGAACTGGGTTCTCTGAGTCTGCGGATAACCGCAGACTAGAGCTGCAGATAAGACTTAGATTCTGAACAACGACAATCCAGGCAGATCCGTCCCCCTGCGTTCCCCCTCTTCCAACTCGCCGTATTATTGAACGTGTCTACACGGGAGAGGTCGTCAAGTCGACTGCTAACGCTGGTTCGACTTCTGAATTGCCTTGCGGAGGGCTTCTTGTCGAAGAGGCCCCTTCTCTTTAGCGGCCTCCATCACCGTCTGCCCTCGTTGTTACGAATGGTGAGATCAGCGCCGTGTTCAACGAATAGCGGTGTCATCTACCGTGGCCGATTTGGTGGCGTAGAGCGAAGTTCTTAAGCTGCAGCGCAGCGCTCGAATGGAAGATCGAAGACAGATTTGCGAGGAGCGTCGTGAGAGAAATGAGCATCGGCGAGAATTATGAAAGAAAAATACCCCCCATCCTCTCAAGTATTTCGAGATTATCGAGAGGCACGCACAGAACGATTCTTCTCTGCTACTGTCCGAATTTCTTCACACGTTTCTGTCCCCGGGTTCCCTCCCGTTTTTCCGCGCAAAGGAAGGTTTGAAACGGAGGGTTCTTTGGACTATAACGTGGCAGCGCAGCAGAGTTGCGGAGAAAAAGGAGACGCCATGGACAAGATTACCGATTGGAGGGTGATCTGCATTGTCGTAGCGGCCACTCTGTTCCTGTTCTACGTGATCAAGGAGGTGCGGGAGCTATTTCGGGAGAAACGAGAAACGCCCGTTGGACGAGGGGAGATGCTCGCAACCATCGCCTTTGAGCTGCTAGCTGCCGCTCTCGTCTACGTGCTCTTGCGAGTTTCGCCGGAAGTTGTCCCGCCGCTTTCGCGGGCGTTTCAGTGGGCGATTGGCATATTGACCTTATTCGTGGTGAAGTGCATCGTGGTGGTCGTGGTAATCGGGTCCGGAGTTTTGGCGTACAAATTCAAAAGGTGGAACCAGAAGGTGTACGCCGTGGTGGAGGGAGCGATTGCTGTACTCTCGGTTGTCGCTGTCACCGCTAGTCTGAACCCGGGCGAGAAGGAATTCGCGAAATGGGCGACGCTGGCGGGTTTGGCGTACGTAATTGTGCGGGCCCAGGAGAATTACAAGGGTAAAAGGGACGAGAGTACGCAGGTGGGAAGCACAGCGGGCGCACCAGCCTCAGCAAAAGGTCCGGTCGTGCCGCAGCCCGCGACGGAGCCGCGGGTGACACCACCTGCGGCTGCACCCGCACCGTGAAACAAAAGAGCATGCCGAGCTTGCTATGGAAGAGTGATCCAGCCGTTTCCCTCCTGGTTGGCCGGCGGAGCTCACCGTGGATCCGTGGTGCACCGCTACAGGGATTCTCTCGGTACATCTTGAGGACGAGATCTCGGATCGCACGGGAAATGATAGGTCGTCCCGGTTGGGCGTGCCGCACCTTCCGCGTCCAGAAAAGACGAAAGCCCTTGCGATGCCGGGCCACGGCCGCGATGATGGCCAGCAGCGAGCGCCAAGCCGCTCCAGATGCGGGAGAGCCAGACTGTGTATCCCGCAAATCCCATCCGCGGCGAATGGCCTTGAAATCAGCGACATGCAAGAAGGGAGCTTGAGCCTGGGTTAAGAAGGCGGCGAAGGGGACGAGCAGGAGTAGCGGCAGAGAAGGTCCTGGACGTTGCAAAATGGCAGCACAATGATCTGATCGTGCTGCGATTGCTGCCGGCAGAAGGGTCTGGAACGCATCTGAACATTGGCACGGTCCACAAGGTTGTCTGACTGTTCGTTGGTGAGGATAACTGCACAGCGAAAGGGCCTTGAAGCAAGCATTCGCCGGGCCGCCCATTATGGGGTGGAAGCACTCTACCGCTGAATTCAAGGACCTTGTTTCCTCCGATGTCGCCCGAAAAACAAGCGATGTACACTTACAAGTTTGGAGGAGACAGCAGTCCGATAACCAATGCTAATCACGAGGATGCGCAGCAGGGAATGTCGCGAGACGCTAATGCGGCTCGGTTACGGCAGACTTGCGTGCGCGTGCAACAACAGGCCTTATATCGTTCCCATCTATTTCGCGTATGACGCTGACCGCTTGTACTGCTTTTCGACGCTGGGGCGGAAGATTGAGTGGATGCGGCAGAATCCTCTAGTCTGCGTGGAGGCCGACGAAGTTCGAGGTCACGACGATTGGGCGAGCGTCATTGTCCATGGACAATACCTCGAAATTCCGAATACGCGGGAATTTGCGAAGAGCCGGGCGCATGTCCGCTCCCTCCTGCAAAAGAGATCACTGTGGTGGCAGAGCGGATATACGGCATCCCAGGTTCGCCGCAAGGCCAAGCTGCCGGTCGCTGTATTCTACTGCATCCAGATCGAGGAAATGAGCGGTCTGCGCGGATCGCCTGATCTCTGGGAGACACGGAAACCTCGAGCCAGTCCTTCACACAAGAGCTGAAGATCCCGCGCTTCGCGCATCCGCAGGGTTTCTCCTTCTTCGCGGGTGTCGAGGATTTCAAGCATCAGGCAGAAGTTGCGATGCAAAACTCACGCATAAGTGCGATATGGTCTACTGGCTCGCGTTTCCTCAACCGCGGATTCCTGAGGACGCCAGTTTCCAACAGTCCCGGACAATTGCCCAATCTTCTTGGCCCGCACGACAAGGACGCGGACGGCGGATAGCCAGTGATTGCTGGCCGTCCGCTGCAGAAACGACTTGGTAGCCCGCAGTGCTCAACAGATCGGAGAGCAGTTCGCGGCTGTCTTGGTTGTCATCGGCAACAAGAATGTCTTCAAGATGGCCTTGCGTTGCAGACAGAATACCTCCCTCGGTGGATCTCTGTCAGGAATCCGACGAACTCTCGCACGCTCGAAAGGTCTCGATCCTCGGTATCCCTCGGACTACTGATCTCACGCTCCTAGGCCACGCCGAGGACCTCGCGCACTTTGCGGGTAAGACTTTCTCTCGTGAAAGGTTTTTGAAGCAGCGTGATGCCGGAATCCAGCACTCCGTGATGCACTATGGCATCGTCCGTGTATCCCGACATATAGAGCACCTTGATTCCCGGGTAGCTGTCGCCCATGCGCTCGGCCAGTTTGCTTCCGTCCATTCCCGGCATCACCACGTCGGTCAATAAAAGATGGATCGGCTTTCCGTACTTCTCAGCCACTTGAATTGCATCAGCACCATTTGCCGCTTCCAGGACAGTGTAGCCGTTGGTTTCTAGAAGCTCGCGCGCCAGTTCCCTCAACGGCTGCGCATCTTCCACTAGCAAGATGGTTTCCCATCCTCTCGCAAGGTCCTTAGGGTTCCTGCCAGGGGTTCCTTGAGGAACGGATTGCTCGATCCGGGGGAGGTAACTCTTAAAAGTAGTACCCCGACCCAGCTCGCTGTAAACCGAGATGTAGCCCCCGCTCTGCTTCATAATTCCGTAGACGGTCGACAGACCCAGTCCTGTTCCCTTGCCCAACTCCTTTGTCGTGAAAAATGGCTCGAAGATGTGAGCTTGCGTTTCATGATCCATGCCACAGCCCGTGTCGCTCACCGACAACATCACATAGGAACCCGGGACGGCTCCTGGATGCTGGCGAATAGAGATGTCGTCCATCTCTTCGTTGGCAATAGTTATCGTAAGCTTGCCCCCTTGTGGCATTGCGTCACGAGCGTTGATGGCCAAATTCAGGATGACTTGCTCGATTTGCCCCTGATCTGCTTTGACGCGTCCCAGGTCTGGCGCTGGAATGGCAATGAGCTCAATATTCTCACCAATCAGGCGTTGAAGCATCTTCAGTGTATCGGCCACCACCGCGTTAAGGTCCAAGACTCTTGGCTCAAGCACTTGCTTCCGGCTAAAAGCTAAGAGCTGACGGGTCAATGCGGCTGCACGCTGTCCAGCCTTCTTGATCTGTTCAGCTTTCGGCCTGAGAGGATCGTTCTGGTCAAGTCGTTCCTCAAAAACTTCGCTCCAGCCAATGATTACTCCCAATAGATTGTTAAAGTCATGGGCGATGCCACCGGCGAGTTGACCAACAGCCTCCATCTTCTGTGCCATGCGCAGCTGCGCCTCCAACTTCTTCCGTTCGCTAATGTCGACAACAAACGAGACGGTCTCGAGTTCGCCACGTGCCGCCGTAAGCGTGGTAACGCCAATTAGAACGGAGACACGACTGCCATCCTTGCGAAAGAATTGTTTCTCCCAAGGAGAAGCACTCCCCGTACTCTTCAGCTGCTCAACTGCCAGCTGATCCGTATCGCGGTATTCGGGAGGGGTCAGCGCATCCCAGCGCATCTTGCCCGAGAGTAGGTCCTCTCTCGTAAAGCCCAAGAGACGCAAATAAGCATCATTCGCATCGATAAGCTTGCCACTGAGATCGCCGGTTGAAATTCCGATGATGTTGGATTCCACCAAGCGCCGCAGCCGTGCCTCGCTTCCCTGAAGCGCCATCTCGGCACGTTTGCGCTCGGCAATATCGAGAAATGTCACGACGGAGCCGATTGGCTTGCCATCCCGAAACATCGGATAAGACCAGTATTCTGCGGGAAAGCTGGACCCGTCCTTTTTCCATAAAACCTCGTCATCCGAGTGAGAACCCTGGCCTTCGCGAAAGGCTATGTGAATTTTGCATTCTTCAATCGGGTACCGTTTACCGTCGGCTCGCGTGTGGTGCAAGAGCCAGTGCATTTGTTTCCCCAACAGGTCACTGGGGTCGCTATACCCGAGCAGGCGTAGCGAAGCAGCATTACAGAAAGTGCAGTTGCCCTGAACGTCGATACCATAGATCGCCTCAGCGGTTGAATCGAGTAACAGCCGGACCCGCTCCTCGCTCTCGCGAAGGGACTGTATGGCTCGCTCGCGTTCATCACGAGTTTTTTTTTCTTCTAGAGCCCGGCGGACTGCTGACGGCAGCCGGACCAGGCTGTCTTTCAGAATATAGTCGTCTACGCCTCCTTTGATAAGGTCAACGGCAGCTTCTTCACCCAGGGTGCCGGTTACTAAAATAAAAGGAATGTCTTTCCCTTTCTGTTTAAGCAGGCGGAAAGCCTCTAAACCGCTCCATGTCGGAATCCGGAAGTCAGACAATATCAAGTCGTAGTCGCAAGATTCGAGCTTTGAAGCGAATCCTTCCTCAGTGTCGACGACGTCTGCTCGAAGCTCGAACCCTGCTTTGCTTAGCTCCTGAATGCAGAGTTCCACGTCTCGCGGATTGTCTTCGAGAATAAGAACACGGAGGGGAGTCGAGACGGAATGAGCGGTCGAATCCGCTGCAATTTGTTCGTGCTTAACATTTTCCATCTTTTTCACTTGCATCACTTCTTCAGAAATGCGCTGGGGGGCGGAGGCTGGTTCACTACCAACCAGTAGAGTCCTAACTGTTTGACCGTTTCTCGGAACTGGTTGAAGTCCACCGGCTTTTGAATGTAGCTGTTAACTCCCAATTTATAACTTTCCACAAGGTCTCGATCCTCTTTTGAGGATGTGAGTACGGTTACAGGGATCGCCTGGGTATGGATGTCATTTTTGATCGTTCGCAATACTTCGAGGCCGTCGACCTTTGGCAGTTTCAAGTCAAGGACTACGAGCTTCGGCGGGTTATCGAAGGAGCGACTGCTGTAAGCTCCCCGGCAGAAGAGGAATTCGAGAGCCTCCTCGCCGTCGCGAACGACGTGAATGCGGTTACACAGATTCTCTTTGCGGAGCGCGTGTAGAGTCAATTCGACATCCTTGGGGTTGTCTTCGACCAGGAGAATTTCGACTGCGTCTGTGTTCACACTGTGCCTCCCTTGATTAACCCAGCGGCAGGCGCCTGGGTCCCTAAAGTGAAATAAAACGTAGCGCCCGTGTTCAGCTCGGCTTCGGCCCAAACCCGTCCTCCGTGTTTATGGACGATACGCTGGACTGTAGCTAGCCCCACACCGGTTCCTTCAAAATCCTCCTGGCGGTGGAGGCGTTGGAAAACGCCAAATAGTTTGTCGCTATACTTCATGCTGAAGCCCACGCCGTTGTCGCGGACGTAAATCGTTGACTGGCCGGCGACATCTTTCTGACCGACTTCGATGACGGCGCGCGGACGTGTACGGGTGAATTTGACGGCGTTGGAGAGCAAGTTGACAAAGACTTGTTTCGCCAAGATGGGGTCACACTCCACAAAAGGCAAACCGGCAATCTTCCATTCGATATCCCTGTCCTTCACTTCCGGCTCAAACTCTTTTAATACTTTCTCGACTAAAGAGCTCAACCCGGTCACCTGCAAGTTCAACTCCGTGCGTGCCACGCGTGAGAGGTTCAGCATGTCATCGACCATGTTTCCCATGTTGCGTGTACTGTCTTGAATGGATTCCAGATAATGCTGGGCGTCCTTATCTAACGAGCCGCCTAGGTGTTCTGCGAGAAGCTTGGAAAAGCCGTCAATGTGACGGAGCGGTGCGCGAAGGTCGTGGGCGACGGAATAGGCGAACGCTTCCAGCTCTTTATTAGCCGCTGCGAGTTGTTCCTCGGATTTCTTACGTTCCGTGATTTCCCGCGCGATTCCGATCGTCCCGATGGTTTTCTGATCGGCATCGCGATAGGGGCCTTTGGTGGTCAGAAAGAAGCGCGTGATGCCACCGATCTCCGCTAATTCCTCGATAGTGCACGTGGCGCCGGTGCGCACGATCTCCTTATCGCTTTGGGCCACGGCGTCGTAACTGTCGTTGGGCAAGAGTTCGCGCATTGTCTTTCCCAGTACCTCATTCACGCTTAGTCCGAACAGCGTGGCGCAGGCGCCGTTGGCAAGGGTGAACCGGTGTTCCAGATCCCTGATGTAAATGGGGTCAGTGGTGCCTCCTACAACGGCGTCAAGCACCTGGTGTTTGATGCCCAGATCCCTGGCCATCTGTGCCAAGTGCATTTCTTCAGCTTTGCGCAGGCTGATGTCGCGGACCGCTGCCGTCACCAAGACTCCCTCGGCGCTTTCCAGTCGGCTCAGCATGATCTCGATGGGAAACGCACTTCCATCCTTCCGTTGCCCAGTGAGTTCAATCCCTGCGCCGATTTGCTGTGCCAGCGCTTCAGCCGCGGTTCGCGTACCGTCAGAGAGCAACCGTTCCGCGAACCCTTCCGGAATGATTTTCTTCACTTGCTGCCCTAATAGTTCATCGCGGCGATATCCAAACTGTTTCTCGGCCTGAATATTTAGCAGGACGATCTCACTGTCCTGATTTACGACCACCATCGCATCCGGAGTCGCCTCCAGCAGGCCTCGGAACATCTCTTCGGCTTGTTTACGCTTCGTAATATCGCGCGAAACTTTCGCAAATCCACGCAGATTTCCAGATTCGTCTCGCTGAGCTGAAATGACGATGTTGGACCAAAACCGCGACCCATCCTTCTTTACTCTCCAGCCTTCATCTTCGGACCGGCCATTCGCGGCCGCGAACTCTAGTTCCTTACCAGGCTTCCCGGATGCGATATCCTCAGGCGGATAAAAGCAGGAGAAGTGACGTCCGAGAATCTCTTCAGCCGAGTAACCTTTAATCCGCTCTGCTCCCGTGTTCCAGCTAACTACGTGTCCAGTTGGGTCCAACATGAAAATTGCATAGTCCTCGACGCCATTAACCAATAGCCGGAATTGCTCTTCGCTCCGACGCAGCTCTTCTTGGGCCTGCTTGCGTGCGGTGACGTCGCGGATGGCACTCGAAACGAGCACGCCCTCCTTGGTCTCTAGCGGGCTCAGGCTGATTTCGACCGGAAACTCAGTGCCGTCTTTGCGTAAACCAAAGAGCTCTAGACTTGCCCCCATCGGACGCACCCGGGGATCGGCGAAAAACCCGGTGCGGTGGCCGGGATGTTTGCTGCGAAAGCGTTCGGGAATGAGAATCTCAATGGATTGATCCAGCAGCTCCTTTCGCCCAAAGCCAAACAGCTTCTCGGTTTGCGCATTCACCAGAACGATTTTGCCTTGCTGGTTGACAATAACAATGGCGTCCGGCGCTGCCTCCAGTAGGTTCCGGAACATTTTTTCTACACTTTTCGCATTCTTCAGATGGATAGCTTGGGACGCGGTGCCGGAGTTACCAAGCAGTTTTTTCTTGTTGGATACCTGGGCTAGTGCTTTCATCAGAACCTAGATTCCACAAACTGCAAGCATCAAAACGCGGGACAAACGCGAGAGCGTTAGAATGAGCACGAGGAAACTACGGGGTGTCCAGCAAAACTAAACGTTCTAACGAACCCGTCAGGTGGTGCTTGTACCTCGATTCTGGGCCCCCTTGGGCAAGCCGCTATAAGAATCATTTGCAGAAGTTCCAGAATGGTATATGACTGGGGATTTATTTCACGGTGCTTGGAAGTTACTCACCTCCGCTCGCAAAGTCAGGTCGCCGTCATCCAGCTAGCCAGTGGTCGCCGCACAATTTGACCATTTACTGTAGATGAGCATAGAGAAAATGTTGTCCACTGATGTCGCACTCTACCGCCTTTATCGCGAGGTCTGCGATGAAATCGAAGGCCGTGGCGGGAAAGTTGTCCGCGTAAGGTTGGACTACGAGATCAAACGGCCGGGAATTGATTCTGTGGAATTTGTTTTTGCGTTGACCGTCAAACGCGCGGCGTGCGTGCACACTGCGCGAGACCATTAGTGGACGACACCTTCTACGAAGCCCACCTGCAGTAGTTGGGCTAATTGTACGGCGGCCAGGGGCTTGCTGAAGAAGTAGCCTTGTCCTTCGGCACACTGGTGGGCCTGAAGGAAGGTGAGCTGTTCCTGCGTTTCGATGCCCTCGGCAATGACACGCTGCTTGAGGTTCTTGCCCATCTCAATTATGGCGCTCACGATGGTTGAGTCGTCGGGCTCGGCGGTGATCTGGCGGACAAAGGACTGGTCAATTTTCAAGACATCAATCGGAAACTGGCGAAGATAGCTCAGGCTGGAATAGCCAGTGCCGAAGTCATCCACGGCCAGTTGCACACCTATGGTCTTAAGAGCATGAAGTTTGGCGCCGGTGGATTTGGCGTCCGCCATAAGGACTCCTTCGGTGAGTTCGAGGTCGAGATAGTGGGGATCCAAGCCGGTCTCCGCAAGGATGGTCGCGACACGTTCGACAAAACACTTGTCGCGAAATTCGGTGGCAGAAACATTGACAGCGATCCTCTTGAATGGGAGGTCGGCGGCTTGCCATTCGCGTGCCTGCTGGCATGCTTCGCGCAACACCCAGCGGCCGATCGGGAGAATGAGGCCACAATCTTCGGCGATGGGCACAAACTGGGAGGGCGGGATAGGCCCGCGATCAGGGTGCTGCCAACGGATCAAGGCCTCAACGCCAGTGATCTCGCCGGTGACGAGATTTATTTTCGGCTGATAGTGCAACAAGAACTCATCGCGTTCGATGGCCCGGCGCAGACCGCTTTCGAGAGACTGTCGCTGAACCGATTTCAGATTCATTTCTGCGGCGAAGAACTGGAAATTGTTACGCCCTTGTTCCTTGGCGGTGTACATAGCGGTGTCGGCATTTTTGATGAGCGTTTCCGCATCGCCGCCGTCGGTCGGGTAGATGCTGATGCCGATGCTGCCATCGATATGCAGATCGTGTCCGGCGATGGGGCACGGTGCGCTGAGCGAAAGAAGTATTTTTTTGGCACTGGTGGCCGCGTCTTCCGGATGGGTGATCTCCGAAAGCAGGATGACGAATTCATCCCCGCCCTGTCGGCTGACGGTGTCGGAACCGCGCACGCTTGCCTGCAATCGTTTTGAAACGGACTGAAGAAGCTGGTCGCCGATGGCATGACCCAGCGAATCGTTGATGTATTTGAAATGATCCAAATCGAGGAAGAGAACGGCGATGGCTCGGTTCTGGCGGTGAGCGAGGGTAATGGACTGAGAGATGCGGTCGTTGAGCAGCATGCGATTGGGCAAATTGGTAACAAAATCGTGCTGCGCGGAATACGCCATTTGGAGCAACATAGCCCGCGTGGCGCTGACATCACGGAAAACGATCACCGCACCAGTGACGCGGCCTGTGCGGTCGTGGATCGGCGCAGCGGAATCTTCGATGGCGGATTCCGATCCGTCGCGGCGCAGGAGGGCGCAATTGGCGGTCAGCGCGACAGTCCTATTTTGCGCAACCGCCATCTCCATGGGATCTAGAGCGGGCTGACGCGTGGTGCCGTCAACAATTCGGAAGACCTCGGTGACGGGACGGCCTGCCGCTTCCTGCCACGACCAGGCGGTCATTCTTTCCGCGACACGATTGAGAAAGGTGATATTTCCCAAGATGTCCGTGCAAATGACGGCGTCGCCGATGCAGTTGAGAGTGACTTGGGCGCGTTCTTTTTCGAGGAACAAAGCCTCCTCTGCAGCCCCTCGTCTGGAACTGTCGCGCTGTACCTGCCAGCTTGCGGCGGTGGCCAGCGACAAGCCCAGGAGGGTGCCGAAGATCAGAATCGATTTGGTCTGAGCTAAGCGCTGCTGAGCGTCCGCGTTCCGTATCACCAACAATCGCAGCTCTTCGCCCTGCATCACGCGAAGCACCGCTTGGAACTCAGCCATAACCTGCTGGCCCTGTCCTGTGCGAATGGCATCGGCCGCTGCTGCAAATCCCTTGGTCCGTCGCAGAGCAATGACCGTCTCGGCGAGTTGGATCTTCTGATCGGTCAGGCGTTCCAGGGTGGGAATCCGGCGCTGTTGGACAGCGCTATCGGCCGTCAGATTACGAATGATTGTATCGTCATGCTTAGCGCGCAATACGCTTTCACGATAAGGAGCCAGAAACCCCTCGTCTCCGGTGATTACAAACCCGCGGTAGCTAGATTCAACGTCCTGCACTTCTGAGAGTAATTCCTGCAGGTTCTCAAGAACCTCGTGGGTATGGCGCACCCAGCGGTCGCTCTCCCGGGACACGACCATGCCGCGATAAGAGATACCGCCCACGACCAGCAAGGTCAAGAAAAGTAAGACCAAAATGACAGGCCCAGACGTGAGCTGAACACCCCGCCTTAATGGATGCCGATTCAGTGAGGTCGAATTGTTCATTTCACACTGGGGAATCGAGGTTCCATTCCGGAGACGACCGAAAGACCGAAGCGGGCAGCTATAGCCGTGCCCTGATTTTCTGGAAGGGAACACGATTCTATCCGAACATTATGTGCGGCCGTGCGGGATTCTCAGGCCGGTGTCGAATAGAACATGAGTGGAGAGTCTTTGTGCGCTTTCATACGTGTCCGTCCAACTCCCGGTGCCGAAGGCACCGCTCTTCTCTTGGTCGGCCCAGAGCCGACTAGGCGGCGCTCGGCGCGATCGCGTCCGCTTAGGATGACGAGACTGAAAGGCATCACAGGCCACCGCGCTCCACATTCAGAATGTCCAAAGCCATGCGAGTTTCAGAAGCTGCAAGCCGGCGAATCAACGCTGGGGCCGATTTTCACTCCGGGTCGGACAGGCCAAAAGGGACGCAATCCTGGCAAAACGAGATCTTGAGATAGCTGCTAGTAAAGTACTACCCAGCCGCGCTCCCGAATGTCCTCTCTGCGCGCGCTTCTCCGGCGCGCTATTCGTTTGGAATCATGGGCAAGAGAAATTCCTGCAGCCTCTCGCTCTCTGCAACGGTCAGCCGGTCCAGTTGAATTCCCATTCGATTTCCACCCAGAACGCGGACGACCGACCCCACACCTACAACCGGCCTCATTCGCGGGGACAGGTCTAAGCTGACATGCACCGGGGACCCCGTCGGTAGCGTGCGACCGGCCTTAACCAGGATGCCGCTTAGGCTGATGTCGACTGTTTCAGCGTCAAATTCTTCGGCTCCGTGTGTGAGTCTCACTTTGGACTGAAGCGCAACGCGCCGAGTCCGGCGCCTCCCATATTCAGTGGCTCCTTGGGTGGCCCGGATTAGCTTTAACAACCGATCTTTATCGATTTTGGTTTGTAAAGGAAAAAGCTTGCTCCGGCCGCAAATCCTATAGACATCGCGCTCGGACGCTGATCGTCACTGATCACGATGATGGGTGTAGTCCGGTTCCATCGCGAATGACGCATCTGTCGCGCAAGCTCGATCCCATCGGGAGCGGGCATCTGTAAGTCCAAGAAGGCCATGTCGAATTTTCCTTCGTTGAGAAGACTGGAGGCCTCCGACCCTCTTGTCAAAGCCAGCGCCTCCATGCCGGCGGAAGTTAGAACTTTCCCCACCATTTGGCAAACCGCTTCCTCATCGTCCACGATCAAACATCTTCTTTGCATGTCACCCTCCACATTTTGCCATTTGCTGGCCCATTCGGTGACCGAAGCTCTGGACTATGCTAACGCACAATCCGAAACTCATTCCGACTAGAAATCTAGTATCCCGACGCGTACAGACTTCACTTTGCCCGCACCAGCAGGTTCAATTTGATTGAGCTTGGATTCCACGGGATACGTGGAAGCAGTCAAACTGCACGCCCACGCCGTGCCTTCGTCCCGTGGAGTCAATCGGCTGGACCCGCACTACATGGCCTGAGCAGAGCCATTCGGTCGTCGGCTCGCCGGTGATCATCTCTGGCATTTTCAGAAGGATTTCCAACAATGCGCCAACTGGTATCACCAAGTTTGTCGCAAAGAAGATCCCTTCCTTGGACAGATTCTCTGATTCGCCTCGCTCCTCCGGGATCGCCGACTTCCAGAGGCGAATACGAATGGGAGTCTTAATATTGTGACGGACAGTCAACCTGCGGTCTGATGCGGCTACTTTCATGTGGTGCTCCTTACATTTAAGAAGGACGCGGCGCAGACGGAGAGAAGATGCGAAGGAGGCTCAAGACTGAACCGGCAGTGCGGAAATAGCAAGGATATTATGTTAATTTAGATATATATATAAAACTTATTAAAACTCTTTAACCTAAGCTTCTTTCCGATTGTCACTACTTTGCGCCGAGCATCGGGGGAGTGGAGACCATCGTCCTCTCACTCGCCGAGGGTCTCGCAGAGTTGTGCACTCCGAGTGGATTTCCTGAATTCGAACTGACTCTCGTAACTGAGACGCCTGTGGAAGACTTTGATGAAAGCGTCCTTCCATTTCACGTTTTCCGTCAGCAGTCCATAGCCCTGTTGCTGCGAATGATCCGCCCTGTGGACTCACGGGGGGGCTAGAGGGAACATGAAACGAGCAACACGGAAACATTTGAAAGCGGGTGCCAGTGCGCGGTGTAGACAGTTTGTTGGCAGCGGATTCTGGCATGTCCTTAAAGACATGTCGCCGGAGTCGCCGATGTTCAGGAACGAAGTTGCGTCTCGGGGCAGGAAAGGGAATGACAAATGTACGGCAATCTAACGCGAGTGGCGCATCGACCGCGCGAAGCAGCTCGAGGTGTGCTACGTCAGGGATTCGGGCGCTGTGCGAAGCGCTGAATGGAAACGGAAGTGTGCGCGCTGTTCTTCACGCCCACTGATACCAAAGTATCGACAATACCTTCGTCTAATTGTTTCGTGTCCACGCTTCTGGTGTAATCGCTTCGTGGCAAATGACTCAATGCGACCTTGCGCAACGAAGAGTTATTCAGAAAAGGAATCGACTGTGACGTTCGAACAGTACAGTGCACCACCAACATCGATTTAAATCCCAATAGGCCGGCTGATAAAAGGAGCTTAGAAATGGCCAATCCACAGAAAACAGCAATCGTTACCGGTGCCTCACAGGGGATCGGCGCGGGACTCGTGGAAGCGTTCTTGAAACGCGGTTATAGCGTGGTTGCGAACGCACGAAGCATTACCAAGGTAAATCCTTTTCCGTCGTCCCCGGATCTTGCCCTGGTCGATGGGGACATCGGCGACCCGAAGACGGCCAAAAAGATCGTGGATACTGCCGTTTCCCAGTTCGGTCGGATCGATGTGCTGGTGAACAATGCGGGCATTTTTATCCCCAAGCCTTTCACCGAGTACACGACCGAAGATCTAAACGCTTTGGTCTCTACGACGCTTGCTGGCTTTCTCTACGTTTCACAGTTAGCGGTGAAGCGGATGTTGCAGCAGAAGAGCGGCAGCATCGTCAACGTGTCAACCGCCCTCGTGGACCAGCCGATCGCAGGCGTACCGGTGGCCGTCCAAGTTATGGCCAAGGGCAGTTTGCATGCGGTGACGCGCGCACTCGCAATTGAGTATGCCAAGGATGGCATTCGTGTGAACACCGTTGCCTTGGGCGTCATCAAAACTCCGATGCATAAACCGGAGACCTATGAGTCTCTGAAAGGATTGCACCCCATGGGCAGGATGGGTGAAGTCAAAGAAGTCGTAGATGCAGTTTTGTTCCTGACGGACGCCACGTTCACCACTGGTGAAATCTTGCACGTAGATGGCGGCGTGCATGCGGGGAAATGGTAGCCCGGGGAAGCTCTCGGCCTACCAGCGCCGAGCGGCGATTGAAAGAACTTGGCATCGAGCTCCCAGCGCCGCCCGAGCCGTTCGGCACTTATGCGGAAGCGGTGCAGACGGGCAACCTGCTCTTTCTCACCGGAATGCTTCCCACTGTAGGCCGCGAAGCGAAATTCGTTGGGCGTGTCGGCGCGGAGCTCGATGTGGAAGCAGGGCGAGCGGCGGCTCGCTTGGCGGCTCTTAATGGCCTCGCTGTCGCGAAGCAGCATTTGGGAACACTCGACAAAGTGAAGCGCGTCGTCCGGCTCGGCGTGTTGGTGGCCACTTCGGGAGATGTCCGCGACCAGCCGAATGTCGCTGACGGCGCTTCGCAATTGCTGCAAGACATCTTCGGAAAAGACAAAAACCCTTGCCGCCTGGTCTATGGCGTCGCAAGCCTTCCACTCGGTACCTCGGTCGAGTTGGAAATCATTTTCCAGGTAGCGGGATAAGAGAGGCCTCAAACGGGGCAGCCGCTCAGATACGAAGAGACAAGTAGAGATTCAGATGGTTGGTATGACTAAACCCATTGCACCTAAGCAGCAGGCAGAAACACGCCCGACCGTTGAACGAATCGGCGCCTTTGCAGCTGCCGCCCGACCGGAGCACCTGACGACCGATATTCGTCAGCTTTTCAAACGGAACATTCTGGACAGCATAGGGTGCGCGATCGCCGCTGTCGCGGGTCCGTCGCTCCGACCGCTACGCGACCAGGTCGAAGAATATCGAGCCCCCGGTCGTTGCACATTGATTGGCGGAGGCAAGACATCTCCCGATCAGGCGGCACTCTTCAACTCCGCGCTTGTGCGCTATGTGGACCTTCTTGATAGCTACATGGCACAAGGTGGCCTTTGCCATCCGAGTGACAACTTCGGGACCATCCTTGCAGCGGCCGAATACGTAGGGGCATCTGGCGAGGAATTCATGCTGGCACTCGCAGCAGCCTATGAAATTCAATGCCGATTCACAGCCCGCGTTCCCGTAATGGCGAAGGGCTTCAACCATGCCATTCAACTTGCGATCTCCGCCGCTGCGGGCGCGGGTAGACTTTTCGGACTCTCCGTTAACGAACTCGCGAACGCGATCGCGATTGCGAGCGTCGACAACATCTCGCTCACTTGCGTGCACGCCGAACCGGTATCGCAATGGAAGGGCTTCTCACCCGGGATCACAGGGATGCGCGCTGTTTACGCCGCTTCCCTGGCTAAACGCGGTTTCACCGGTCCAAAGGGTCTCTTCGAAGGGCCATACGGTCTGGAGCAGATGTTCGCCCAGCCGATCGCAGTTAACTGGGAAGACTCCTCGCTAGATGTCGTGAAACAGACGATCATGAAGAAATACTGCTCGCTCATTCACGGCCAGCCGGTGCTGGAAGCCGTCCTGGATCTGAAGCGTCGTCACAGTCTTACCGCTGCCGAGATTGCGCACGTTCGTTGCAATGTTTTCAAACCGGCGTTCGATTTCGCCGGGGGCGGGAGCTTCGGTCCGAAGGACCATCCACAGGTCAAAGAGCAGGGCGACTATAATCTCAAATACCTTGTCGCTGTCGCGCTGCTCGACGATCAAGTTGGGCCCACGCAATTGGAAGAGCTACGAATTCAGGCCCCGGATGCTCAGGCGCTGCTCGCGCGCGTCGAAGTTCATCCCGACGAACGTTTCAGCGCTCGCTATCCTCGTGAACTCAGTGCGGCTATTACGATTCGCACCAAAGACGAGCGTGTCTTTGTGAAGGAGCAGCACGGCTACGAGGGAGGGCTGAACAAACCCATGTCGTGGGACCGCACGGTCGAGAAGTTCCACTGGCTGAGCGAAGCTTTCGCCGATGAAGATCTTCGAAACAGGCTCATCCAGGTTGTGCAGCAGCTCGATGCGCGACCGATCTCGGATCTTATGGACCTACTCGCCCAGGTCCGGTGCACCGCTGTCTTTCCGAGAACTCACCCCGGCATTCAGTGACCGTGCAGTGTCGATCAGCACGCGCCGACTGATACCAGCGTATCGACGCTAGCCAAACTTTCGGCGCAATGCCCTCATCGCATCGGATGATCGGACATGCGCATGAAGGAGCTTTCATAACAGGAGGTACTCCTCGTGAATACGAATCGGAAAGAGCAAAAGGTAACCCGCCAGGACTCCCGAACGGCCAACTCCGAGCAGCGGTTAATGCCTGCTTCCTGGAACCAGAACCGGCTCACGGCAAAGCTAGGAATCGAGTATCCCATCATTCAAGGTCCGCTTGGCGGATTGTCATCGCAAAGATTGACGACCACAGTGTCCAACTTTGGCGGACTCGGATCGTTTGGCGCACACAGCTTGCCGCCCGACGCCATCAAAGACGTGATCACGGAGATTCGCTCTCTTACATCCAAACCGTTCGCGATCAACTTGTGGGTGTCAATGGAGGATGAAGGTGCGCGAACAGCAGATGAAAATGGATTCAACAGGAGCCTAGCTCCGTTAGTCGCTGATCTTGCTGCCTTGGGGGCGCCCCGTCCAACGTACAAGCCATACTCGCCGAAGCGATTTGAAGATCAGGCCCGCGTGCTACTAGACGCAAACGTACCGGCATTCAGCTTCATCTACGGAATTCCAGCAAAAGAAATCTTGGAGGAGTGCCGGGCTAAAGGCATCGTCACCATTGGCGGGGCGACAACGCCCGACGAGGCTGCAGCACTTCAGGCAGCCGGCGTGAATGCCATTGTCGCTTCCGGCTTCGAAGCAGGGGGGCATCGCGGTTCATTTCTCCGGCCGGCGGAAGATTCGCTCACCGGCACGCTGTTCCTAGTCCCACAGGTCGTCGACATGGTCGATGTGCCGGTGATTGCCGCGGGGGGAATAGGAGATGCACGAGGTGTGATCGCCGCCCTGGCTCTCGGCGCAGAGGCCGTCCAAATGGGAACGGTATTCCTAGCGTGCGAGGAATCCGGCGCCATCCGCCTTCATCGCGAAACTTTGCGACGGCACAATGCCGGACATACTGGTTTGACAAAAGGCTTCACGGGAAGACTCGCACGGGCAATCCACAACCGCGTGATGGAGGACCTGAACCGAAACGGAATCGAGATCTTGCCATATCCGCTGCAACGAGAACTCGTCAGAAATCTCGCTATCGCAGCCGAGGCTGCGGGCCAGGCCGATCTTGTGCCTATGTGGGCCGGGCAAAGCGCCAATCTTTCGAATTGCACTGACGTATCGGCATTTTTGAACTGCTTGGTTCAGGAAATTTCCGAAATCGCCGGGCCAGTCATGCAGTGGAACGCAAACCGGCGCCGGGAACATTCATTTGCATGATTGGGAGAAACAGAATATGGAAACCTTTTATCGCACGACAAAGATAGATGGTCTTTCTATCTTCTACAGAGAAGCCGGCGCGAAAGACGCGTCGACGCTACTGCTGCTGCACGGACTTCCGTCGTCATCGCGGATGTTCGAACCTCTTTTCGCCCGGCTTTCCAATCACTATCACCTCATTGCTCCCGATTACCCGGGCTTCGGACACAGCGAATGGCCGGATCCGAAAACATTCGCGTACACGTTCGATCGCTACGCCGAGATCATGAATCACTTCACCGAAGCGCTTGGGCTTCCGCATTACACGCTTTACATGCAGGACTACGGCGGCCCGGTGGGTTTTCGTATGGCCTTAGCCCATCCGAACCGGATCGAGTCTCTCATTGTCCAGGACGCTGTAGCACACAACGAAGGCCTGGGCGCGAATTGGAATCCGCGGCGGGCCTTTTGGGCCGATCGCGCAGCCAATGAAAGCGCGCTTCGCACAAATCTCCTTTCGCTCGCGACCACGCGGACGCGCCATGTCGGGAACGATCCCAATGTGGAACGCTATGACCCTGATCTTTGGACCGATGAGTTTGTCTTTCTCAACCAGCCTGGCCAGGCCGAGATTCAAAGCGATCTTTTTTATGACTACCGCACGAACGTCAACGCCTACCCGAAGTGGCAGGCTTGGATGCGCGAGAAGCAACCACGCCTGCTAGTGCTCTGGGGTCGGTATGACCTGTCGTTCGATCTGGGAGAACCGGAACGGTACCGCCAGGATGTGCCGAACGCCCAAGTTCATGTCCTCGACGCCGGTCATTTCGTATTGGACACGGCTGCAGATGAGATCGCCGCATTGGTCCGGGGTTTTGTCGGTTCTTCACGTCGCGGGCTCCCGGCGCGGCACGCCGGCTGAGGCCTCAATCTCAGAGAGAACTCGATCCAACGGCGATCTACGGTTATTGATCCGCGTTAACTTCGCAGGCCTTGAGGGTTGACGCACGCGGTCCGCGGGGTATCCATAAGTGATGATCAGATTGCGACGGATCCGTGATTGCACGAGCAGTCTGAAAGGACCGGGCGGAAAAGTGTCAGCCTTTCGGCGCGGGTGCGGGGCCGAGTCTCGCAGCCATTTTCACCAACTCGGCGAATGAGTCGGCCTTCATTTTCTGCATCACCTGGCCTCGGTGGGCCTTCACCGTGATCTCGCTAATGCCGAGCTCCCCACCGACTTGTTTATTTAACAGACCGGAGGCCACCAACGCCATGACCTCCCGTTCGCGACGCGTGAGTGACTCGTACCGGTCGCGGAGCGCCTGCATCTCCGCCTCGTAGCCAAGTGCGACGCGGCTACGTTCGACGGCTTGCCGCATGGCATGCAAAAGTGTGTCGTGACTGAATGGCTTCGTCAAGAATTCCACAGCCCCTGCCTTCATGGCTTGGACCGTTGTGGGCACGTCGCCGTATCCCGTGATGAAGATGATCGGCATATCCGGCCGCTCGACGCAGACACGCTTCTGCAGGTCGAGACCATTGAGGCCTGGAAGAGAAACGTCAAGGACTAGACAGCTCGGAACAAGCACCCGTGGGTTATCAAGGAACTCTTGTGCGGATGCGAATGTCTCCGGATGCCAGCCTTCGCATTGAATCAGCAATTGCAGCGACTCACGCACGGAGATGTCGTCATCAACAACGAATACGATGGGTGTTGCCGATGTCATCGGCGATGACTCCAACTGATGGCCAAAAGTGGTTGCTAACGTCATAGTATATTCCCAAATGCGTGAGAGTCGCCGATCGCTTACCTCACTCGAAGTGCAGTATTCAGCGCCTGAAGCAAGGCCGTGTCACTGAATGGCTTGAACAAGAATTCAACGGCTCCTTGCTGGAACGCTCGCCTGCGGACAACCTCGTCCTTGTGAGCACTGATGAAAATGATCGGAATGCTGTGTCCGCGAAGCTTCAATTCTCGCTGGAGATCAAATCCAGTCATGCCCGGCATGGCGACGTCGAGGATGAGACATCCGGTTTGAACCAGTCTATCGCAAGTGAGAAACTGTTCGGCACATGAGAAGGAGTGCGTCGCAAATCCGAACTCCCGCAGCAAGTCAGGCAATGACTCGCGCACGGATTCATCATCATCCACTACTGCCACAAGTGGATATCCGCCAGCGATCTTTTCTTGGCCGGAGTTCATAACAAAAGAATGCGGCAGACTGGGTAAAGAGTCTATTGCACTTAGGTATTGGTTGTGCAAGGAATAGAAAATGAAAATGTTGCTCCTGGACCATCATTTAGCGTTGCCCATAAACGGCCATCATGTTGTTCTATAATGAAGCGAGAAACCGACAGGCCAATCCCCATCCCGTCATTCTTCGTCGTGTAGAAGGCTTGGAATAGTTTGTCCATCGATTGAGGGTCGAAACCGATCCCCGCATCTTTCACGCTTAGGAGCGCCCGGTCGTCTTCGTCTCGTGCGGTCCTGATCAGCAACTCCCTGGGGCGATCATGGACGGCATTCATCGCGTCCGAACCATTCCGGAGGAGGTTCAGGATGACCTGCTGAAGCTGGACTCGGTCACCTGTGACAAGCGGGAGGTCCTCGGCAAGCTCGCATCGCAAAATAACCCGGTTTCTTTGAAGCTCACTCAATGACAGAGCAATCACCTCTCTCGTAGCGTCATTCAGATCCACCCGCTCAGCGATGGTGTCTTTCTTGCTGAAGAGTGCGCGCAATCGCGTGATCACATCAGACGCACGGTTGCCATCGCGAATCGTTCGCCGGGCCGTTTCACGCGCACCGTCGACGTTCGGTGGATCCAATGTCAGCATCCGCAGACAAGTACTGGCGTTGGTGATGATTCCCGACAGCGGCTGGTTTACTTCATGGGCCATCGACGCTGTCAATGCTCCGAGGCTCGTGACCCTAGCCACGTGTGCGAGTTCGGAACGGACCTTCCCGAGGGTCTCTTCCGACAGCCGGCGCTCTGTCACGTCCTGAGCCGCGCCGATGTACACCAATCGACCTTGCCGGTCTCGTATTCCGCGACCGACCATGTGCAGATACTTGACCGAGTGGTTAGACATCTGCAGCCGGTGTTCGTATTCAAAGTCGCTGCCGTTACCTCGCGCCCGGTCGATCATGTCATTCAACAGCGGGATATCTTCCGGATGGACTCGAGTACTGATCAGCTCAAGCGTCACAGGCACAGCCCGGTCAAACTCAAAAATGCGATAGAGCTCCTCTGACCACGTGATTTCGCCTGTCGCCACACGCCAGGAAAAGCTGCCGGTTCGACTGAGACGTTGGCCTTCGGCTAGAAACGCTTCACTGCGCTTGAGTGCGTCCTCTGCGCGCTTCCTCTCGTCAATATCGGTGAGCAGAGAGCACCAGCGAAGGATTCGCCCACTTGCATCTCGAACGGGCAGCCCGCGCACCTGAAACCAGCGATATACGCCATCGAAACGTCGGACGCGGGTCTCAAAGTCGTATGGACTACCTGACGTGATCGATCGGGCAACGAGCTGGACGACGCGAGGAAGGTCCTCTGTATGAACCGTGTCACTGGTCCCCCAAAGCCTCAATTCCTCCAATGTCCTGCCGCAGTACTCCACAAGTTGGGGATTGACGAGTTCTACTTCACCAGCCGGCGTCAAGAGTGACACCAAGCCGGGGATGCTGTCGACGATTAAGCGTAAACTGTGCTCACTCGCCGCCAGGGCTTCCTCCGCGCGCCTGCGTTCGGCGACTTCCTCTCTCAGCACTTCGTTGGCTGCAGCAAGTTCTGCGGTCCGTTGCGCGACGCTTTGATCGAGTTCGTCGGCAACGCGCTTCTGTTCGGTCAACCGTCGCGCCTGTTGTAGCCCGGTCAAAGCCTGGTTAGCCGCGATGCTCAGAAGAAGTGCCTCGGTATCCCGCGGGAAATCTGCTCGACGAGACCCAGCTACGATTACCCCGATTTCACGCTGAACCCCGAGAGGCCAGGACACGAGTGAAACCTCTTCGTCTCCAATGTGACTGCGTTCCGGGAGATAACATTTTTGGGGGTCCAACCAGCGACTGAGGAACGTACAGAGCTCTCGCGGTCGGAACAGCTGTTCTTGCGATTGAGCGACCCTGACCGTCTCGGAGAGCGCCGCACCGACTAGGTTTGTCAAGCTCACATACACGAAGTCCAGATCGAGCATGCGAAGGAGTGAGTCGAGCAAGGTAGGAACGATGTCACAGGGTTTGCTGCCACTCCACATGGCAGGAAGAGCGAGGAGGCTGACCACATCATTAACGCAACGTTGAAGGCGCTTGATTTCGTCGGCGGGATGTTCGAGTTGCACTTTCATGGTCAGCCTACCGTCGCGGGCCGCGCAGACCGCGCTGCCCGCCGTGCGCGAATTTCACGCAGGAACTCCCCCGGCGGCACGAAGAACGGATTGTGCTGGAGAATGCCGCCGACGATGACCAACGGATGCGTGCGCATGATGTCAATCACAGCGTCTCCGCTGAATTTCGAAAGGTGGTAGGTGCAGATGACCGCATCATCGTGGCGACACCACACATCATTGACCCTCGCTTCAAACTCAATCAGATCGTCAATGTGCGACTGACCGTCAGGCACCCAGTCCATGCGGCAGACAATGCGACTCAGGGGAAATCCTCCCTCGGCATTGCCGCTCGCCATCTGCTCGAACGACTCCAGCATGCGATCCTGATCGAACCGACCGTCTTGAAGGTAGGTTTCAGTGCTGCTCCGAAGTTCGAATTGGCCGCTTCGTTGGACAGCGGTCGAGTCAACTCCTATGCCAGCTAATCGTTGCAGGTGGTTACGGTATTGATCTGGACTAAGGACGTGAATCGCCTTGTCTCCACGCTCGAACCCATCCTTAATGAACAGCAGTAACACGCGATACTCTTCGTCGTCAGTGTTGAAGAACGCACAGACATGACGTGGTTCGCCAAGCTGGGAGCCGCCAAAGCGAATGGGGGCCGCAGTCTTCTTCATGGTGCACTCCTCCCATAGAAAGTCTGCTGCACCGCGGGTCCCTACACAAGCGTGATCTGATGCGGGGTTCAGTCGGTCGATGCTCTCGACGCAGCCTCGATGAGGCGAGTGCCCTCTTACTTGAAGGCTCTCCATGACACGAGGATGCGCCGCTCTACGGGCCGGTGTCCATTATACTTTGGTGTCGGTACGCGGCCGGTCAGCACAGGGTGTCTCGCGAAGCGACATGCAAAGCGACGTCTTCTACAATTACGCCGCGAATATCGAGATATTACAGCTGCGCGTTTGGCGGGCAGGTTACCTAGGCAACCTGCTTCTGCGACTTGTCGGCTTTCTCGCCCAGAAAGCTCAGCAATTCGGCGTTTACTTCCTCCGCGTGCGTCCACGTGATGCAGTGGGGGCCGTCCTTCACGACCAGCAGTCGCGTCCCTTTGATGAGCTTGGCGGTGCGCAGTCCTGCAGCCGTGATGGGAAGGATGCGGTCGGCATCACCGTGAATCACCAGCGTGGGCACATCGATACGGGCCAGATCCTCGCGGAAGTCTTCGTGCCAGGCTGCGACACACGCCAGGCTGGCGGTGGCGGACGCGCTGGCCGCCATGTTCCAGTTGGCCTGAACGGCTTGTTCACTGACGCGCTTCCCCAGGAGCAGGTCTGTGTTGTAGAAGTTCTGGAAGAAACCAGTGAAGAACGCATAGCGGTCGGCAGCCACTGCTTTCTCGATCCCCGCAAAGACACTGCCATCCACACCCTCCGGGTTGTCCGCCGTCTTGAGCAGGTAGGGCGGCACACCGGAGATGATCACCGCTTTGCTCACACCCTTCGAACCGTATTTCCCCAAGTAGCGCGCCACCTCGCCTCCTCCCATGGAGAAGCCGACCAAGCTGAAATCACTCAGACTAAGCTGCGTGACCAGTTTGTGAAGATCCTCTGCGAACGTGTCGTAGTTGTAGCCAGTGGTCGGCTGGCTGGACTTGCCGAAACCTCTGCGGTCGTAAGTGATGACCCTATAACCCGCATCGAGGAGGACAGGTACTTGCTTCTCCCAAGACGCACCGCTCAGCGGGTATCCATGAATTAGCACGACCGGTTTGCCCGAGCCATGGTCTTCGTAGTAAAGCTCGATGTTGCTTGAATTTTCCTTTCCGACTGTAACGTATGGCATTGCGCATCTCCTTTTCTATCCCGATGAATCAGTGAGTGGTTGGTAGAGTCTCCGTTCAAGTTCTTTCTTGGCGGCACTCCACTACCCGAGGATGCGCCAGTCTTGGGAGAGCGTCTATTGTGCTTTGGTATCGGTCTGCCGATGCCACAACCATCGCGTTTCGCGCCGCCACAAGTCTTTCAAGCGGGAACGCGCTCGCGCGACGCGAGAGATCCTAACGGAATCTCCGGCCGGCCTTTCCTCGAAGATCTCCTAGCGATCGTTGGAAAACTGCTCGCAAAACAAGATGGCGGTGTGTTGCGCGAGGGAATTCAGGCGCTCTCCGAAGCTTTGATGGAAATGGAAGTCTGAATACCGGTCGTCGCGCCCACCTATACTAAGGTACCGCCGACACCATCGTCTAATTGTTTGGCCTTCACGCTCCTGGCCTAATCGCAATTGTGTATCGCATCCGAAGCCATCGGGAATGCGCAACGCACAATCTTGCTAAGGAGAAGTCGCCATGACCCTCGAAAAAGTGTTGTACACCGTCAAAGTCCGTACCACGGGTGGTTGGAAGGACATTTTCATGAAGCATCCGTTGTTGCGTCTCGTATTCGTCACTTGGCTGGCCGCGCAGGCAACTCCAACTACAGTCTGGGCCCAAGTGCAAGCGGCCCCTCCAATCTCCGGAGTCATTGGAAAAGTCCAGTCATTTACAGGCAGCTCACTGGACGTTCAGACACCTTCAGGTGTGGTCCACGTTGATGTCAAACAGCCCCTCACAACCTATAAGCAGATACCGTCGGATTTGAGTCATGTTACGTCCGCGTCTTATGTCGGCGTTGCGTCGACTGAGCAGGCGGATGGAAAAGAAGTAGCGAAGCAGATCATCATATTTCCAGCAGAACTGAGTGGAGCCGCAGAAGGTAGTGTTCTGACAGACCCGCCGGGTGCAACGGCTCACAGCAGAATGACCAATGGCTCCGTCTCTCACCCTCCCGTATCGCACTCACGGATGACGAACGGCACGATACAGAAAGGCAGCGGCACCACGCTGGTGGTCCAGTATCAGGACGGCTCTAAGACGATCTCCGTGCCTCCAAATGTCCCTGTGACGGAAGTCGCACCTCAACAAGTCACATTCGCTAACGGCGATGTCGTTTATGCCGCGACGGAGAAGCTGCCAAACGGAGCACTTGTGACGGACAAGATATTCCTCTTCATTCCAGCCGCGGCTCCCAATACCAAGCAGTAAGGGTTCCGGTCAATGGGCCATTCAATATCCGCTTATAATGAACAGCACTCTACGAGCACGGTGCCGGAACAGCCGGGCGTGCTCGTAGCCAAGAAGCACCATCTCCTGGTGCGCTGGAGCCACTGGCTGAATGTGCCGATCCTTCTCGGCCTTATTCTAAGCGGCATCTCCATCTACTGGGCCTCGCCGGTCTATCAACACAAGCCGGATCCGAATACGGGAAACTTCGATGTGGCGGCGGATATTGGAATCTGGATATGCGCCCATCTGCCCGGACTGCATCACTACAGCAGTCCACCCGACTGGATTTACAACTACATGAGCCTCGGACCGGGTATGTTGGCTTTGGCTCTGCGTCTGCATTGGCTGTGCGCGTACTCATTCATGCTGAATGGCATAGTGTACCTTGCCGGGCTGGTCATGGGAGGAGGCTGGCGTTCCTTGCTGCCCCGCCGGACCGATCTGTTTGACGCGCTCAGGATGCTTCGGTACTACCTCGGCCTTCCCTTAGCTAAATTAATACGCCGCAAATGGCTGCATCCCCGTTTCAACACAAAGTACAACGCGCTCCAGCGCACAGCCTACTTCTCTGTTCCAGTCGCCGGGTGCTTTTCGGTCGCTACGGGCTGGGCGATTCACAAGCCCATGCAGTTCCATTGGCTGGCTGCGCTTTTTGGAGGGTATAACGCAGCGCGTGTCTGGCATTTCTGGCTCATATGGCTATACATCCTCTTCGTCGTGCCGCATGTGATTCTGGTTTTCGCCGACGGGTGGGACACACTCCGCAGCATGATCGTGGGTTGGTCAACAAGAGTGAAGCGGTCGGAGGTCATCGCAAATGAACGATGAGGAGAAAGCCAATTCGTTACAAGCGGAAGATATTTCTTCGACAGATACTGGATCGAAACTGAAGGCCACGAAGTTACCAGAGGCTGGCCCGGAAGATACAGACCCTGCAGCCCCAATAGCCGAGGAAACTTTCCAGTCCGTGGAAGCGGCAGAACAACAAGTGGATGCGGATGAGTCACCTTCGTCATCAGTAGAACCTGCGCCGCGAACTGACGAAGTGGTTCCGCCCATTGCAGTGGAACCTGTATTCGTGAAGAAGCACCAAAGCTTCTTTGAAGAACAGCCTCTCCCTGTAATTGATGTGGCTCCACGGGTCCTGCGCTATCGAACCCGGCGCGAGGTTTTGGTGTTTGGAATCGGCGCGGTGGCGGCGGCTGCAGGCGCGGGATTTTTCTTGCCACAAAATACACTCAGTCGCCTGGGTATGCGCCGAGATATGAGTTCGCCTGGGAAGGAGTGGTTGCTCAACAAAGCTCTGCGTATCGACGATGACGTGGCTGAAGCACTCTACTCGCGAAATCGTACGGTGCCCACCTATACAAAATCTCAGATTACCCCGATCAAGAACAACTACAACGGAGCCACTCCTGACCCTGGCTATATATCGGGATGGAATCTAAGTCTGGAGGGGCTCGCTTCTGGCTTGAGCGTTTCTCTCGACATTCGGAGTCTCCTGACTCGTTTCTCGGTGCATGAACAGATTACGAGGCTGGTTTGCGTCGAAGGCTGGAGTGCGATCGCGTGGTGGGCTGGTCTGAGATTCGATGATCTGTTTCGCGCCTACCCACCGATGTCGCAAGCTAAATGGGCACGTGTGGAGTCTTCGGTCAATCTCGATGCCTCGGCGAATCCTGACCCTTACTTTATGTCGCTCGACCTGGCGACGGCCGGCCATCCACAGACGCTGCTCGCCACACACTTCAACGGTCAGCCCCTTACTGTGGATCATGGTGCCCCGCTCCGTCTGTTGGTGCCCGTGAAACTTGGTTTGAAGAATGTGAAGGCCATTACCAAGATCACTTACTCCGCGGAGGAGCCAAGAGACTATTGGGCCGAACGTGGATATTCCCGCTACGACGGAATCTAACACCCCTGGATACAGAACCGCAGTCTACTGGCCCGTTCATCGCGGGAACAATATAATTCCTGCATCTTCATCGCGCCCCCTTGTAAACTCCGCTCGTCGCTCTGACTGCTACCAACGTATCGCCGATACCATCGTCCAATTGTCTAGCCTCCACGCTTCTGGTGTTATCGCTTCGCCCCAAGCGATTCAATCGGCTATGCGCAGCAAAAAGACTTTCAGAAAGGAATTCACCGTGACTCCACTCGCACCAGGAGAAGAATCCACGATAGCCCATCTCGAAAAAGTTTTGTACACCGCCAGAGCCCACACCACGGGGGGCCGAGACGGCGGCGCTTCTCGCACCGACGATGGCCGTCTCGACGTCAAGTTGTCTCGCCCTGGTACCTCGGGCACGGGGACGAACCCTGAGCAGTTGTTGGCAGCCGGTTGGTCGGCCTGCTTCCTGTCAGCAATCCGGCTTGTTGCCGGCAAAAAGCAGGTCACGCTGCCGAATGACCTGGCTATTGACGCTGAAGTGGACCTGGGCACAACTCATGGCATTCACGGCCTCGCGGCGCGTCTCACCATCAGACTGCCAGGCATGGAGCGCCTAGCCGCTGTAGCCCTTGTAGAAGCCGCAGATCAAGCGTGCCCGTTTTCCCGCGCCACGCGCGGCAACATCGACGTCGCCATCAACGTTGTCTAGCCAGTGTTGGATGGACGCAATGCGATTGAGAGGAACGGCGCTATGTCATCGGTTCTAATTTTCAGCGTTAAATGGAAGAAGTGGTACCGCGTGCCGCGTTACCGCGAGGGATTTGGATTGTTTGACTCCGTGCACCTCGGCCTTTGGCTCGCACGGAGCTGAGGGTGAGGTCTTGCTATGGCTGGAACACGAATCGCAAATGGTTTTTGAGCGTTCTTCCTCGAAAGAGGGAAAGTGAGAATCACCGCGTATTTATTGATGATTTGAATGGTGGGCCTGGGTGGACTTGAACCACCAACCTCGCCCTTTTCAGGGGCGCGCGTTTAGGTCTTACAACTTAGAGAGCTGCGGGGACTGCCTACGCGGAAGTCATATAAGACGTAGGTTTTTGTGTGTTGGGTTGTGGTTGGAAAAAGTCCACGACCTCAGAGCATCACTTTGATTTCTGTTGAGCGATCCACTTGTCGGTGCGGGCCTCGAGCATGTCGAGGGGCAAGGTTCCGCCATTGAGCATCTCATCATGGAAGGTGCGAATGTCGAACTTGGCTCCCAATGCTTTCTGGGCGCGTTCGCGGAGTTCGCGAAACTTGAGCTGGCCAAGTTTGTAGCTCAGGGCCTGCGCGGGCCACGCGATGTAGCGGTCGGTTTCGGACTGAATAGTCGGCTCATCGACGGCACCCGACTTGCGGAAGAAATCGACAACCTGATCGCGCGTCCAACCTTTGGAGTGGATTCCTGTGTCGACAACCAGTCGTACGGCGCGGAAGAGCTCGGAGGAAAGCCTGCCGTAATCCGAAACAGGATCCTGATAGAAGCCAACTTCTTTGCCGAGCTGCTCAGCGTAGAGCGCCCAGCCTTCGATGTAAGCATTGAAGCCCAGTCCATGAAGGCGGAACCTAGGCAGCCCGGTGAGCTGCTGCTGCACGGAGAGCTGCATGTGGTGGCCCGGGACGCCTTCATGGTAGGCGATCGCTTCGTCGTCAATCAGAGAGCGCTCCGCAAAATTGGAGGTGGCGACGACAACGCGGCCGGGCCGCTTTCCGTCGGGAGTGCCGGTGACATAGTGCGTCGCGGCGGCGGCCTG
>Ga0210383_10000724_pt1 | contig 29906 bp, 22 predicted proteins | sample IncBWC14OmetaG_FD_160072 | JGI IMG/M metagenome (GOLD analysis project Ga0210383, IMG submission 160072) | Forest soil microbial communities from Barre Woods Harvard Forest LTER site, Petersham, Massachusetts, United States - Inc-BW-C-14-O ... | reverse complement strand
GCTCCAACTTTCTAATCTCGGATGCCGTCGAAGCATATGTCGCCGATCAGGAAAGAATGCTGGCCGAAACGCGCCAGGCGGACCGGCAGGTAAAGTCAGGGCACTACGTCAAGCAAGAGGATATGAAAGCGTGGCTGCTTTCCTGGGGCACTGAACATGAATTGCCGCCGCCGAAATGCGTCTGTGGTAAGGTCCACGATGACGAGGCGCTGTGCCGGTAGAGATCGTCTGGTCGCCGTTGGCACGGGCGCGGCTGAGGGAAATTCGCGCCTTCGTGGCACTGGACAAGCCTGAAGCCGCTAGCCATTTGGCCACAAGAATTGTCGCGGTGGTTGAGACTCTGAGAATTCACCCGCACCTGGGGCGAGTTGGCGCCGAGCCTGGAATTCGCGAGCTGGTTATCGGGGGGACGCCCTATTCGATACTCTACCGAGTGCGCGGGCAGCGGGTCATCATCAGCACGATTTGGCATGGCGCGCAGGAAAGATGAGCCAGTGAAGGGGTAGGCCGACCTCATTTTATTTTCCGTATTCCGAAGGCGAGATTTCGAGATGACAATGGGGAGTGAGCGCTTCAACTTCCTTTTTTAGGAATTCGCCGTATTGAGTCAGGCGATCGCGTTCGGTTGTGCCTTTTTGCTCTGCCTGAACATAGTGTTGCAAGTTCTGGATGTCTAACATCAGCTGGAACTGCAGGCCCTTCTCGGGATCGTACTGCATTCCGGTTTGGTAGACGGCGTATTTAACCGTCTGGTCGACCTGGATCTTTGTCAATTCCGCCAAGGCCGCCGCGGACGGGTGGTCGTCCGCTTTATTCGCCAGCGCGCCGTCGATTGCCGAAATGACTTTCTTGATTATCAGTAGGCGCCTCTGCCGCTGCGCCAGCATTAGCCGAAATGCGTCGGCGTTCTGCTCGTCGAAAGTGGCATCGCTATAGAAAACGACGTCGGCAACAGCCTCCACGTCCGAGACGTCCTTGGTTTCATGGAGAACCACGTCACGCTCGGCTCCCGCGAACATGACGCCATCGCCAAGTTCTCGCTCCCTGCGTTCTTGCGCGGCGGGGTCCTTCGCGGTTTCAATCTCAATTTGACGGTTCAACATATTGTATTGGTGCTGCAGGCAGCAGGGATCGTCATGCGTCCCGTCGGTGTATTTGTTTTTGACGGAGATGTTGTAGGAGGTGATGTTCTTGCCCGAATTATTGACGAGATGCAGAACAAGGGATTTCGGCTGGGGATAATAATTCCAAGTTACGGCAAGCGGCACGCTCTGAAGGTCAGCGCCACCGGGCGCAGGCGTGGCAGGGGGCACGGTCTGCCCGCGAGAAAGTTCGCAACAAAGCAGGGCTAACGAGGACGCGCAGAGGATTACTTTGTAGCGTGTCATTCTTGGGGTCCTTGCTATACGACGTTAACTATGGCGAAAGCGTTACGATCGCGGCCGCAAAAACCGTGCCAAGGGTTCAATACCTGAAAAATGCCAGCGCTCTATTGTGCCCCTACGCAATTTGGCGACATTGAGGCTGGGTTACTACAGCTATCAGTACTTGCAACGCAGCGTTCACGCATTCTTAACGTAGTCGCAAACCTCCATTCGATTGGGCATGGGACTATTCGTGCGCCCTGGAGGGCTACACTTGTGAAAAAACGGCGTACTTTGGCAATTTTGGCAGTGGCGACAGCGTTTGGTTTGGCGGGAGGCGTGTTTGTCAGCAAGACAGCTGCAAATGACGATGATGGCCATTCAAAGCAGTTTAAATTTCAACCGGATACTTTGGTGCTTAGCCGGAGCGTCTATGCGGGGACTCCCGGGACGATTACGGTGGGGCAGACTTTGCCTCCGGGATGCGTGCCTGGGACAATTACTCTGCCGCTGCTTGCAGGCGGGACGACGACCGTCAAGATCAAGGCGGGAAGTTCTTCCGGATGCAATACGGCCGTTGCGGATGGGACGTATCCGACGGTTTTTAATAACGATGGAGCTGACGGGAGCTTTGGGATTACCTCCCCGATCTTTTTGGACAATATAACGACCGACGGCTGGCTGCTGGACACTTTGCCGATTCCGAGCGACCAGATTGTGACGAGTTTTAGCTCGAAATCAGAACTGGCGTTGAATTTGGCGACGGATGGAAAGTCGATCACGTTTGGCGGGTACCGAGGTGGGCCGGGATTCGTTACGGGTCCGAACCAGTTGGACGTATCGAACTCGAATACGCCTGGAGTGGTGGATCCGACGAATCCGGTTTCTTCGCAGTACTACCGGTCCGTGGGCGAAGTGGACGCAGACGGGCACCTCACGATTACGGAAGGGAATGCGTACAGCGGGAACAATGGGCGGGCGGCGATTAAGGCGCATTCGCTCTACTACATGACCGGGAATGACAACAACGGAGGGCTTAACGCGAGCCAGCTTACGGGGACGCAAGTGGGAGTCAACCTGATTACGTCGACGGGGGTGGAGTTGCTTGTGCCCGGTCAGGCACCGCCTTTGCCGCCAAACATTAACAAGATTGGGGAGTTCGCAGTTACACAGGTCGGGTACACGACGGCGGACAAGCCGGGGAAGGACAATAATTTTCGCGGGCTGACGATCTTTCATAACACTTTGTATGTGACGAAGGGGAGCGGCGGCAACGGGATCAATACCGTGTATCAGGTCGGAACCGCTGGAGTATTGCCTACGGGGTCGACGGCGGCCTTGGTGGCAGAACCGATCACGATTTTGCCGGGCTTTCCTACTACTCTTGCGAGCGGGACAGCTTTGGATGGGAGCACGGGTAACCCCGTTGCATTTCCATTTGGCCTGTGGTTCGCCGATGAACATACTTTGTATGTTTGCGACGAGGGCGATGGAACGCTGGTAACGCCTGCGCCTGCGAGCGGAAACGTGGCGGATGCAGCGACGTTGGCGACCGCGGGAGTGCAGAAGTGGAGTTTGGTGGATGGAACATGGAAGCTTCTGTACATCTTGCAAGATGGATTGAATATCGGCGTGCCGTACAGCGTAGCGAACTATCCGACGACGCTAAATCCTGCAACGGATGGTTGCCGAAACATCACCGGCAAGCACAACCATGATGGGACGGTGACCATTTATGCGGTGACTTCGACGGTGAGCGCGAGCGGCGACCAGGGGGCGGACCCGAACAAATTGGTGAAGGTGACTGATTTGTTGAGGGCCACAACTCTTCCGGTGGGCGACGGAGATCATGATTGGGACGACCGCTTGGGTCACTTCGTGACGATTCGCTCGGCCCAGTCGGGCGAGGTGCTGCGAGGAGTTGCGTTCGCGCCTTCGGACCACGACGACCATCATGATCATTGGTGATTGTTGACACGAAAGCAATCGGAAAGAAAACTCCCCGGAAAGAAACACGCCGGGGAGTTTTCTTTTTGCGAGCTCGCTTTCTCGGCAAAGAGACGCCTTGATTTGTAAGCCCGGGCAAGCCGGGGCACAGCGATGCTGTGCCCCTACCAAGCAATCGTGGAGCTGCGAGAGTAATTGGAGACATGGATTTGCTCGGGGATGTAAGATGCGTGGCGTCGTTAGCAAGAGTTGAGGGGGATCAGGCGGTATCTGGAGCGGCTGCGCGGGATTACGTTTCTTATTTTGGCGGGAGGTTTGGTGCTAACGAGCGGTGGGGCAGAGGCACAGGATCGTGGGCAGACGCGGTCGATGGTGATTTCGAAGGGGGGGATTGTGGCTTCGGAGTCGCCGCTGGCATCGCAGGCGGGCGTGAGGATTCTTGAGCATGGCGGGAACGCCGTGGACGCGGCGATTGCCACAAACGCGATGATGGGCGTGGTCGAGCCGATGATGAACGGAATCGGCGGGGATTTGTTTGTGATTGTGTATGACGCGAAGGCCAACAAGCTTTATGGATTGAACGCCAGCGGATGGGCGCCCAAGGGGTTGACGATTGCGTTTTTGGAGAAGCAGGGATTGAAGAGCATGCCGCAGACAGGCGTGAACTCGATCACCGTGCCGGGAGTCGTGGACGGTTGGCAGAAATTGGCGGACAAATTTGGAAGAAAGAAATTGAAGGAAGATTTGGCGCCAGCGATTCGAACGGCGCAGGACGGTTTTCCCGTGCCGGAGTGGGACGCCGCGTATTGGGCTGCTGAAGTGGATCTTTTGCGGGCCGATGATGCGGCGACGAGCCTTTATTTGCCCGGGGATCATGCGCCGAAGGTTGGAGATATTTTCAAGAACCCGGATTTGGCAGCGTCCTTACAACAAATCGCAGATCGTGGAAGGGACGCGTTCTATAAAGGAGAAATCTCCAAGAAAATTTTGGATGCGATGAAGCGCCACAACGGAACGATGACGGAGAAGGATTTGGCGGATTTCTCGAGCGAATGGGTCGAGCCGATTTCGACGACGTATCGGGATTGGACTGTCTACGAGATGCCGCCGAACGGGCAGGGTATTGGTGCGCTCGAGATGTTGAATATCATGGAGACGTTTCCCTTGGGCCAGAAGGACATGGACATGGGATTCGGTTCGACGAAGGCGCTGCACGCGATGATCGAGGCGAAGAAGCTGGCGTACGCGGATGTGGCGAAATATTTAGCTGATCCGCGCGGGCAGAAAATTCCAACGGCGACGTTGCTTTCGAAGGCGTGGGCAGTGGTGCGGGCGAAATTAATTGATCCTGACAAGGCGGCTTGCGATATCTCGGCGGGGGAGATTGCTGGCGGGAGCGATACGACGTATCTGACCGTGGTGGACCGCGACGGAAACATGGTGTCGCTCATTCAAAGCAATTACTCGGCGTTTGGATCGGGGATTGTGCCGGCGGGAGCGGGATTTGTGATGCACAATCGCGGCGGGTTGTTCACGCTCGATCCTTCGTCGCCGAATGCTTTGGCGGGGCACAAGCGCCCGCGTCATACAATCATCCCGGGATTCGCGCAGAACGGCGACAAGCGCATTGCGTTTGGGATTATGGGAGGCTGGAACCAGGCGCAAGCGCACGCACAGTTCATCGCGAACATTGCGGATTTCAAGATGAACATTCAAGCGGCGGTGGAGGCGGCCCGCTTCACGAAATATACGTTTACGGGATGCGACGTGGAGATGGAGAACCGCATCAACGGAAAAGTGCGCGACGAATTGACGGTCAAAGGGCACCAGATCAAAGTGTTGGGAACGTTTTCGAGCCGGGTGGGCGGCGGGCAAGCGGTATTGCGGGATTTCGCGACGGGCGTGAATTATGGAGCTTCGGACCCGCGTAAGGATGGGCAGGCGGCGGCAGAGTTACCATTTGAATGAACAGTTTGCTGATTGTTACTCCCCCTCATGGCCGGGCGAATCTAAACGGGAAAACTCCTCCGGAGTGCGGAAAAGGGGAACCAATGTTCCCAGATGACGGCGAGGTACAGGTCCGAGGATTCGCTAAGTTTATTATTATGATTAATTTACGAGGTGCAGGGTTGGCTTATGACTTGCACCTGTACCAATGGCCAGGGACGGTGCCCCGCAGCTACGCCTCCTGACTACGGAGACCCCATGGGACTCGAACGGGTTGCGCAAAGCTTCCTGAGGTACGTGGCCTACTCAATGCTGTGTTTCGTGCTAAATCCTCCCGCCAAGGCTCAAACCGTGGACGTATCGGGAAGTTACCAGTGCACGCAGGCTGTTGTGCAGGGGAAAGTGGTCACCTGCACGGCTGCCCCGCTGATCCTGAAAAATGACGGGCATTTTGAGCTGCGCGGCTGGGAAGGAAGCTACCTCGTGGATGGTTCGTGGGTGGAGCTCTCCGATGCGCTGACGAAGGCGCGCGCGAAGATCGAACCAGGACATAAAATTGTGCTGCGATATTTCGGAAAGCACGGCTGGGCGGAAATGACGTACGAGCGGCGCGTTGCCGAAATGGGGAAGACGTCGTTAAGTTGATTTGATGGTGTGAAGCAATTCTTCGGCTTGTAGCGGGCATTCTGGCGCGTCAAAGTGCTTGTAGTAAGTAAAGACTTCGCCGCGTTGAGCTAGACTTCGCACTCTGCGCGAAATGGCTGCGCGATCGTTCGCTGAATATCCCTCCTTTCGCAAACGCAAATAACAAAAATCGGCGGTTTGCTTGTCGGGCGTGATTAGGTCATCGCTTTCGGCGAGGCACAGCGCGACGTTTTGTTTGGCAAGTGCGTCAAAAACATCTTCTACAAACCAAGACTTGTCACGGAATTCGACTGTGCAACGCGTTCCGTTTGGCAGCCCCGCTAGAAAATCCTGCAACACTTTCAAATCGACTTTCAGATTGGGCGGGAGTTGAAAAAGCACAGGGCCAAGTTTGTTTGCTTCTTGCAGTGGTTTTAGAGAGGCGATGAATTTCGCGGTCGCGTCGCCTACGTTCTTAAGCCGCTTGATGTGCGTGATGCTTTGATGTGCCTTTATGGCGAATTTGAAATCGGGAGGAGTCGATGCAATCCAGTTGCCGAGCAATTTTTCCGTGGGGAAGCCCCGAAACGTGTAGTTCACTTCTACAGAGTTCAACCTGCTTGCGTAGAAGCCGAGGAATTTGGCCGAGCTTAGCTTGGCCGGATAGAAATCCGGCTTCCATTTCGCGTAAGCCCAGCCTGAAACTCCGCAAAAGACTTTTCCCATGATCGGCGGCCACTCCCTCGACTATTAGTGTACGTCGGGTTGCCAGCCGCGGCCGCGCAGGGCCTTGCCGGCAGTGGCGCCGGTGAGTTTGCCGTGGTCGTATTCGATCTGGCCGTTGACGATGGTGTAAGCGATGCCCTCGGAGAGTTGCGCAGGGCTTACGAAGGTTGCCTTATCGATGATCGTTGCAGGATCGAAGATAGTGACGTCGGCGAAGAAGCCGGGCTTTAAGATGCCGCGGCTTTCCAGATGCTCGCGCTGCGCGGGGAACGACGTGATTTTGCGGATGCCGAATTCGAGCGGCATGAGGTGTTCGTCGCGAACGTAATGGCCGAGAAAGCGCGGCATCGAACCGAAGGCGCGCGGATGCGTGTGCGCTTCGAAGATCGGGCCGTCGAGGGACATTTCGTTGGCGTCGAGGCCGATGCTCGTCCATCGCTGCTCGAGGCCGGTGTGGATGTCTTCTTCGCTGGCCATGAAGTAGAGAGCGCCAGTTTGCGCGGAGTCGGCGATGACGAAATCCATCAGCGTGTCTTCGGGAGATTTTTTCCACACTTTCGCGACGTCCGCGACGGTTTTTCCTTCGAACTGTTTTAGTTCGGGCTTTTCAATCGAAGCTAGAAGAACGCCCGCGCCTCCGCCGCAATCGTAATAAAGGTTTTCCCAGTTAGGGTGATCGCCCTTCAATTCCTCTTTGATGCGCGCGCGCACGGCGGGATCTTTTAAGCGCGCGAGAAGCTTTTGTGTACCGCCGTCGGCGACCCATGGCGGAAGAGCCGAAGCCAGCGCCGTGCCTCCCGCGGGATAGGGATACATGCTGGCGGCGATGTCGAGGCCGGAATCGCGCGCGTCTTGAATTTTAGCCACCACCTTCTTCATATTGCCCCAGCGCGCTTTTCCGCTGACCTTCAGATGGAAAACTTCCACGGGAAGATTAGCTTCGCGGCCGATGCGGATGGCTTCATCGAGAGCCTGCATTTCAGAGGCGCCTTCGCTGCGCATGTGGGTGGCGTAGAGGCCGCCGTATTGGGAAGCGACTTTGGCGAGCGCGATGAGTTCGTCGGTCTTCGCATAAATATTCGGCGGATAGATCAGGGCGCTGGAGACGCCGAGCGCGCCGTCCTTCATGGCTTGCTCGACGAGAGCTTGCATTTGAGTCAATTCGGCCGCGGTGGGAGCGCGATCGTCATCGCCGATGACGGCTTCGCGGACTTGCGCAGAGCCAACGTACGTGCCGATATTGAGCGGCGTGCCTTGTTTTTCGAGGCGGCGGAAATAGCCGTCGAGCGTGGTCCAATCCACCGTGAACTTGAATTGCTCGAGGAGCGGCCTCATCGAAGCGAGAGTTTTCTCGGTTTGTGGAGCGATGGAACCGCCCTCGCCGGTGATTTCCGAAGTGATGCCCTGGGAGAGCTTGCTGAGAGAACGATTGTCGAGCAGGAGAGACCATTCCGATTGGCCGAGCATGTCGATGAAACCGGGGGAGACGATTTGGCCTTTGGCATCGATCTCGCGTTTCGCGCTTGCTTTGCTTAGGTTGCCGATGGCGGCGATGCGATCCCCTTGAATGGCGACATCGGCGGCGTACCAGGGATTCCCGGTGCCGTCGATGATGTGGCCGTTGCGAATGATGAGGTCGTAGGTGACGGCTTCGGAAGAAGGCGAGGATTTGGAAGCGGATGCTGCGGGAGCATCAAGCGGAGCGTCGTAAGCTGCTGCAGCGATTTCGCCGAGAGCTTGACCGCCGACGGATTGCGCGGCATCGGGATCGGGCGGGATCGAGACGTGATTGACGTAGGCGGCGAAGGCTAGCTTTTTGCCGCTGGCAGTGATGACGAAACCGGCGAGTCCTTTGCCGTTGAGCATCATTTTGCCATTCAGCTTGTCTTCCGAGCCAAACGTGCCGGTTTTTGCGAAGACGTGGCCGGCGCCGGGGTTGTTGACCTGAATTTTGGCGAGAGTGCCGTCTTTGCCGAGAATCGGCAGCGCTTTGAAGAAGACAGGGAAGTCGGGGCGCGTGCTCCAGTAAGCCATATAGTGCGCGATGAACTCAGGGCTAAAGAGGTCGGCCCAGTCGCCGCCCTCGCCATCGCCTTGCGAAATACCGGAGAGATCGAGCTTGGCGTCCTGCAGAAAGCCGCGCTCAATTTTGAAGCCTGAGTGGACGGGATCATTCAGATCTTTCGCGATGAGCGCACCGAGAAGATACGGCCCCATGCTGGCGTGTAGATTCTGGCTGACCTTGAGAGTGACTTTCACCTCTTCGGCGAGGGGTAGAGAGACGTGTTCCGCGACTTTATTGTCGGAAGTGTAGAGATGAGCGAGAGATTTGAAGTCCGGAGCGCCTGCGTTTTTGGGAGCTTTGATTTCGACGCCCGCGGCTGCTAACGATTCGCTCAGAACGGTTTCGGCAAATTTTGTGGGCGAGGGAACAGCGTACGGCGCGGTAAGAGGTTGCGAGCCGAGCGGAAGACTGCCGTTGAGCGTGACAGTGATTGTGCCGTCTGGATTGGTGACTACGGCGGGGTCCTCAACATCGGGCTTGGCGCCGGCGGCAGAAGTGGTTAGGTGGTTGACGAACGTGGCGTAAGCGGTTTTGGGGGAAACGTTGAGCGTAACGGTATCGCCTGCTTTTGCGCTGGGTGTGGCTACAAGGTCGATGACGTTGTCGTTGACGACGATGCTCGAGATGACCACGCCCGTGCCGCCTTCTTTGCCACCGTCGGGGAAGAGGCTGGCGTCGACGAGGACGCGGCCTTCGATTCTGTGAATGCCCTTGGCGGCAACGGCCTTGGCGAGTTCTTTGATGACTGTGAGCGGATCGCCTGCCACCGCGGGGCCGCCGTAGGCGTGGTCTTCGTCGACGAAAGAGAGCGTGCTGTCGGGTTGGATACGATTGGAAAGATTGGGATCGCCGCTGGCGACGAGGATCAGGTCACCTTTAAGGGTGCCTTTTTTATCGATCGGGCCGGTGCGATAGACGATGGTGTGAAAGCGGAAGTCGGCGCCGAATTTCGCAAGCAAGGTCCCTTCGGTGAGAGTTTTCGTTGTGGAGGCGGGGACGAAGAGTTTGTTGGCGTTGAGCGAGTAAACGATTTTGCTTGTGGCTATGTCGTAGAACTCGATGCCGAAATTCGCGCGGGCGAATTCAGGCCGGTCCATCACTTTCTGAATACGCTCGGCGAGAGTGGCCGTCGATTGCGCGCGCAGCGCTGGCGGGACAGCAACAAATAGAAGCGCTAGACAGATTACGACGGCGAGCTGAAGACGGCGGCTGGTATACAAGAGTAGATCCTCCAGAGAAAATCGGCTGGGACGCGCCCGTTCTATTGAGCGCTGGCGAGTCCCTGGCCGGAATGCAAATCTTCAAACTTGATGTTCAAGATCGGGTATTCGTGCCAGTCCTTGTAATCGAAGTGCCACCATTCGTGCTCGTAGACGGTGAACCCTTCGGATTCCATGGCGCGGCGAAGCAGATCGCGATGCCAGCGTTGCAACGAAGTGCCGCCGGGATAATCGGGAAAGGAACGCGGAGACATTTCGTCATACGTACCAGGCATTTCGATAGGCTTGCCGGTAGCCAAATCGTAGAGCGTGAGGTCCACGGCGCACCCGCGATTGTGCCGCGAGCCTTGCGACGGGTCGGCCACGAAGATTTTGCCTTCAGGAGGAGTCGCGTCCCAGAAAATTTTGGTGACATACCAGGGACGATACGCGTCGTGGATGAGCAATCCATAACCAAGCGGCTGCAGTTTGTGCAGCGCGCGGACAAGAGCCTCAGCAGCCGGGCGTTGCATGAACGCGCGGGCCTGCGTATAGACAGGCGTGCCGAGAAAATCATTCGTAGTGGCATAGCGAATATCCAGATGAATCGCGGGATCAAGAGTCGCCAGTTCGACGAGTTCGGGCTTACGAAACGTACTGTCTTCGTGCGGCGGAGAAGCCGCAAGAGCATCTGCGCGCAACTCCGCGACGGGACGCACAGGTTTGATAAGGACTTGGGCCCGAGCGTCGAAGTCAGGCGTGCTTTTCACGGTTACTACGTCGCCTTCTACCAACTCTCTCTGTCCGGAGCGGCCGACGCGCAATCCATGAACTGATGGCGAAGATCCACGTACGGGAAATTTGTCGCCAACCTGGTAGCGAATCCCGTCAGACCCATCGTCCCGCTTTAGCCAGACAATGTAACCGTCCTTCTCAGAAACCACCTCGACCTCAGACATAGGCATTGAAGGAGGTGGCCAGCCGTATTCGCCAATCCAGGGTTTCCAACCCGCGGCGATATCGGGAGGTTTTGGTCCAGGAGTGAGAGAAGCCGAGGATTGTCCGTGGATGATGCCCGGGGCCCAGAGCAAAAGCGCGGCAAGGAGCAGAGGCAGCAGCTGAAAGGGAAAGTTTAATTTCGATTTCGCTGATTCGCTGATTACTTTCACTGATTTGCTGCGGAGCATTCGTGTGTCCATTGGCCGATCAAGCCATCCGTTGCAAGGCGCGAGACATGATAGCCGAGAATGAGAATCTGCGCGAGATACAAATGTTGCCGAAACGAGGCGGATCATGGCATGTGGCCTCGGTCCGGGTAACGAGGCGTTCCGGCGAGGCATTATATGCAGTGCTTCTGCAACGAATCGAAGAAACACTTGTTTCACTGCGCTGAGTGGAAACTCAAACGGTGTACCAGCGGAAGCCTTTACGCTGCTCTTCGGCTATTTCCTTAACGATGGCGAGCGTTTGCGGGCGGCGATACTGTCCGCAAGTGGCGAGAATGGCGTTGACGAGCGCGACGGGCGCGGTGTACGAGGCGCCAAAGGAAGTGGAATCGACGCTGGCGAGGAAGACTTCATCGCATTCGCGGGCGAGAGGGGAAACGTAGGTGTCGGTGATGCCGACGCAGTAAGCGTCGCGTGCTTTGGCAAGATGCACGCCTTCGACGGTTTGGCGCAGGCCCCGGCGGAAGCTGATGGCGAGGACGAGATCGCTCTTGTTTACGGTGCGAACGAGGTGAGCGATACGTCCGGCGGATGTGGCAGTGAAAACCGGCAAGCCTAGCAGTGTGATTTGATACTCGAGATAATCGGCCAGGAAAGCGGCTAGGTCGCCGGCGAGGAGCACAATGCGGCGAGCGTCGTAGACACGCTTGGCGAGGGAGACGAGGCGTTGCGCGTCGAGACTGTTCTTAAGGCCGTGCAGATTCTTAAGGTCTTGCTCGAGCGCATCGCGAACGTAGGCGGGCATGCTGGTCACCTTGCCCGCGGATTGCATGGTGTCGAGCGAAGTGGCGAAGGCGATGGAGAGATCGTGGAGATGGCGCTGAAAATCGCGGTAGCTGGCAAAGCCGAGTCCGCGAACGATGCGAACGACGGTGGCGGGGTCAGTTTTAAGGCGCTTGGCCATGGCGCGCACGCTCAAGAGGACGTAGTCGCGTGGATGTTCGAGAATGGGGCGAATGATTTCCTGGCGCTTGGCGCTGAGGAGTTCGATGCGCTCGGCGAGAGAAGGAGCCGAAGCTTGAGGGGGAACCTGTGGTCGTTTCATGGCGCCAGAGAATTGCTTAAAAATTGAGGCGTGTCAACTGTGCTGAATAGTTAATTCAGATATGCACCGGGAGATGTAAACGATAAAGATCACAAATCACAAAGGCGCTTCGCGGCAACCTCGCGAGAACTTGCGTGCCGGATGATACTCGGCATGTGCGTTCAAAAGACAAGGACGGAATAATTCGCCAAATTGTTTCAACCTTTTTTTGAGGCGGCGGCTTTTTCCTCGAGACCAGGAGCGATTATCGGCTGAAGAAAAGGCATCATGGCACGAAGTTTTGGGCCGAGCTGCTCGACGGGGTGGCTTTGTTCGCGCTTGCGAGTCGCGAGAAAATTTGGGCAGCCGGCTTCGTTTTCCGCGACCCACTTTTTGGCGAAGCTGCCGTCACGAATTTCGGCGAGGATCTGGCGCATTTCTTCGCGCGTTTCTTGAGTGATGATGCGCGGGCCAGCGGTGTAATCGCCATGCTCGGCGGTATCGCTGACGGAATAGCGCATGTAGCTGAGGCCGCCGCGGTAGATAAGGTCGACGATGAGTTTGAGCTCGTGCATGCACTCGAAATAGGCGACTTCGGGTTGGTAGCCGGCGGCGACGAGTGTGTCGAAGCCCGCTTTGATGAGTTCGCTGACGCCACCGCAGAGGACGGCTTGTTCGCCAAAGAGATCAGTCTCGGTTTCTTCGGTGAAAGTGGTCTCGAGAACTCCGGCGCGTGTGCAGCCGAGGCCTTTGCCGTAAGAGAGCGCCAGCGTTTTGGCGGTGCCGCTTGCGTCTTGTTCGACGGCGATGAGCGCGGGCGTGCCGCCGCCCTCGGTGAAAACTTCGCGGACGCGATGACCAGGAGCTTTGGGGGCAATCATGGAGACGTCGACATCCTTCGGCGGCTTGATGGTGCCGAAACGGATGTTGAAGCCGTGCGCGAACATAAGCGTCTTGCCTTTGTGGAGATGCGGCTCAATGTCATCGTGGTAGAGCTTGGGCTGCTTGGTGTCGGGCGTGAGTATCATGATGACGTCCGCCCATTTGGCAGCTTGGCCGGGCGTCATCACCGTGAGACCTTGTTTTTCGGCTCTCGCGCGAGAAGAGCTGCCTTCGTGCAGGCCCACGCAAACACTCACGCCGCTATCCCGCAGGTTCAGCGCGTGGGCGTGGCCTTGCGAGCCGTAACCGATAATGGCGACTTTTTTGGATTGGATTAGGGCGAGATCCGCGGAGTCGTCGTAGTAGAGATTTGCCATTTTTTCCTCTTGGGCCGGGTTACGGCCGGGATTTAGAAGCTTTCAAACTTGTGCTTGCGGCAGTCAACCGCCGAAAGAACGGAGCCTGCGGGCGCGAATCCCAGAGAGGGTATCTTTGACCCCTCCCCCGCTTTTTTGTAAACGTTGCTGATAAAGGACTTAGCGGAGCTGCAAGTCTTTTAGATGCAACACTTACGGCGTTTCTCGTAACTATTGATTCTAAAGGGGTTAACCTCACAGTGGCCCCGCCATTAGGATTAGCTCGTCACCAGGGTGTGTGCAGGGGCATCGGTTGCGGTCGGTGGACGAAGCAAGTCGCCTCCACGAGTCATGCTGATGCGGCCGCTGCGCGCCATTTCGAGGACGCCGAAGGGGCGGAGGACTTCGAGGAGGCCGTCGATTTTGTCGACGGTGCCAGAAACCTCGATGATGAGCGATTCGGGAGCGACGTCCACGACGCGCGCGCGGAAGACTTTGATCAGTTCCATCAGGTGCGGGCGGGACTGCTGGTCCGCGAGCACCTTGATGAGTGCCAAGTCGCGCTCAAGCAGGGAGCGTTCGGAAATGTTTTCGGCGAGGAGGACGTCGACGAGTTTTTCGAGGCTCGCTTCGAGACGGTGGCCGCCCTTTTGGTCGGTGTGGGCGACGATGGTCATGCGAGCGATCTCGGGGTTGTCGGTCGGGCCGACCGTCAGGGAATCGATATTAATAGCCAGGCGGCGCGCGAGCGAGGAGACGCGATTGAGCACGCCTGGTTTGTTTTCGACGTAAGCGACTAGTGTTTGCATGTGCTGTCCTCTTTGCTCATGATTTTGCTCGCGGCTTCTATGGCTCGGTTGCCGTTTCGACGAGCGGATTATTAGGCCGACGAATCATTTCGTGGAGCGACGCGCCTGCGGGAACCATCGGGTAGACGGAATCTTCCTGCTCAACGCGGAAGTCGATGAGAACGGTTTCTTTGGATTCGCGCGCAGAGCGAATTGTGGGGAGCACATCGCCGCGGGAAGTGATCCGTTCACCGCGAATGCCGAAAGCGTTGGCGAGTGCGGCGAAATCGGGAGCGACGAGCGGCGTGGCAACGTAGCGCTTATCGTAGAAAAATTCCTGCCACTGGCGAACCATGCCGAGAAAGCCGTTGTTGATGATGGCGATCTTGATGTTGATTTTTTCCTGGACGATGGTGGCGAGCTCGCACATGGTCATTTGGAAGCCGCCGTCGCCGACCACGACCCAAACCTCAGAGTCGGGCTTGGCGAATTTGGCGCCGATAGCCGCGGGCAATGCAAAACCCATCGTGCCAAGGCCGCCGGAAGTGATGAGCGTACGCGGCTGATTGTGGTGGTAATACTGCGCTTCCCACATTTGGTGCTGGCCGACGTCGGTGACGACGATAGCTTCGCCGCGCGTTTCTTTCCAGAGGTCGTTGATGACGTGCGCGGCGTAAAGATGGCCGTTGTCGGGAAGGCTTTGGATATCGCGTACAGCGGAATCGCCTTTTAATTCCTTGATATGAGCGAGCCAAGGGGCGCGGTCGGGATTCACGATGTGCGGGATTAGCTTTTCAAGAGTTTCGCGCGCATCGCCGATGAGAGCCGCGTCGACCTGAACGTTTTTATTGATTTCGGCGCGGTCGATTTCGATGTGAATTTTTCGGGCGCCCTTCGCGTAGGTGCGCAGGTCGCCGGTGACGCGGTCATCGAAGCGCATGCCGACAGCGATGAGCAGGTCGGATTCTTGAATGGCGTGATTGACCCAGGCTTCGCCGTGCATGCCCATCATGCCAAGATTCATCGGATCGGAAGCAGGGAAGCAGCCGATGCCGAGGAGCGTCATGGCAACGGGGATATCGCAGGTGCGAACGAATTGCTCGAACGCACGCATTGCGCCGGAGAGCATGATGCCGCGGCCGGCGAGAATGATGGGGCGTTTGGCGGTGTTCAGCAGTTCGACAGCTCGATCGAATTCGGCTTGATTGTGATCGTTGCGCACGCGCTTTTGAGGAAGCTTCGGCGTTGCGGCTTCCCAATCGAATTCGCAGGAAGCTTGCTGTGCATCTTTGGTGATGTCGACGAGGACCGGGCCGGGGCGTCCGGTATTCGCGATGATAAACGCTTCGCGAACGGTGCGCGCAATGTCTTCGGCGCGAGAGACGACTACGTTGTGTTTTGTGATCGGCATGGTGATGCCGGTGATATCGATCTCTTGAAACGCGTCGGAACCGAGCAGCTTGCTGCTGACCTGGCCTGTGATGCAGACGACGGGCGAGGAATCGAGCATGGCAGTGGCGATGCCGGTGACCATGTTGGTTGCGCCAGGGCCGCTCGTGGCCATGGCGACGCCTACGCCGCCAGTGGCGCGCGCATAACCATCGGCCATGTGCGTGGCGCCTTGTTCGTGGCGCACAAGAATGTGATGCAGCTTGGATTTGCCGAGCGCGTCGTAGACAGGAAGAATCGCGCCGCCGGGATATCCAAAGATATGTTGCACGCCCAGCTTGGTGAGCGATTCGCAGAGGATTTCTGCGCCAGTGAGCTTCATAGAGTCCTTCCCAATTGCGCGTGCTGAGCTGCAGGCGCAACTGTTTGAGGCTGAGTTGGTGATGCAAAAGATGCGGGAACGACGGTGACTGCGCCGATCGCGGCAGATGAGACGAGCAAAGCGTATTTGGCCATGACGCCGCTGGTGAAACGCGGAGCGGGAGGCTTCCACGAGGCGAGGCGCTTTTGAATTTCGGCGTCCGTAAGTTCGACGTCGAGTTTGCGGTTCGGAATGTCGAAGACAACCGTGTCGCCAGCAGCGATGGCTGCGATGGGGCCGCCGCACGCGGCTTCAGGCGCAACGTGACCGACCATTAAGCCGCGAGTGGCGCCGGAAAAGCGCCCGTCCGTAAGAAGAGCGACGGAGCCGCCGAGGCCAGCGCCCACCAGCGCCGCGGTGACGGCGAGCATCTCGCGCATGCCGGGGCCTCCCTTGGGGCCTTCATAGCGAATCACGACGACATCGCCAGCCTTGATTTGATTCTTCTCGACGGCGGCAAAAGCCAATTCTTCGTTATCGAAAACGCGTGCAGGGCCGCGAAAACGGTCATAGTTGCCGCCGGCCACTTTAATGACGCAGCCTTCTGGTGCGAGATTGCCTTTCAGAATAACGAGTCCGCCGGTGGGCTTGAGAGGTGCGTCGATTTTTCGCACAACTTCCTGGTTGGGAGTTTCTTTTGCAAGGGCAGCTTCTTCCGCGAGAGTGCGTCCGGTAACGGTGATGGCGTCGCCGCGAAGGAATTTCGCATCGATCAGGCGCTTGGCTACAAGCGCAGTCCCGCCAGCTGCATAGAGATCGGTGGCCACGAAACGGCCGCCTGGTTTTAGGTCGGCGATGATTGGGACTTTTGCGCTGATGCGGTCGAAGTCGTCGATGCTCAGAGGAATGTGCGCTTCATTGGCGATGGCGAGCAAATGCAAGACGGAGTTTGTCGAGCCGCCGGTGGCGGCGACTCCAGCGATAGCGTTCTCGATGGCGGCCTTGGTGATGATTTTGGAAGGCGTGACATCGCCGCGCAGTAGATCCATGACGAGCTCGCCGGCGCGATGGCCTGCATGAGCTTTGCCGGAATCCGTAGCAGGAACGCTGGAAAGTCCCATCGGCGCAATGCCGAGAAATTCGCAAACCAGCGCCATGGTGTTGGCGGTGAACTGTCCACCGCAGGCGCCCGCTCCCGGACATGCGGTTTCTTCCAGCGCCTTCAGGCGTGCATCAGACATGTCGCCGTGCGAATGGCTACCGATCGCTTCGTAAACGTCCTGAATCGTAACGGAATGGCCTTCAAATTTGCCCGGTGCGATAGAGCCGCCGTAAAGAACGAGACCAGGTATATTGAGACGAGCCAGAGCCATGATGCCCGCCGGAATCGTTTTGTCGCAGCCAACGAGAACCACGAGGGCGTCAAACATGTTGCCGCGGGTGACGAGTTCGATGGAGTCGGTGATCACTTCGCGGCTGATCAGCGAAGCGCGCATGCCCTCCGTGCCCATGGTGATGCCGTCGGAAATGGAAACGGTGTTGAACTCGAGAGGAGTTCCCCCGGCAGCGCGAATGCCGTCCTTGACATGCACCGCAAGTTCGCGAAGGTGAAGGTTGCACGGGCCGATTTCGATCCAGGTGTTCGCAACGCCGATGAGAGGTTTAGTGAAATCGTCATCCCGAAGCCCGCAAGCGCGCAGCATGGAACGCGCTCCGGCGCGATGGGGACCGTCGATCAATGCGCTGCTGCGGGACTTTAAGGAAGATGCAGTCACAGTTGCGTTCTCCTCCACGTGCTTTCCAAAGCGTCGTCTTGCGATAACCAACCTAAGAAACCCGGGCCCAAAAAACTTGAGGCCATCATCTTGGTTTTGATGATGGCCCCGAAACTCTCCGGTGATGCTGTGTTAGGCGGCCATCATCTATAGTGTTGCTCCCCGTACGATGACAGGGATAATTCGCACGGCCACGCTAATTCGAGCGCTTCGCAAAAAATATGCGGAGCTGGACCGATGCTTCGAGATGGCGACAGTGATCATGTATTAGCCGCCACGAAGATAACAGGATGGAGGCGGGGAAGTCAATCAGTCAAATTAATACTTTTGTTCATCGAAATAAGCTTGGCTTATGCTAGCAATCACGTTGGAACCACGCAAACCGAGAGGGATTTTTGGGTCTCCGAGACACACCTTCTGCGCTGTGAGAGCATCTAAAAAAACAAGCTTCGGTGTTTAGTGCTGCGCGCGTGTCGATCTGGGGACCAGAGCGCAAATGGCTGCCAAGGAGAGAGCCGCCGGACGTTCGTTTTCGTCCGCCGATTCAGGCTGTTCGCAATTGCACAGGTGCTCGTCCCAGGCACCGATATAGTAATGATCGGATTCAGAGCATCCTTGGCGGCCAAGTTTCTTGGGGAGTAACTGCACACGGCAGCCCGGCCGGGCCTTTGCCGTTTGACCGCCTGGCGGCTGCCCTCGCCGACAGGATCCATGGGAATGCCTCAGTTGTTAACCCTTCCGATCTGTGCAGAAAAGCTAGCTCTTGGGGCAATGGAGGATGCATGGCGCGTGACACGGATGTGCTTGTTGTAGGCGGAGGTCCCGCCGGGCTGGCCGCCGCGATTGCTGCACGAGCGCGTGGTTTGCGCGTGACCGTCGCGGATGGCGCGAAGCCTCCCATCACAAAAGCATGCGGCGAAGGGCTGTTACCTGATGGGCTGAACGCGCTCGGGGATCTCGGCGTCGAGCTGCGCGAAGCAGATGGGTGCGCCTTCCGGGGCATTCAGTTTGAGGATGAACGCGCCTCGGTAAACGCGAGTTTTCCTGGCGGGCACGGACTCGGAATTCGCCGGGAGATTTTGCACGAAAGAATGATTGAGCGCTCGCGGGCCTGCGGGGTTAGTTTGCTATGGAATACACCGGTGACAGGGCTTTGGGAACAAGGAGTCCTGACCGCCGGGAATAAAATTCGGGCGCGGTGGGTCATTGGTGCTGATGGAAGCCGCTCGCGCGTCCGGAGGTGGAGTGGCTTGGAGAGCTTGGTGCCGCAGAGAAGCAGATTCGCGTTTCGAGTGCATTACCGGCTGGCGCCCTGGAGCGATTTCACGGAAGTTCATTGGGACAAAGAAGCGCAGGCTTACGTAACGGCAGTCGCGGAACAAGAGGTTTGCGTCGTGCTGATTTCAAATCGGCGCGATACACGGTTTCATGAAATGCTCGCGAAATTTCCGAAATTGGCGAACCGGCTCAAATGCGCTGAGCAGTCGAGCGCCGAACGCGGAGCTGTGACAGGCATGCTCGAATTGAAACAGGTGGACCGGGGAAACGTTGCGCTGGTGGGAGACGCTTCGGGCAGCGTGGATGCGATTACCGGGGAAGGACTTTCGCTCAGCTTCAGGCAAGCGACGGCGCTTGCCGATGCCCTTGCTGCGGGCAATCTGAAAAGTTATCGCGCTGCGCATCGGCGCTTGTTCCGGCGGCCGCGGATCGTGGGGAACCTGTTGCTTTTGCTAGACCGGCGAAACGGTCTGCGTGAACGCAGCATGCGCGCGCTGGAAGCTGCGCCGCAACTCTTTGAACGCGTTCTTGGGTACCATGTGGGGGAGACGCGGCCGCTGCAACTGACGGCGGCTAGCGCGGCCTTCGGCTGGCACTTTTTGACAGCGTGACTGGATGCAGACAGAGATGAAGCAAGGAGGGAATTGCGCCGGTGGCGCTTGGCGCGTATGGATTTTCTTGCCGCTGGCGTTGGTCGCGGCTCGTGCATGGCCACAATCCCCGCAGCGCGCAGTTCAAAGCAATCCCACAGAACTAACGCTGAACCTTGATCCAGCGCACAGCAAGCTAAACTGGACGCTTGGCAGCACACTGCATACGGTGCATGGGACATTTGCCCTGAAGAGCGGAATGCTGAGATTTGACCCGGAGAGCGGCAGCGCTGCCGGAGAATTTGTCGTGTACGCCACGAGCGGCGAAAGCGGCAACGATTCGCGCGACAAAAAAATGCATGCAGAGATTCTGGAAAGCTCGCGCTATCCCGACGTGATTTTCCGTCCAACCAAAATCGATGGCAAGGTCTCGATGCAGGGAACGTCCGAAGTGCAATTGCAGGGGAAGTTCCTTCTGCATGGTTCGGAACACGATCTGACCGTGCCGGTGCACGCAGAGTTGACGGGCGATCACTGGAAAGGTTCGGCCAAGTTTAGCGTGCCCTATATTCAGTGGGGCCTGAAGAGTCCGAACACGTTTTTGTTGAAAGCGGACCCTGCGGTAGATGTTGAACTGGAGCTGAGCGGGACGCTGCAAAAGAGCGGGGCGCCATAACAATTTGGAGCAGAACTATTCCTCTGCTTCCTGGGTAACGATGTGAACGTCCACCGGGGGCGACTCACGCAGGAACCGGTGCACTGCCGATAGGTAAAGATACTTGCGCCAGTCGTGAATCGGTGCCCGGCCGAAAATCACTTGCGTGATGTGTTTGGTGCGCACGAATTCGGCGACGCTGTCGGCCACGCTGCGCCCCTTTAGGCGAATGACTTTGGCGCCTAAACTCTCGGCAAAGCGCAGATTCGCAGCAAGAGCGCTCGTATTGGCCTCTTTCGGGCCGATTTCCCGCTCGACATGAACGACATATAGCTCGGCATCCATGCGGCGCGCCATGCGAGCGCCGCGAGCCACAAGATACTGGCCGGCCGGATTCCCGGAAATACAAATGGCCATGCGTTCTCGCACGCCCCAGTTTTTGCGGATGTCCTCGTCTTCCATGTAGGTTTCGAGGCTGCGGTCAACCTGCTCGGCGACCTGGCGCAAGGCCAGTTCACGAAGAGCGATCAAATTGCCGCGGCGAAAAAAATTCTTGAGGGAGCGTTCCACTTTTTCCGTGCTGTAAACATCGCCGCGCTTCATGCGGTTGTGCAGGGCTTCCGGAGTCAGGTCGACCATGACGGTTTCGGTGGCCGTCAAGGGCACCCAGTCCGGAACCGTTTCGCGCACTGTGATTCCCGTGATCGAGCGCACCACGGGCGCGATACTTTCGATGTGCTGAATGTTCAGAGTCGAGACGACGTCAATTTTCGCTGCGAGAATATCCTGAATGTCTTCGTAGCGTTTGCGATGCTTGCTGCCGGGAATATTGGTGTGGGCCAATTCGTCGACGAGGACCACTTCCGGCTTACGCGCAATAATGGCGTCCACATCCATTTCTTCGAAAACCGTTCCCTTATATTCGATTTTTTTTCGCGGGACGGATTCGATTTGCGAGGACAGCTCTTCGATGCCCTTGCGGCCGTGAGTTTCGACAACGCCAATGACCACATCTTCGCCGCGGCTGCGACGGCGAAGCGATTCGCTCAGCATGCTGTAGGTTTTACCAACGCCCGGAGCGTACCCCAGGAAAAGCTTAAATATGCCGCGCGCTTTCTGCGGCGGCGAGGCGACTTCGAGCCAATCCTCGGGCTTCTTGGGCAAGGTGTCAGGTTCCCCGTTTCAAAAGCTGTGCATACGATAGAATACCCGGATGCAGAGAATGCTAGCCGGCCGCGCCTTCGGATTCGCCGTGTCGCTGGCCACCGTCGCCGGGATCACCGTATTCTATCGTCACGCGCGCGACGTCAATCAAACAACGATCGCGCTTACCTTTTTGCTGGCTATTCTAGCAGTTTCGGCCGTGTGGGGAATGGCCGTGTCGGTGTTCATGTCCGTTGTGGCAGTGCTGACGATTAATTACTTTTTTCTTCCGCCGGTGGGAACGTTTACGATTGCCGATCCCCAGAATTGGGTGGCGCTGCTCGCGTTTCTGGTGACTTCCATCATGGGGAGCCAGCTCTCGGCGCGGATTCGCAAGGAAGCCGACGAAGCGCACCAGAGGCGGCGTGAAATCGAGCGGCTGTATAAGTTCAGTCAAAAACTTTTGGCGGAAGGGAACGTCATTCAGCTGATGAATGCGATTCCCAATTACATTGTGGAAAGTTTCGAAGGCGGGGCTGCCGAGCTTTTTCTTCCACAAAAAGATAAATTTTACCGCTCTGGGTTCGGCGCAGCGCATTTGGATGAAGAAAAAATGAAGTCGGTCTTTCTTCGGGATGAGGCAATCTTCGAATCACAGGAAGGGCTTTACTTTATCCCGGTGCGGATGGGGGTTCGCCCCATAGCGAGTTTGGGGATTTCAGGTTCGCGGCTTTCGCGCCAGACGCTGGATGCCGTGGGCAGCCTCGTGGCTATCGCGATTGAGCGAGCGCGAGCCGTGGAAAAACTCGGCGAGACGGAAGCAGAGCGCCAGGGCGAGCGGCTGAAGTCTGCGCTTCTGGATTCCATCGCGCACGATTTTCGAACGCCGTTGACGTCGATCAAGGCTGCGACGACGAGCCTGCTGGCCGAGGAAACTCCCGCCCGTGAACAGACGCGTGAGCTGCTGACGATCATTAATGAAGAGTGCGACCGGTTGAACCGGCTCGTCGAAGAAGCAGCTGAAATGTCGCGGCTTGAGGCGGGAGAATTTGAACTGAATCTGGCGCCGACGCAGATTGGCGACATTATCGAGGCCGCGCTGGCGCAATGCAACACGGCGCTGGCAGGCCGCAGCGTTGCTGTGAGATTAAGCCCCAATCTTCCGCCCGTGCGCGCCGATTTGAACCGAATCAAGGATGCGCTGGTCCATTTGATTGATAATGCCAACATTTATTCCCCGAAGGATGCGCCCATCACCATTTCCGCGGAACTCGTGGGCGACTGCGTTACGACCAGCGTAGCGGACCGTGGACCTGGCATCGATGATTTCGAACAGGGCATGATCTTCGACAAATTTTATCGCGGCAAGGATCAGCGCTACCTGGTACGTGGGACCGGGATGGGGTTGCCCATCGCGAAAGCAATCGTCACAGCGCACAAAGGGACGATCTCAGTGACTAGCCAGCTTGGGCACGGCTCGGTGTTCTCATTTACTTTGCCTGTCGATCGCAGTGCGGGAGATGCGCGATGACGATGAACGCCGCCTCCATTCTTGTGGTGGATGATGAACCGCAAATTCGGCGCGTTATGCGCAGCACGCTATCCAGCCACGGCTACGAAATAAGGGAGGCCACGACGGGCGAAGAGGCGGTTGACGCCGTTCGCAAGGAACGGCCGGATCTGATTCTGCTCGACGTGAATATGCCCGGAATCGGCGGTATCGAAGCGGCGCGCGAAATCCGGGAAATGTCCGACGCGCCGATCATTATGCTGACGGTGCGCAACGCAGAGCGCGACAAAGTCATCGCCCTCGACGCCGGCGCCGATGATTACGTCGTCAAACCGTTTGGAATTGAAGAATTGCTTGCGCGAATCCGCGCTGCTCTGCGGCGATACGCCCCCGGAGATGCGATTCCTACGTTCAGCGCGAAGGACCTGACGATTGATTTCGAAAACCGGCAGGTGATTGTACGGGGGCGAGATGTGCATCTGACGCCGAAGGAGTTTGATGTTTTGAAGCACTTGGTGGGCAATCTGGGCAAGCCGTTGTCGCACCGGCGTTTGCTGCAGGCTGTCTGGGGGCCGGAGTACGGGGAAGAAACAGAAAACTTGCGCGTGGTGATCAATCAGCTGCGCAAAAAAATCGAGAGCGATCCGGCGCGGCCGAAATATATTTTGACGGAGCCATGGGTGGGCTACCGGTTCCTGGCGCCCAAAGGCGTTCCAGCAAAACCTGCATCTCGGAAAAATTGAAACTTATTGTTTGGGATGCTTTGCGTCGAGATCGAGATTCAGCTCGACGACGTTTACACGCGGCTCGCCGAACAAACCGAATTGCCTGTCCAGCGTGTGTCTTGCAACCAGAGAGCGAAGATCCGTTTCGCTTATGTGGCGCTCGCGCGCGACACGCGGAATCTGAAACTCGGCGGCGGCTGGGGAAATCTCTGGATCGAGGCCAGAGCCTGAGGTGGTGACCAGATCCACCGGGATGGCCGCGCCGGGATTTTCCGCATGCAACTTTTCCACGTCACCCTTCACGCGATCCGTAAGCTGGCGGTTCGTGGGGCCAAGGTTGGAGGCGCCGCCGCTTGGCGCGATCGGATCGTAGCCGTTCCCCGCGCCGGAAGGACGCGGGTGAAAATACCACGCGGCTGAAAAAGGCTGGCCGATGAGCCGAGAACCGACGATCTGGCCGTGCTGCAGGATCATTCCGCCGTTGGCCTGCGAGGGAAAGAAGAGCTGTCCGAGACCAGTGACCGCGAGAGGATAGAGCAATCCGAAAAGCATGGTCGTCACCAGCGTCATGAGGATCGCAGTTCGCAAATGCTGCTTCATAGAGTTCTCCCCCGCGCCAAGTGCAAATAAGTGATCGCCATATCAATCAGTTTGATGCCTAGAAATGGCGCGACCACGCCGCCGAGGCCGTAGACAAGAAGATTTTGGCGAAGCAGGGCCGCGGCGCCTAGAGGACGGTAGCGCACACCGCGCAGCGCGAGCGGGATGAGCGCGATGATGACGAGCGCGTTGAAAATCACGGCCGATAGAATCGCCGACTCTGGCGTGCTAAGCCGCATTACGTTTAGCACTTCGAGCTGCGGAAACGCCGCGGCGAACATCGCGGGAATAATCGCGAAATATTTCGCCACGTCGTTGGCCACGGAAAAGGTGGTGAGCGCACCGCGCGTAATGAGCAACTGCTTGCCGATTTCGACGATTTCGATGAGCTTGGTCGGGTTCGAATCGAGATCGACCATGTTGCCCGCTTCTTTGGCGGCTTGCGTTCCCGTGTTCATCGCGACGCCAACGTCTGCTTGCGCGAGGGCCGGTGCATCATTTGTGCCGTCGCCGGTCATGGCAACCAGTTTGCCTTTCGCTTGTTCGCGTTTGATCAGCGCCATTTTGTCTTCGGGCTTGGCTTCAGCGAGGAAATCGTCCACGCCCGCTTGCCGCGCGATGGCAGCTGCGGTCAGTGGATTGTCACCGGTGATCATCATGGTGCGGATGCCCATGGCGCGCAGGTGTTCGAAACGCTCGCGCATTCCGCCTTTCACGATGTCGGTCAGCGCGATGGCGCCTAGCACGTGGCGATTTTGGGTTACGAGCAGTGGCGTGCCGCCGCCATTCGCAATTTCGCGCACGATGTGTTTAATCTCGGGGGGAACAACCTGCCCTTTTTCCGCAACATACTTGTCGATAGCTTCCGGGGCGCCTTTGCGGATTTCCTGCCCGTCCATGTCTACGCCGGACATGCGAGTTTGCGCTGAGAACGGAATGAACATTGGATTATGAGGAGCGAGTTCGCGTCCACGCAGTCCATATTTTTCTTTGGCGAGCACGACGATGGAGCGGCCTTCCGGCGTCTCATCCGCAAAAGAGGCAAGCTGAGCCGCGCTGGCAAGTTCCACTTCCGTGACGCTGGGGCACGCGTGAAAAGAAGTTGCCTGCCGGTTTCCGAGCGTGATGGTGCCAGTTTTGTCGAGCAGCAACACGTCCACGTCACCGGAGGCTTCGACGGCCCGCCCTGACATGGCAATCACGTTGCGTTGAATCAAGCGGTCCATGCCCGCGATGCCAATGGCCGACAAAAGGCCGCCGATAGTCGTGGGAATCAAGCAAACGAGCAGCGAAACGAGAACGAAGATGGTTTGCGGTGCGCCAGAATAAACAGCAAAGGGCTGAAGCGTTACGACAGCCAGCAGGAAAATGATGGTCAGGCCTGCTAGAAGAATGTTAAGCGCAATCTCATTCGGTGTTTTCTGGCGCGACGCGCCTTCCACGAGGCTGATCATCCGGTCGAGAAACGTTTCTCCAGGATTCGAAGTGATGCGTACGCGAATCTCATCGGAGAGAACGCGCGTTCCGCCGGTGACGGCCGAGCGATCTCCGCCCGATTCGCGAATCACTGGCGCGGATTCGCCAGTAATCGCCGATTCATCGACCGAGGCCACACCCTCGACGACCTCGCCATCGCCGGGAACGAATTCTCCGGCGGCTACCAGCACCTGATCTCCGGAGCGGAGTTTTGAGCTTGGCACAATCTCCGTGCAACCGTCCGAACGCAAGCGCCGCGCTTCCGTTTCCGCTCTGGCTTTGCGCAGAGTCTCTGCCTGGGCCTTGCCGCGTCCTTCCGCCATGGCTTCCGCGAAATTGGCGAACAACACGGTGAACCACAGCCACAACGTAATCTGCAAGCCGAAGCCGAATTCTCCGCTGTGGCGGAGTGTATCTCGCACAAGCTGGATGGAAGTGAGTAGCGCTCCAACTTCCACAACGAACATAACGGGATTCTTGATCATCGTGCGCGGATTCAGTTTCCGGAAAGAATCCACGATGGCGGTCTTCAGGATCTTGGTGTCCGTCAGTGCCTTCGACTTTATTTGGGATGCGCGGTCCATGGTTTCCTTAGAAGGGGTTCCTTAAAATGCTTTGCCGGAGAGCATCAGCAGATGCTCCAGGATGGGTCCCAAGCTGAGTGCTGGGAAGAAAGTCAACGCGCCCACGATCAAAATGGTGCAGATAAGCAGAATGGTGAAGAGAGGGCCGGTTACGGGAAAAGTGCCCAGGGAGGCCGGAGTCATTTTCTTTCGGGCAAGATTCCCGGCGATCGCAAGAATCGGAATGACTACAAAAAATCTGCCTAGCAGCATTGCAACGGCTGTACTTGTGTTGTACCAGAGTGTGTTTGCGTTCAAACCGCCAAATGCGGAGCCGTTATTTCCGACGGAGGAAGTATAGGCGTAGAGAATTTGCGACAGCCCATGTGGGCCCGGATTGGAAATGCTTGATGTTCCAAACTTCGCGACGACCGCAATCGCGGCAAACACAAGAATCGTTAAAGAAGAGATGAGCACCGAGAGCATGGCCATCTTCACGTCGAACGCCTCGATTTTCTTGCCCAAATACTCCGGAGTTCTTCCCACCATCAAACCGGCAATAAATACCGCGAGAATGACGAAGACCAAAACCCCGTATAGACCAGAGCCAACACCGCCAAAAATAACTTCGCCGAGCATAATGTTTACTAGCGGCACCATGCCGCCCAGCGGCGTATAGGAATCGTGCATGCTGTTCACCGCGCCGCAGCTAGCGTCCGTGGTCACCGTGGCAAACAGGGCTGAGTTCGCAATGCCGAAGCGGACTTCCTTGCCTTCCATGTTTCCGCCGGAATGCAGCGCGCTGGCCGTTTGGTCCACGCCAGCAAGCTCGGGATTTCCTCTCGCTTCCGCCCAGTACGCCGCCGTTACGCCGACGATAAACAATGCCGTCATTGCGCCCCAGACGGCCCACCCATGCCCTTGCGATTTCGTCATCCGGCCGAGCGTGTAAGTCAATCCGGAAGGAATCGCAAAAATCAGGATCATCTGGAAAAAATTTGTGAACGGCGTGGGATTTTCGTAGGGATGAGCGCTGTTCGCATAGAAGAACCCGCCCCCGTTCGTGCCGAACATTTTGATGACTTCCTGGGATGCCGTAGGACCGACGGCAATCACTTGCTGCGTAACGGTCTGCGAAACCGTCTTTCCGTCCGGCCCCTGCGTTCGTACAGTTTGCGGTTCGACGAGTTGTGCCGTTGTGTAAGGCTTCAGGGTTTGCACCACGCCTTGCGAAACCAGAACAAGGGAGCCGACCATGCAAACCGGAAGAAGAACCCAAAGAAAGCAACGCGTCAAATCCACCCAAAAATTGCCGATGGTTTTCGATTCGTGCCGCGAAACTCCGCGAATCACGGCGATCGCCAGCGTGATGCCAACCGCCGCTGACGCAAAGTTGTGGTAAGCCAGGCCCGCCATCTGCGTGAGATAACTCATCGTCGTTTCCGGCGTGTAGGCTTGCCAATTCGTGTTGGTGGTGAAGGATACGGCGGTGTTCCAGGCAAGATCCGGCGCCACATTCGCGAATTTCTGCGGATTCCCAGGCAGCCAAAGCTGCAGTCTCTCGAAGAGATAAAGCAAAATCAGCGAAGCGGCGCTGAAAACCAGCATGGTCACGCCGTATTCCGTCCAGCGCATCTCCTTGTTTTCATCCACGCCACAGAGGCGATAGATGAGGCGCTCCACCGGGCGCAAAATGAAATCAAGAAACGTCTTCCCTCGTTCAAAGACGCGTGACAGAAAAATTCCTATAGGTTTTGTAATGAGAAACAAAACCAGCACATAAAGACCGATTTGAAACCAGCCATTCGCGGTCATGCCTAGAAGTTCTCCGGTTTCAGCAGCGCGTACATCAAATAGCCAAAGAGAAGCAGGCTGATAAGAATGAGGACAGCATTTTCAAGCATCGGGAATCTCCGCCTTACTTCAGCCGTTCGCAGCCACGCAAGTAGCCAATCGCGACCAGGAAGAAGCCGATGGTCACTATGGTAAAAATCAAATCTCTCATACGGCTCTCCTTTTTGATCTCCCTGATGACCGGCTCGCTGGATGTGTGCACCGTCGCTCACCAGTATGAACCAACTAACCTGCAGCAGGCACATCACAGCACTCCCCCGGCTGGCCGAGGTTCATTCGCGCAGGGTACAGAGCGAGCTCTCAGGATACGGAGTGTGCCTTAGGAAAAGGTGAAACGAACCTAAGGATTTTGTGAGGACCGAAATTGGGCTATGGCCGCGGCTAATCCACTCATCAGTGGCCGCGGGTCTGTGGCCAGTAGGTGATCTGCAGCGAAGCTGTCACATTTTTCTGTAAACCCGGCGCGAGCAGCGGAAATTCCCACTGTTCATATTGAACGATGGCCGTAGCGCCCACTGCCGGCCTTATCCAATAGTCCGCGCGCACGGAAGCATCATTGATCGTGCCGCCATTCGGAATGAATTTGTTGTCGATCTTGACGTGCCTGTAGCTGACTTGAATCGAATTTTTCGGTGTCAGCCAATAGCGGCTCCAAGCCTGAATTCCCGCTCCGTCGCGGCCCGCCCAATCGCCCATCAAGAAACCTCGATTGGTGTAGAGATCGTGGTAGTAGTTGTCCCAATAAATGTAGCGGCCGGGGACGTCGCCAGCTACCGTATTGGTCAGTGGTGCTTCCACGCGCAGGTCAAGTTTTGCAATCCCTGGAAAGTGCGTGAGGTAAAGACCCGGACTGAATCCAGCGCGGCGGGGCGCTGCGAGAGGCGAGGGATCGTCGGCGGAAATGGAATCGTTGTAAATGGTCAGCCATTTTCGCAGGTACGGAACGCGGTAGCTGAAGTCGAAACCGCCGTCACGCTTTCCCGGGTCCTTCGAGCCGGGTTTGACCTCATAGCTTGTCACGCTGAAATAAGTCAGAAAAAGCCGGTCCAATGTGAATGGGCGGCTCTCGCCACCCACTTCGACGGTACGTGTAAATCCAAACTCAAGATTCGGCGTCGGCTTGAAGCTGATCTTTTCGCCATGAAAAAAGGGCGCGGGCGAAAGCAAGTTACCTTGAAGCTGGCCAAAAAATGCATCCGTGCGGATGGGTCCAAGGAGTCGTCCAATCCACGGCAAACGAAACGGCGAGACGCGATCGATATGAAACATACGGATCGGCGCAGCGTTGTCGGAGAAAAGCAGAGGGCCGCTTTCGCCGAGTCCCCACCACTGGCTCTCTTGACCATAGGAGAACTGCCAGTTCGCGAGATTCAGTCCGACGTAGGCGTCGAGCAGACGCGCCTGATTGCGTTCGGGCTGGGGGCTGGCGGCCAGGCCAGGATTGGCGTCTATAGTATTGATGGCGTTTTGTACGGCAGGTGAATTCTCCGGCCCCGACGGCGCGTGTTGATATTCGCCACGCGCGTAGACCACCCAGCGCCCCGCTGTCGCCCACCCAGAAAATCCCGCGATGCTATTGAAGCCTTGCTGAAACGGCCGGCCGAAGTCGTTGTAAATCGTTTGGCCAAAATGATAGCCGTCCGTAAGTGGCGGTCCGGAAATATCCGTAACGCGCACGTAAACGGATTCGAGATGGATCGCGCGATTGCTGCCCCCCGCGAGCAGCGTCAACTCGGGAACAAATTCCTGCCGCAGTGAATCGTACAGTTGGACGGAAATCGACGTGGGGCCGCTATCCTGCAGTCGATCGCCTGCTTCGGAAACCCTTCTGGCGCCATC
>Ga0210383_10000723_pt1 | contig 29983 bp, 23 predicted proteins | sample IncBWC14OmetaG_FD_160072 | JGI IMG/M metagenome (GOLD analysis project Ga0210383, IMG submission 160072) | Forest soil microbial communities from Barre Woods Harvard Forest LTER site, Petersham, Massachusetts, United States - Inc-BW-C-14-O ... | reverse complement strand
TGGGCCACCTACCAATGGGATTTTGCCGGCAGCGTCGATGGACAGGGGACGGTCTCCCAAGGCCACACCACACTAGTAGTCGAGAAGCGCAATTCGAAGTGGGTGATCGTGCTAAACCACACGTCGGCCGCCGAAGGGCGTCCCGGAAACATAGGCGCACCCGCGCCGGCGCAACCCCACTAGGACGGACGATCACCGGCGGGGAGGGACGCCAACGCGTACCGCCGTTCAGGATCGGCTAGAAGCTCTTCAGACCTTCGTACAGGTACATCCCGACAATGACCAGAAGAAGCGCCACTGCCGCGATGCCGCTGGTCTTGATCGGGCGCGACAGCGATCCGATCTTGGCGACCAGTTCGCGCTGCTCCCTGGCCATGTGTTCTTGCGCTGCATCGAGGAAGATCTGGTCGTCTTCGTGGCTCGTGAGGAGGCTCCGCCAAATCAACAGACCGATAAAGATGGCGGTGATTGCTCCCCACGCAAACAACAAATAGAGGATGGGCCCCGCAAGCGTCGGCGCTTCCATCGTAACCTCCCGTTGGATCCGAACCGCGGTGTTTGCCGTGATGGCAAACCGGCAAACAAGGGGTAAATCGCTAATCTTCCGGGAGTATAGCACCATGTATTTGTATTTCCACTGCTTTGCATCGAAGAGACGCGGTGCACCAAGACTTGAGACGGTGTGGATTCCGGATCGTCGATTCCGGATCGTCGGGCTATCAAAATGGAGAGGGACAAGGACTTATGGCGAAGACTGGCCGTGTCGCGATTGTAACCGGGGCCGCGCAAGGCATCGGGAAGCGCACCGCGGAACTTCTAGCCGAGCGAGGCTACGACTTAGCGCTGAGTGATCTGCGACTCCCTTCAGACACGCTGAGCGCTGTGACCGCGCTTGGCGCCGAAGCCATCGAGCTTCTCGGCGATATCTCCGACGAAACGACAGTCTCCCGATTCACAGCGGCGGTCCGTGACCGCTGGGGACGCGCCGACGTCCTGGTCAACAATGCGGGCATCAGCATGATCGCCCCGGCCGAAAGCCTGTCGGCGGCAGACTACCGCCGCGTCCTCGAAGTGAACCTGGTCGCGCCATTTCTGCTCGCGAAAGCGTTCAGCGCGATGATGCTCAGCCAGCGCTCCGGAAGCATCATCAACGTCTCCTCGATCGCCGGTCTGGTCGGCGTGGCTGACCGCGCCGCGTACAACGCCTCCAAGCACGGGCTGATCGGCCTGACGCGCACGCTGGCAGCCGAATGGGGCGGCCGCGGCGTTCGTGTGAACGCCATTTGTCCCGGCTGGGTAAAAACCGAAATGGACATCGCCGACCAAACAGGCGGCAGCTACACTGACGCCGACATCACCGGCCGCGTCCCGATGGCGCGCTTCGCGACACCCGACGACATCGCCAAGGCCGTCGCGTTCCTAGCCGATCCGCAGGAAAGCGCCTTCGTCAACGGCCACGCTCTGGCAGTCGATGGAGGCTGGACCGCGGACGGCAGCTGGGAATCGTTGCGCCTCCGCCACCGCTAATCGTTGGTGCAGTGAAGGTCGCTCAGGGTACCGCAGCCATCGCCTACGCATCGAAGCCTGTTGCGGAGGGTCCGTGTTGACGGTTCAAGCCGTCTCTAGAAGCGGAAGGTCAAGCCGGCGGTGCCGTCGAATTCGTTCAGAAAAACACTGGCCCCTTTAGTCCAGCAGCCACCCCAGTACGGATCACACCAGACACCTGCGGTAGTTGTATTGATATAGGTGGGCGACCACTTTGCCTGAACACGCACGCCAAGATGTTTGCTGAGAGTATATTTCACGCCGCCACCAAATACCCATGCGAATCGCGTGGCGGTATTTGCGTGGCCTCGCTCGGCAGCAAGAGTGGTGACACCGGCGCCCAAGAGGACGTACGGCCGCAGACGGCTTTCGCGGCTCTTGAAGTGGATCACGAAGTCTCCCAGATATTGATTGGTATTGAGGTCGAACACCTTCTGGTCAGGGCCTCCGTTTACGGGCCGGGCAACGGCACTGCCCTGGTTGTGATTCCAGATGAAGTCGACGCCGGTGTACTCGCGGAGCAAGTAGGTTGCACTAACGCCGTAATTCAGCCCATTTTGCACGTTGAGATTGTTGAAAAGGCTAGTCGATAGACTGACACCACCATTGATTTGCCCGCCAACGAAGGGCGTGACTTCGATGCCCTTTTGGGCCCATACCGCCGGTGCCGTCAAAACAGTCCAAGCAATTGCGGCCAATAGGAGATTCGTTTTCAAGTTCGTCCCTTCTTCCGCACTCTTATTCCGGCCAGAGACGGTGGCTCGGTCTGCGATTGTCACCGACCCATTAACTCAATCCAGCCTGTCGCTGAGGGCAGGGACTCGGGAGCCACTGGGGGGCAGTGAAGCTCCCCGAGTCCCCTGTGGGTTTCCGGTCGGAGGAGTTGTACGACGGCTTCCGCGTGACCTGTGCTTAACCTTCTAGACGTAGCCCCGTTTTCCAACAACTAGGGAAACTCCTAGTTAGGTGTCTGGCTGAAACTTCTAACCCCTGAGCGGCGGTGTTGTGCGGTGGAGCATGCGCGCGAAAAGTACGAAGTGAGTGAGCGCCATGCGTACCGGCTGTTGGGGCCGTGGCGAAGAACACAACGCTATGCCGCGATCCAGAGGATCGACCAGGATGCGCTGACCGAAGCGATCATTGCCCTGGCCAGTGAGTACGGCCGCTACGGACACCGGCGAATTACGGCGCTATTGCTGCGTGATGGTTGGCAGGTGAGCAAAGATCGAGTGCAGCGCACCTGGTCCAGACCCGAAACGCGTGGAGGGAATCGTGCCTTCGGCGAAAATCTTACCACTGCCGTCCTTCACGCAGTGACTGATTGTCTTCTTGCGAACATCGAGCCTTCCGCATGAAGGAGTCTCCTTTGGTGTCTCTGAATCAGCGTGCTCGCTGAGTTCAGCTTCTGTACACGAAGAGCTCCTCCATCAACATATTCATTCAAACATATCAGGACTTAGCCGAGGGCATGCGGAGCGGCACGCCGCCACCAAGCCAAGCGTCTCGTTAGTGCTCTGGAAAGTGCGTACGGGAAACAAATGAGAATCGGCCCGACTACGACGGCGGCACCCGGATGCACCGAGTGGAACAGGATCAGTTGAAATAAAATGTCCATGATGATCGCCATAGCGACCAAGTTGCGGATGGCCGTCATGCCGCTTCGCAGCAATTCCCTACGACGACCACCGAAGAGCAGCCCGAACAGGTAGGGCGGATTTCCCGCCTTGGCGTCGGCAAGGCCTCCGCGAATCCCAAGGACGATGGCGACCATCGGTTGAAGGATGAAACGAAAGCGTCCAGGCCCGGTAAACCGACGAGGTATTTCCTCCAGGAATTGCCTCGAGAACAAGTGCACGCGACCCATTTCGATCGTGTCCACAATCGCAAACGGTAACGCAATGGCGATCACAAGAAGCGCAAGCACCGGCACGATAGTGTCGCGTCGCAGTGTCAAGTTCTGGACCTCTGGGCACTCACAAGTCTGCCCTCGTCCTGCCGATGCGGGATCCCACCGAGCGATTGCGTGCGACCCCCACTAAACTTTTTAGACGGGTCCCTGTTCCCCATCGACTAGGAGAATCCCAACTGAGGTGTTCCGGGCCCTTTCAATTACCACGGGTTTGGCAAACGCGTTTACCGGACGTCTGGAATCGCTGCCCTAGTACTTGGTGGCTCGGCGACGTCCTGCATATTTTTCTTGAATCCGGCGTCACCGCGCGACCAGAAGCAACCACGGTGTTCCCACCACCAGGAACACGAGCAGACAGAAAACCGTGGTCAGTAAGCCAAGCCGGTAGAGTTCACCTTGAGTGAGATACCCACTCCCGACGAAGATTACGTTTTGGCTTCCTCCCTGTGGGGTAATCGTTGAGAAGTAGCTGCTGGCGAAGAGCAATGCAAAAGCCATTAAGGGTGCGGGAACGCCTGTCTTCACGCCGACACCCAGGAAGACGTCGAAGAGAGCCAAAATCTGCGCCGACTGACTAACGAACATGTAGTGCATCAATACGTAGAGCAAGAGGAGAACGACGTAAGCAACAGGCCAAGGGATGCCTCCGAGCAGCGCCGTCAGTCGCGCTCCGACGTAGCCCATGAAGCCAAGCTCGTTCAACTGGCCGCTCAATGCAAAGAGCACTGCCAGCCAGATAAAAGTGACGAGGGTACCTCCCTGGAGGTTGATGTCTTCAAGCGTGAGGACATTTGTTGCGAGAAGCGCACCCAGGCCGGCGAATGCCACCGCAGCAAGACTCAATTTCAGTGTCCCCGCCATCACCCATCCGGTCACCATCAGGGCAAAGGCAACCGCCACAAACCACTCGTCCCGCGTCAATGGCCCCATACTTCGCAGTACTTCACGTGCAGCTTTCGGGGCATCCGGGGTCTCAGTCACGCCAGGCGGAAACAACTTGTATAGGATAAAGGGAAGCAGCGCGGCCATCGTCAACACTGGAATCGACGAGGCAAGCATCCATGAGCCGAAGTTGATCTTCACTCCATAGGGCTCCGCCAAAGACACTGCGATTGGATTGCCGGATGTGGCCGTGAGCCAAAGAGCGGACGACACACTGAGGCTGGCCATACCGCAAAACATAAGATACCCACCCATCCTGCGGTTCTTCTCGTCGTCTGGTAGGGATCCGGAATTCTGGGCCAAAGAAAGAATGATGGGGTAGAGCACGCCACCGCGCGCTGTATTGCTCGGAAACGCGGGTGCGATCATGGCATCAGTGAAAAAAATGCTGTAGCCCAGCCCTAGGGTGGATCGTCCGAACGCACTTACCACCAGAAGGCTGATGCGTCGTCCCAGTCCCGATTTCACAACCGCGTTCGCGACGAGAAATGCCACGACAACGAGAAGCACGCTTTGATTGGCAAAGCCAGCGAAAGCCTTAGCGGGGTCGACTGTGCGCGTAAGCACCGCCGCAGATACCGCCAGCAGCGAGGATGTCAAGAGTGGAAACGAATTCAAGATGACAGAGACGATAGCCGACGCGAATATCGCAAAGAGATGCCAAGACTCCCTCGTCAGTCCGGCTGGTATCGGCCAGAGCCAAATGCCAAGCGCCAGAACGAACGGGATGGCTCGCAGAAGCTGTCGGCGGAAAGAGGCCTTGGCTGTGGTCATTTGATTTGTTCTCCGCCAAGCGTGGCAACGACGGAGCCAAACTTTGCGCGACCTTTAAGGTTGACGGCCCTGCCGCTCACTGCGCCATCCTCCGACTCAACAACGTACTCCCACTGAAAGGAATACTCCCCGGTGATGCCGGAGAAACGTCCGGTTCCTCCCAGGAAGGTACCTGCTATGCGATTTCCGGCTCCCACCCACTCACCTTTTAATTCGCTGTAAACCTTGTCACCGCGTTCGTCAGTCCACACACAACGGCCCTGCATGCCAACGAGATTGTCGGAAAAGCCGATCGCCTTCGCCCGGAACCCTACACCCAATCCACGATCTCCCGTGAGTAAAAGTGATCCTGTTAAATCGAACGTTGAAGCGCGGTGATCTGTTTCGAGGTTGAGCGTTTGTCGAGTGCCTGAAGCAGACCAACTCCCTTCAAATGTGTGCCACTCGCCCGGCGAAGCAATTGCCGGTGCGGGACTCGTCGGCTTGCTGCAGGCGGCCACAAGCAACAGCGGAACCAAAGCGGCGCATCGTCGTGCGAGCAAGAAGACAGGCGCCGCCCAGATCGATCTGATCTTCTGGGTGCTGTTTGATCGCATCATTTTTGATCGGGATCAACTTTTACGAAACTGTACTTCGCACTGAATTGAATGCGTGGCGCATTTGCCGATAGGCCGTTTTGCTCCATCGTCCAACCATAAAGAAATTCTGCACCAAGATAGAGTGACCCACCGGGATTCCAAATCAAGTTGGTGCCCGTGTAGGTGCCATGATTGTAGGTTGTTGAGGCCGCCAAATCGGCATTGTTCACCGCCGCATAGGAGTAGATCGCGCTGGAACGCAATCTCTTCAACCAATAGTGCTGGTACGCTGCCTCGATTCCAACCGCCGGAGTGGCCTCCAGATGAGGGTTCAGGGCAGATGCTGGTTCTGCATCAATTCCCAGTCCGGATGTGTCCTGGATATATCGAGATATCCCGTGTCCGGCGGCGACTGCGAAACTTATATTGTCCTTGCCGATGGTCTTGAAACCAAGAGAAGTGTTTACGCCCCAGCCAAAAACGGAATCTGTTTTACCGTTCGGAAGAAACGCGGCAATCGAACGAAATATGCCGGCGATCTGAAAGTGCCCGCGATCGAATTCCTGTCGCAGGCGAATTGCCCCATCGGGACTCGGAGAATCCGGCTGGGCAGAGAATTGCGGAGTTTTGAAGATAACATCTGAACTGGCCTTTTCCACAGAAACATAGAACGTGGTGCGGGGACTTAGCGCGAATCCATAACGAAATTGGGGATTTCGGAGGCTGACCATGCCGTTGGGTCCCTGGAAGTCCAGGGTATCCGGGAAGGCATCGGGATCCATAAAGTTTGAGAACGTCTGCCCTATCAGAAAATTTTTCGCTTGTGCATATGCGTGGCGGAGTCTCGGTGTAGTCGCATTCGTGCCAAAAAAGTCACCCTCGACATAGAAGCGCACATCGCCAACCTTTGTATACGGAACCCTGAAGTCCACACTCAGGCGTGTTGGACGAATCGAAACCGTCGTATTGTTTAGCGCTGTGGGTTGCGGGACGGGGAATGAGGACGGGATGAACGAATCGGTGTTTCCCGCGGGTTTCAGATCGTAGATGAAATCCGTCTTAAAGTAGCCGCCGATTTTCAGCATAGTCTCTGTTCCCGGCAATCGGAAAAATCCATGGTACTTGGGGTCAAGCGGCAAGTTATCCCAGCGAGCAGCTGCCGTCGCATCTTCAGAGAACACCTGGCGTTCGGCCGTCTCACTGCCAACCTGTTCGGAGGTAACAGCCTCACGCTGAGGCGGCACAGATTCGATGCTGCCATCTTGTCGGACTGCGGGGGCCGCCGGGGCGGCAGCAGGCGGAGCCTGCGCCAGTTCGGGCTTTGCGCCCTTCAACTGGTCGATCTCCGCCTGCATCTTGCCCATCTGCGTCTGCATCTGTTGAACAAGTTTTCGTAGGGCTTGCGTCTCGTCAGAGGGAGCCTGCGATTGTGGCCAGGCCCTTGGCGGAATCATCGCAATCCCCAAAAGCATAGCCGCAGCTAGACGAAGCCTTTGGTATTTCATTTCGTTCACCCTTATTTGCCTATTGGTCCGTTGTTGTCAGTCACGACAGCAGGATGATGAGAACCATGCCCCATATCGTGAGGAAAGTGTTGCCGACGGCGTAGGTCACGGTGTACCCCAACGCGGGGATTTGGCTGTGAGCCCGATCGCAAACCAGCCCGAGAGAGGCCGTCGTCGTGCGCGCTCCGGAGACGATGCCAAGCAAGATCGCGTCGTGGAAGCGAAAGATGTACTTACCGACGTACAGGCCAAGAATCAGCGGCAATGTGGTCGCCAAAGCCCCCCACAGGAACAAGCTGACACCCTGCGTCTTGAGGCCGTTGACGAAGCCCGGGCCGGCCGAAATCCCGACGATTGCGATGAAAATATTGAGACCAACAGAATTCATGAACCAGACGGTAGGAGATGGGATCCGCCCGAAGAATGGGCGTACCGAGCGGAGCCAACCGAACACGAGACCCGCGATAAGCGCGCCACCGGCAGTTGAGAGGGTCAGCGGCACTCCGCCAATTTTCAAAACCAGCGCCCCGACTACCGCGCCTAGAGTGATCGCGGCACCGATAAATGCGACGTCGGCGACATCCGTCGGGCGATCCGCAACCCCCAGCAACTTGGCTGCGGCTGTGGTGTCCTGCGTGCGGCCAACGAGGGTGACAACATCACCTCGGTAGAGTTCTGTGTTCGGCAAGATGGGAATGTCTGTAGCGGTCGCGCCGCGGGTAATTTTCCGCAGGAAGACTCCGCGGGCTGCGGGGAGCTGGGCCAGTTCGGCAAGGGTCTTGCCGTCAACAGATTTGTTGGTCACGAGAGTGTCAACGCCTTCGACCGGCAAGCTCAACAGCTCCGGGTCCTCGACTTCCTTCGCGCCTTCGCCAACAATTTTCAAAAGCACGTCGCGCGCGCCTGCGAGCGCAACCACGTCGCCCTCGCTAAGCAAAGTGTCCGCCGTCGCGTCCTCAATTGTCCCGTTGTGGCGGATTCGGAGGACGAAAACACGCGCATCGGGGACAAGTGCTTCGGCTTCGATTGCCCGAAGGCCACTGGCCTTCCCGCCGCGCTGCACTCGGAACGCGCGCACCTCCCAGCGGTGCCAGGCCGTCCCCGGGCCACCGAGCTGCTTGGTGCCGCCACCTTGTTTTTCCTCGTAGTCTTTGCAAGCGGCTACCAGATCTATGCGCAACAACGCTGGGCCGACGAGCGCAATCACGAGCGCTGAACCGACAGTACCGAAAAGGTAGGTCACCGCGTATGCAATTGGCATCGAATTTAACAAACCCTTAGCCTGGTCGGCGGCCAAGCCGAGCCGGTTGATCGCGTCCGTCGAGAGTCCCATTGCAGCGGAAATCGTTTGTGATCCAGAATACAACCCTGCTGCATATCCCATGTCGTAACCGGCAACTTTGGCGATGGCGAAGGGGACCAGCAGACAGAACACACACTGGACCACGGCGAAGAACGCCTGCGGCAAGCCATCCTTGGCAACGCCGCGAACGAACTGCGGCCCGACACCATAGCCAACGGCAAATAGAAACATCAGGAAGACAAATGCCTTAAGAGGCTGCGAGATGGTGATTCCGATCTGTCCGATCAGGACGCCCGCCAGGAGCGTGGCGGTGACCGAGCCCAGACCAATGCCCTTGAAAGTGAACTTCCCGAAGTAATACCCGAGAGCGAGAGTAAGGAAGATGGCGATCTCCGGGTATTGCCGGAGCGTTCCAAAAAACCATGTCACCATGAACATCGCATCTCTCCTTAAACCGAATCTTGATTTCTTGCCATGTAACTACGCCGGGAGCTGAGCCTTCCAGGCATTAACAGCCACTTGCACCACTGCCGTGAGTTGCTCACCGATCTTGGAGTACGCCTCATCCGGCAAATTGGCGAGCGAGACTCGGACCGACCAGTCTGGTCCGGCGAACCCGCTGCCGTTCAGGAGAACGATCGAGTATTTCTCCGCAAGGGCAACGAGCACATCGAAGGGGTGGTAATGTTTCTTCAGGAATTCCACAAATGCGGGACCGTGCATTTTTTCTGCCCAAACCATGAGGTCCAGGGTCGCGTAGTAATCCGAACGCAATGGATCATCGGGAAGCGGTAGCTTCATACCCGCCCAGAGGGCCTTCAGGCGGCGTTGCACAATTTCCTTGGTGAGTTTCTTGTAGCGGTCGTCCTTGTCCAGGAGGGCAAATAGCGAGAACAGCGTCATCTGGACCTGCTGGGGCAAAGACAGTCCAGCGGTGTGATTGAGGGCTACGCACCGGCTGTCCGCGACCATGCGGTCGATAAACTTGAGGTCTTCCGGATGCAGCGTCAGCGGGCCGTAGCGCTTATTCAACTCCCGACGATTTTCTTCGGGCAGCTTTGCGATCGCTTTGTCGAAAATGTTGTCCTGATGGATCGCCACGACTCCAAGGCGCCATCCTGTGCAACCGAAATACTTTGAGAACGAATACACGCCGATGGTGTTTTGGGGAACTTCAGCCATCAAGGAACGGAAGCCGGGGACGAAGGTCCCGTACACATCATCGGTGATTACGATCAGGTCCGGGCGCTTGCTCTGTACCAGGGTGGACAGCCGCTGGATGGAGCTTTGGCGCATGGCCACGGAAGGAGGATTGCTTGGATTCACAAAAAAGAGCGCTTTGATGGATGGGTCGTTGAGTTTGTCAATCTCCGCATCCGGATACTGCCAGGTGTGCCGGCCATCCACTGAAGACATCTCGCTGGCATTGATCTCAACGATGTCGAAGTTAAACCGGTCGAGATGACAAACCTCGATGTAAGGAGTGAACATCGGAAGAGCGAGGGCTACCTTGTCGCCTCGATGCAACAGGCGGTTCACCATCAAGGAGTCGAAGATGTAGCACATTGCCGCCGTGCCACCCTCGACCGCGAAGATGTCGAATCTTCCGGCCGGCGCCTTGCCCCCGCACATTTCCTTGGCCAGATATTCGTGCACCACGCGTTCGGCATGGACCAGCATGCGATCTGGCCACGGGTATTGATCTCCGATGATGCTGTCGATCAACTCATGAACGAAGGCATCCGCATCGAAGTTGAATTCCTTCACGGCATACGGGATCGCCGCCTGAAGCAGGCCCACTCCGGGTGCATTGGGATTCTTCGCCAAAAAATCGGAAAATCGTTTCGCTATCCCACTCTTTTGCGGCATTCCGCCCAGGTCGGGTGCGTCCCATACCCTTTTCGATTCCTGGACCGCGAATGTACCGAGAGTGAAAAAAGCATCGCGCGGAGTCGTTGCGATCCAGTTCGGATTACCGCGGCCGGCATTCAACATCGCCTGAGCATTTTGCCGAGCGGCGTCGCCCGCAAGTTGAATCATTTTGTCTTTCAGCTCGAAGGGACTGAGCTTTTCAAACTCTTTTTGTTGTTCGAGGGTCACCGAAAGATGAAGTCTCGTTGCACTCGCCATGACTGTCCTCCTTGGACGAAATGAATTTGTACCTTGTTCGAATTCGGGCACCGTACCGGCTGCCGAGAGCAGTTCGACCGGCTGGCCTCAATCCTGGATTTGCCTTTGAAACCTGTAGGACACCTCTCTTTGAGGAGGTCGTCCCCCGTTACTTTCCTTTCACGCCTTTTCCCAAGGGGCCAACCGGCAAAGCTTAGTCGCCCGACGCGCTTCGTGCGGCCTTCGGCTTGCCTTGCTTTGTCGTTTCCGCTGAATCCTTCGTGGGCCCTTTCGCCGATTGCAGAAACGCCGGATTCAACAACTTCAATCCGAGCGTGGCGCTGAAACCATGGATCTCCTTGACGTCAAGCTTGCGCATGAATTCGATGGTCTGGGAGTTGATGACCTGTCCGGGCACCATGATCGGGAATCCCGGGGGATACGGAATGACGAAGTTCGCGGAAACCAGCGCGGGCCCTTCCTTCAAGCGCTTGTCAATTTCCGGGCTAGCTAGTTTTATGTGCTCGCATTGCGCCTCGCGGTAGGCCGCAAAGAACGCAGTGCGCATGTCGCCTTCGCTTGTACGGCTGGCGGGATCTTCGCGGAAACGGTCGAAGAAGCTGCTGAAGTTGGGAAGGTCTGGCACATCGGTCATCAGGGATTTCACACGAGCCTCAAAGGCTTGCTTCGCGGCGCCGCCGCCTTCCGCGAGTTTCTTTTCGATTCCCTGTGAAATCTGCACGAGAACCTTGATGAGCTGGGCGATGTCACTGCGGGTGTTGTTGATGTTGGTTTGCAGCAACACGCTGTTGCGCGAGGTCTTGTTCAATTGAATGTCATATTCAGCGGCCAGCAGACCCTTGAATTGTGTGCCGTCAAATCCCGCCGAGCCGCAAACCAAGGTAAGGCGAGTAACATCAAGCGCAAATTCATCTTCCTTGAAGGCCTTCACCGCGGTCGCCCAGTTCGCTCCGGGAGTCAGGTAGTCCACGAATCCGGAGTTGCGGAACTCCGCAGGAATCATGTCGTCCGCGCCCAACACACGGAAGTATTTCGACACGAGCGGATGCGAATTGACTTCACGCCGGATATCGAGTGCCAGTTGAATGGCACGATTCACCAATTCGTAGCCTTCCAACTCCATCTGGCGTCGCGCCACATCCAAGGTGGCAATAATCTGCAGATTTGGCGAGGTGGACGCATGAGTGAAAACCGCCTCGTGAAACTGCTCTTCGACCTTGTGGTAGTCCGGATCCTTGACCAGCACCATCGAACCCTGCCGCAGGCAGGACATGGATTTGTGCGTGGAATTGGTTTGGTAAACGCGCAGGCGGACTTTGTCCGGGTTGGCCAGCAGGCGAGTTTCCAGCAGTGTTTTCTGATCCGCCTTGAGCTCCGCTCCCAGCTTCTTCTCTTGCTCTTTGTATGCTGCGCGATAGGCGGGATCCTTGAATTTCTTTTCCAAGGTCGCTGCGGCTCCCATCGCCGTGCGGCGGCGGTAGAAGGGACTCCACCGCGCAAATCCGAACCACGCTTCATCCCAAAGGAAAATGAGATCGGGCTTGATCGCGAGGCATTCTTCCATCACCCGTTCAGTGTTGTAGATATGCCCATCGAATGTGCAGTTGGTGAGTACGAGAAGACGAGCACGATCCAGGCGTCCCTCGGCCTTTAAATCCAGCAGCGCTTTCTTGATTGTGCGCAGAGGTACCGCACCGTACATCGAGTATTGCGTGAGCGGGTAAGCTTCGACGTACAGGGGATAGGCGCCGGAAATCACCGCGCCGTAGTGATGCGACTTATGGCAGTTACGATCGACGAGCATGATATCGCCAGGCGCAAGCAGCGCTTGCTCGACCATCTTGTTCGAGGTCGAAGTTCCATTGGTCACAAAGAAAACGTGGTCGGCACCAAATGCGCGTGCAGCCTTGTCCTGGGCAACCTTGATATTTCCCGTGGGCTCCAAAAGGCTATCCAGTCCGCCGGTGGTCGCTGAGGATTCTGCAAGGAAGAGATTTGTCCCATAGAACTTCCCCATATCGCGAATCCAGTTGGATTTGAAAATGGATTTGCCCCTGGCTATCGGCAGGGCGTGGAATGTTCCTATCGGGCGTTCCGCGTATTTTTGCAGATTGTTGAAATAGGGCGTGTCGAAACGGTCTGCTATGCCGTCGAGAATGCTGAGATGGAGTTCTAGCGGTTCTTCCACTTGATAGAAAACGCGCCGGATGCAGCCGGCAGTGACGTCGCCAGCCACTTTCTCTACTTGCCGATCACTCAGAAAATAAATGTCTAGTTCCGGGCGAATCTGTTTCAAGCCATGGGCAAGCGCGAGGCCGTACTCGCCGGTATTGGCATCGATACCGCTGGCGGCCAGGTGACTCGCTAAAAATTCGCGCAGGATAGGGCTGTTGTGGGAAGAGGCAAACGGAATTCCCTCGTAAATGATCACCGCCTCAACGCTGCCGTTCAGAATGGTCGCCAGTACGGCGTCCTCATAGGTGCCAACAAATATGGGCTCATAGACGAATTTGTCCTGGGGCCGACGCAACCTTCGGAGGTCCTGCGTCAACTCCTGCCAAGCCGTCTGACGCGCGGGGCTCACCACCAGCACTTCGAAGTAAGGGCGGTGCACCGCGGTTTCTTCCCCTGAACCGGTCGCTTGGTTTCCCAGACTGATGGCGGCCAGCTCGTCGCCCTCCCAATCTCCTGCGTTGGTCCGGTAAGAATGCGTCAACAGTGCGGCGCTCATCGACTGAACAAGGCGAGCGGTACCCGCTGCGTCACCCGACGCGATGCGCTCATCGAGCGATTTCAGCAGGGCGTGTCCCGGATAAGCAAAGTAATCCTCCCACTGACGCAACTCCTGGAGACAATTTGCGACGGCTGCTCGTTGCTCCGCTCGGTTTGGCTGCTGCTGGCTGGTCGACCTTTCCCAATTGCGGGCCGCCTGCAGCAGCGTCCGCCAACGATCAAATCGCGCTTCGGCTACCATGAAAAATTGGTCTACTCGCGGAGCCTCCGGCTTGGCTGGCGTACCCATGATTTCCTCCATAGTTTTGTCCGATTTCCACTATTAAAAGGAGCTCTTTCGATTTCGCAGTGACCTGGGTCACTGGCTGCAATGAGAAACTTGCGCCAGCTAGCCGATACCGGCCCACTGCTGGCGGCACAAACTTGGCGTGGTGTTTTTCTAACTCGAAGGAGCAAACGCAACAACTAGGGAAATCCCTAGCCCGCGCAAGGTCGATTTTGTTTTAGTGCAGTTACGCACCATAAATGCAGGGTTGAGCATCGCGTCACACAGACACAAATCTGCTAAAAGATGAAGGCAAGAGTGAACGCAAGGAAACCGTCACGCTCGCGCGGCTGCGGGCGCAGCCAAGTAATTCGTGACCGCCAGCTCGAGATTAAAATGCATGGCTTCTCGTCCGAGAATTTCGCCCAACTCCGATTTTTGAATCATTCGCAACACTCCTGGATTCAGCCCCACCAGCCACAATATGACTCCACGATCACGCAAACTTTTCACTGCCTCACTGAGCATCTTCAGGGCGGTGTACTCGAGGTCGGGCACAGCACTGAAATCAATTGCCACCACCATCGGCTTGCTTGCATCGACCAACCGCCGCATTTTTTCTGCAATATTTCCAGTGTTCGCGAAAAATAGGCGCCCCTCAATGCGCAACAGCACCAGGCCGGGAAAAGTCTCGTCTGCAGGATGCTCTTCAGTGAGTGGCCGGAAAACATTGGTGCCGGGTTTACGCCCCAGGGCGTAGACAGGCGGGTCAGCTACCTGATAAGCCAGCCCCACAATCGACAGTACGATGGCGACGAGAATTCCTTTGAGTGTGCCAAGTGCAATGACTCCTGCGAAAGCCGCCAACGCCCAGGTGAACTCGGTTCGTCGGATTTTGAGAATATGCGCAAAATCTGCCGGCCGAATTAATCCGATGGAGTAGAAAATCACCACAGCGGCAAGCGTAGCGTAGGGCATGAGCGATAGGAGCGGCGCGAGTAAAAGCATTGTGGCCAGAGTGGCCAGAGCCGTAGCGACTTCCGCCAATTGACTGCGCGCTCCTGCAAGTCGGTTCACAGCCGTTTGGCTGGTGCCGCCGCCCCCAGGCATGGCCCCACAGAAAGCACCGCCTGCGTTCGCCAATCCGGTGGCCAGCAATTCACGATTGGCCTTGATAGACGGTTCCTCGCTCCGCGCAAACGCGCGGCCGGCAGCAATCGTCTCGGTAAAACTCATCAACGCGATACCCAACGCCCCGGGCCAGAGTTCTTGTGCAAGGCTGAATTCTGGAATTGTGAGCGAGGGCAGACCTTGGGGAATCCGTCCGATTAACTCCACTCCATGCAATTGGAGCCCTAGGAAACGCGCCCCGATTATTCCTGCGGCCACAGCGATTAGAGGGGCCGGCGCCCGTGGCAGAAATCGTTCGAATCCCACCAGCAATGCGATCATGGCCACCCCGACGGCCACAGTAATTAATGATGCTTCAGGGATCCCTTTGACGATGGCAGAGACGTTGTGGAGAAAGGTGCCTTTAACAATATGTATGCCGAGAATCTTTGGCACTTGATCCAAAACGATGACGAATCCAATGCCGGCTTTGAAGCCCACCAATACGGGCTCAGAAATGAAATTGGCGACGGAACCCAGCCTCAGGAGTGAAGCCAGAATGAGAATTGACCCAACCATAAAAGTCAGCATCGCTGAGGCTCTGAAAAGTGTCGCAGAATCAGCCCCGGGAACAACCTGGCCAAGCTCAGCAGCCGTTAAAATAGCAATCGTTGTGGTGGTACTAACGCTGAGTGGACGAGAACTGCCCAGCACCGCGTAGATCATCATGGGGACAAAGGCGGTGTAGAGTCCGACTTGAACGGGCAGGCCTGCAATCGTGGCGTATGCCATTGCCTTGGGAATGACGACTGCGGCTGTAGTTAGGCCCGCGATTAGATCCGGCCTTAACCAGTCCCGATGGTAGCTGAAGATCCAGTCTGCAAACGGAAGGTTTAGATGACTCCGAGGGCCGGTTGACAAGTCAGTCTCCGTCGTAATCTCTGAGTCGGGCGCAATTCCCCAACTCGCCGCCAGGAGATCAGCGCCCGACTGGGGTAATTGTTGACCTACGTGTGATTGTCGAACTCCAGGTATAACTTCCGGTCTGGAATGTTAACAGTTCGATTTTCCTTCCTGCACCTAGGGATTTGCCTAGTGGCGCTCCACGCCCACTCGCGATAGAGAGTGCATAGACAAGCAGGTCCACGGGGATTCCCCAATATGAGCGGCGTGCTCTCGCAAATTTGCCGCGTTTTGTCTATGCAAGGATGATGGTATCTAAGTTAAAAACCAACTTGAGCGTTCCATCGGAAGCTATCATTCCGCTCTGGAAAGAGCACAGGAACTGATCACCGTTCTCACATTTACCACTACATTTGACGCCACGGGATTTTTTGGCCGCAGAGGGTCGCGGCACTCCGATTTAGTAGTCATTCGTTTCGACTCCGGACCGCAGCTGCCAACACGGCATCCCAACAAATGGGTTTCGCTTGGTTCCTCACTTTCCGAAGCGATTCAATCCGTAGACGCTGCCGTATCGAACGGCCAATTGTCATCCGTTGGTTGCCAGGATTTGTCAGGGTTATAAAGCTCCATTTCCCTGAAAATCTTCAGAGTATCCGGGCCCAAATCCTTCTGATAAACAATCCCCTGGTAGCTGACGATGAAGGTCTTCACTCCGGTGACGCTATATTCCGCCGGAGCAGCAGCGAGTGCGAAACCCCCGATCATTGCTCCCTCAACAACAAAATCTATCTTGCCAAGAGGAGCCGCGGGACCCTGCCCTTTCAAAATCTTGAAGTAATCTCCGTGGTATGGCTTGGACTTATCCGTGTAGCCTTGCTGCAAGGCATCCGCGATGTTCTCTGCAATCGGCCCGCCAAGGGTTCCGTCCGGGTTCTTCCACACCAGACCGTCGTGTTTGCCAGGGGTGCTGATGACACGCTGTGCGTACTGGTTCACTTTCGCGTTATCGTGTTTTTCCAGAGCATATTCGTGCTGGGCATCCACATAGCCGCGGCAGATTTCGATTGCATCCAGTTCGTTGCTGCCGATGCGGCGGTAGAGCATCTCCTTGCGGCCGGCAGCGCTATCGAAGATCCACCTCCCAGTTCGCTTCACAATGGGGATCGCAAGAGGCCAGTCATCGTCTCCGACAACGAGAGTGGCTCGATTCGGATTCTTGTTGTCAATCACGATGGAGTTTTTCTGTTGCGATTTTGCGTAAAAAGCGGCTGCAATATTCTTGTCTTTGACGGGGTCCTCGGAAGAGACTAGGTCTTCACCCAGTGGTCCGAGAATCTCGATCAGGGCCGGAACATCAAACGTTTTCGTCGCCTGAATGAAAGCCTCGGCCGCGTCTTTCGGTGTAGCGAAGGTCTTCTGGCTTTGCTGCGGGGCTGCCGTTTCTTTCTTTTGCGATAGTGTGGACGACGCGGAGATAAGCGCCAGCGCGCATGCGAAACCAATGAACCACAGCCTTCTGACAGCAGTCCTTGCGTACGAATTCATCTCTTGCGATTTCATTTGCGTTTCCTTCTCCATAAATTGTCTACCTCCGTCGTCCGCCGCCACCACGCGAACCGCCACCACCCCCACCGCGAGAGCTCATGCTGGAACTGCCGCGGCTGCTACTGGCACGCGCCGAACTCGCACTCGCCCCACTCGAGCCACCACCAAGGGCACCTCCCTTGGAGCCGGCGCCCGAGGATACGCTGCGATTGCCTACGCGATCTCCCCCGCCACCGCCGCGATCTCCCCCGCCACCGGCACGGTCTGCCCCGCCACCGGCACGATTGCTTGCGCCTGACTGTTGCCCGCGCGAACCGGCGTCACGCGTGCTGGCTTGTGATCTGTTGCCCTGCTGAGAAATGTTCTGTCGGGCACCTGCCTGACGGTCGGATGCCGAAGCCCCTCGGGTTGTTCCTCCGTATTTATTGGCGGTTGCTTTATTGCCGTAGGGCGTTCCGCCCCGATGTTGCGCGTTGTGTTGCCAGCTATTGCCTCCTGCTCCGCCACGGTTGCCGCCGCCGCGAGTAGGTTGGTTGTTTACGCGGTTGCCGCCGTTGACGTTGCTGACGTTGCTGTTGCGGTTGAAATTGTTGTTATTGTTGATCGTGATGTCGTTGTTTCCGCCCCACCCGGAACCATAACCCCAACCTCCACCCCACGCTGCTCCCATAGCAAGTCCAACTCCAAAGGAAATTGCCATTCCTGCCGCATAATACCCCGCCGGCGGATAGGCAATGGGGGGGTAGGGGTAAGCTGGCGCGCCATAGACGACGACTGGGTCGTAGCTCGGAACATAAACGACTTGAGGATTAGCCTGTTCAATAACGATAACCTGTTTGGACTCCACCACCTTGGTTTCCACTTTCTGCTGTTCCGTGGATTTCAGGTTGCCCTTCTCCTGGGCCTTCTGACGCATGCGCTGCGCGGCGTCCATGACGTCACTTTGCTGCGCGAGAAACGCATTGCCGAGATCGGTGGTCCACTGAATGTCATCCGCCAAACGCTTGACCACATCCGGCATTGCGGCCAGGCCCTGGATGCTGGGATCCCAGGGCTGCTTTTGCACAGCATCCGCCAGCGCCTTGTCCTTCAAATTCTTGTTTTTCGCAAGCCATTGCTGGAGTTGAATAATTTCCAGCGGGTAAGTCGAAGCCACGAGCACTTGCGCAAGCATCGGGTCCGGGTACAGCGCGATGGGCGCAACCAGCGAGTCAAGTTGATCCGGGGGAATTTTGGGGGCTTCTTGCTCGTTTTGCGGAGCGGTCTGCTCCTGTGACTGAGCGGCTAGAATTGCTTCTCCGGGCGCAAGCAGCGCAGAACACAGAACGGCGACGAAGCTTTGCGCGACTTTCCAGAGAAATTTAGATCCGAGAGTTTTCATTTTCATAACTGAGCTTTCCTTCGTTGCATCCGCCCCTGTACAGATCCCTCCGCACTCCCGTCTCTTCTTTACAGGAACGGGCTTCCTTCGCCTGACTTTTAACCAGAAGGGTCGTTCCCACAACTAGGGAAATCCCTAATGGCCTGTGGATGGCTTCCTGTTCAAGTTCCGGCCGTTCGGCGAAATCTGCGGCCGAGGTGTACCCCGCGCTGACACAATTTTCATTTGGGTGCTTTCCAGGCGGCCGCCTGATATTTGCACCTGAGTTCGCGCCAAGCGACGCTGAAGCGAACTTATGGGAGGTGCCACACGACTTCACGTAGAACACTGCGTCATTGTCTCAGCAGCTGCAATTGTCAAGAGTAACAAGCAGGGCACCCAGATAAAGCGAGCTCTGCCGGGTATTCTCTCAGCTGGTTGTACCAGCGCCGGTTAAACGCGCACGTCAGGCATGTAGGTAAATCTACATTCACTGGTCCCATGACCCAGAACATCGGGAGCTACACGCCTGGTCTCGAGGTGAGCTCTGCGAGGTTGCTGCTACTTTAAGTCCACCGGAGGCCCGCTGACTCGCTTCGCCTTGAGGTCCACAGTCACCTCGACTCGGTTGGCAATCTTGATGAAAGGAATACCGCTGTTCATCCCGTAGTCTTTACGATCGAAGGCCATCGTCCCTTTGATGGTGCCTGCGCCTGTGCCCTTACCGGCAATCGTCAGTGTTAGCTTTTCCGCTTTGCTAACCCCACGGATCGTAAAGTTGCCGCCCACCTCAAGGGTGTCAGGGCCAGTCTGTACAATCTTCGTGGACTTGAACGTGATCGTTGGATTTCGCTCGACGTCGAAGAAGTCCTTGCCCTTCAGTTTGCTGTTTTTCATCCCACTTCCCGTGTCCACGCTGGCAGCCTGGATCGTAATCTCTAAAACGCCTGTCGAAAGATCAGGCGACGTAAATGTTAGGGTGGCGTCCCACTTATCAAAATCCCCTTTAATGGCCACCGACGCTTCGACGTCGAATTTGATTGAGCTTTCTGTCGGCGTTATCTCGAAAACAGGCACCTGTGCCCGGCTCACTGACACAAAAGCGGCTGATACGAAAAGGCACAGAATAGTCCATCTCATGGAAGCTTCCTTTCAATATAATCGGCACGGCAAGAATGCCTTCGCCCTGGCCTCATTCGCATTTACCGGACCTCCGGCACTATCACACCGCTTTGAAAACGATGCCCTATACTGCGATACGCTATTCTGAGCAAATCTTACGGCTGGGGGGCCAGGACTCGGAGAGACGTCGGGGGTAGTGAAGACTCACCGAGTCCTGCTATGCGTTCTAGGCCGGAGGGGTTGCACCGACCTGTCCCTGCTGTCTTGTGCTTAACCTTTTAGACGCGGCGCCGACTGCAGACAACTAGGACAATCCCTAGGGGGGTCTCCGAGCTTTACGGTTGTGATTCGGCAACAACTCGGCATTCGGATTCGTGGGTTCCCAGGTGACGCAGTAAGAGCAAATCGCAGGTCGAACAGTTTGGGTTCTTCTATGATCTGCCATTAAGAGGTCTTCCGTCGGTTCGACGGATGCTTGTGAGTCAGGAGGGCAATCTCGCCGGATCGGCGGTGAGCTCAAAAACCGCCGCTGCTACCACAGCGCAGCCTTCTTGTGCTGCCATTGTAGAGTGCGCCCGGTGATTGTTCAGCTGGCCCCCAGCCCCGAAGCCCGCTCGAGAGGTAGCCAAGCCTCCAGCTGTGTTCCTTTCCCTGGATCCGAATGAATCTTGAACTGTCCACCCAATAAGTGGACGCGTTCTTCCATGCTTAAAATGCCGAGGCCCGTTTTCATTGCCACCTTCCGGGCGTCAAATCCTGAGCCCTGGTCAGAGACAACGACGATTAATTTCTTGCCATCTTGATAGACACGCACGTGAGCTTCATTTGCACCGCTGTGTTTGCTCACATTCCTAAGCCCTTCCTGAACGATGCGGAACAAACAGAGGGCGGCATCGGAATGGATCGCTTGCGGAATTTCATTGTGGGTGAATTCCACTCGCACACCTTGTTGTACCTGAAATTCCTTGCAAAACGCCCTCACTCCCGGCACCAGCCCCAAGCGCTCCAGCGTGGAGGAATGCAGGTGATGAGAAAGTGTGTGAAGGTCGGCCCCGAGTTCGCTGGCGGAATTCACTAGTTCGTGCAATTGGCGGCTCGCCTCCTGAGCCGAAGTGGGAATTGTCTCCGCGACGTTTTCCATTCCCAGGGCTAGCAGCGCCAGGCGTTGGCTGTAATCGTCATGAAGTTCGGAAGCTACGCGGCTCCGCTCTTGCTCCTCCGCGTTGATCAGCATGCCGCTTAGTTGTGATTGCCTTTCTTTGGCGAGTTCTAACTGCCTGCGGTTGTATTGCAGGTAAAGGATGACAAAAGATAGGCCGAAGATGACGACGAACGCCGTTACCCACATCCATCGAGTGCGCTCCCACAGACTGAGCTCACGGAACAGGACGGCACTTCCTGGAGGTAGGCTGCTTACTGGAATATTCCATTGTTGCAATTCATGCCAGTCGAACATGTACACGCCAGGAAGAGTCTGCATAGGAATTTCATGGGCTTTCTTCCCGTCCAGTAGTTCCGAAACAATCTGACCTGTAATCTGCCCTTGCTTTTCATATGTCATCACGTATCCGCCGACAATTCCGTGTCCGACATACGTGTCGGACATACCAAAGTCCGGGCCATTAGAGGCTGCCGTGATCACGGGGAGTGCCTTTGTTGCGTTGAGAAATCTAGTTCCGGTGGAATCCTGAAAGAAGGATGTGTAGAACTCGATGGAATGGTCGGGTAAACTCTGTAACTGCGCCACTAACCTTCCCAGTTCCATTTGAGACAGATAGTGGATGTCCACTTTGTTGTTGAAGGAACTGAGCTTTGCTTGCGTCACCGACGTTACCACCTTGTCGAAGGGGGAACTACCACCTACCACATAAACGTGACGCGTGTCTGGGAGAAGATGCAATGCCACTTCAAGAGTTTTTTCAGGTTCAAGTGTCAACCACGTTCCTGTGAACCTAGAATCAAGCCTTGGATTGCTCAATTGATCGGCACTTGTCCCGCAAATAACGATAGGGATATCCAAGAACATAGTCTGGGTAGGATTTGAAAGAAAATCCACCGCGCCCGGGCCCACGGCTACTACCACGTTTATTTCTTGACTGCCATATTTCTTCGTAAGCCAGTCTCGTGCTTCGTCTCCCGACGGGCCGCTTGGAAATGCCAACAGATCGAGACTCTCAAAATAAAACTCGACGTCGTGAGTATGTGTCTTCTGCACCCAGGCGACAATTTGTTGCATCGTCAAGCTGATAGCGGGGTGAGACGGACCTACATCTGTGATGACCAGCACGTTTTTCTTTCGCGGGACCTGTCCAGTTGCACCAGGAGCTAGCAAGAACACAGGGAGAATTAATGCTAGTAGCCGAAGATATTTCCAGGCTGAGCAAGGTTGTGGAGGACCCAAGCGCCAATTACTTTCGCCCTTCATTAGTTCGTACCTGAGTTTGATCGTATCCACCTATAAGCTAAGAGGGAATGCTGTGCAAGTGTAAGATTCAGGCTCTGGTTTACTTCGAAAGGGACTATCCTTTGGATACTGTGCGGTTACGCGCTCAAACATGGTAAAAGGGAATTTCCCGGTCTTAAAGACGAATTGACCCTACTCGCTGAGAGCGACGCCAACAAAATAACAGTTACGTTTCACTACGACCTTTCGGTCGAGAGGATTCCCTGGCCTTGCGATGCTGTTCTTCTTCCACGCTAATCAGTTTGTAAGCAACCCCCGGAACGACGGGGTCATTCAGTTCACGCCGCTAAATTCCGCTGCTTGCGTCGCCATCATCAACTCGCGTTGTTCGATGCGTTCCAAAAGAATTTTTACACGAGCGAACAATTTGTCGATACCAGCCGCCTGCATCACATCATTCGCGGCCCACGCCGAGATCTGTTCCGTTACGAGAAATTCCCTTAGGGTAATCAATTCGTTTTGTGTTGCGTTGCCAAACACTTGGAAGAACTCGTCGAAAGGATTGTGGGTATTGGATTGCATATTTCCCTGCCTCCGTGACCGGCCAGCGCCGATGGGTTGAACCCGACCGCTCGCGTGTGACCTGCGCGTAACCTTCTAGACTTGGCCCAGCTACCAAGCGACTAGGGAATTCCCTAGTCGCACGGACATCAAATCAAACGTAGGGTTGAGATCTGTGTATGTATTCGGTCAGTGGCGCAACTCAGGCAAAAAAGTGCGCACCGCGGAATACGTTATGTTGGTCGCGGTCGCCGATGTTTTCGGCCACCGATGGTGTCGGTGCCCTGCTCGAGCCTCTTGACCGTGCAATGGCGCGCAAGTATTGCCAGAGAGCACACCTGACCTGAGTGGGAGAACGCGTTGTGATTCTCGACCGACCGATGCCCGATAAGTCGTATCTGAGCCGGGCCGTTGAGGTCTCCCTTCACATTGGGCTTATCTTTCTGCTTGCTGCTGCCTGCCTTAGCATTCTGAAACCGTTCATCGTCTTGGTCGCATGGGGACTGATCATCGCCATTGCGGGTTACCCAGGATATTGCTGGCTGCAGAAACTGCTGGGCGGACGAGGCGGCTTTGCGTCTATCTTATTTACCATCCTGCTCCTCATCGTCTTGATCGTGCCGATTGCGCTGCTCACTCAAACGCTGGTCGAAGGCTTCCAAGGGCTCGCGGTCCGTCTTCACAATGAAACCCTGACGATTCCGCCACCGCCACCAACTATTGCAACCTGGCCGATTATTGGCAAACCGTTGAGTGATCTCTGGAGCTCGGCTTCCAACAATTTCCTTGTCGCACTTCGGAGCCTGGCTCCGCAGCTTAAAGCGGCTACCAACGGACTACTCACGGCGGCCGCCGGAGTTGGACTGGGCGTGGTGCAGTTTTTCGTCTCGATTCTGATTGCGGGATTCTTTCTCGCCAACTCTACCCAGGGCGCGGGAGTTTCGAGAAAACTTGCAATCCATCTTTTCGGAAATAAGGGTGCGGAGTATGAAGCACTCGCTGGAGCGACTGTACGCAGCGTTACCACCGGCATCCTTGGTGTAGCTTTGATCCAATCTCTACTCGCGGGTCTCGGTTTTCTAGTGGTTCGGCTCCCAGGAGCGGGCCTCTGGGCACTGCTGTTTCTCATTGCGGCTGTGCTTCAGGTTGCGAGCCTGGCGCTGATCCCCGCCGTGATCTATGTTTTTGCGACCACGAGCACTGCCAAGGCCGTGGCCTTTTTGATTTGGTGTATTGTCGTCGCCCTCATAGACAACGTTTTGAAGCCGTTGCTGCTCGGGCGGGGCGTCCCGGTTCCCATCATCGTCGTCTTCCTAGGTGCGATCGGCGGCTTTTTGGCGATAGGCATTATCGGCCTCTTCGTCGGCCCCATTGTTTTGTCGGTTGGATACAAGCTGTTCCTGGCCTGGCTGGACGCAGACATTGAGATAGCGCCCGACGCACCATGAGGCCATTGCCATTGGGCCAACACTTTGGGGGCGGGCTGGCTTCGAACGAATTTAGCTCGCAGACACGCCCAACCCGCAGAGAGAAGGAGAATACGATGACACTCAAAAATGCACGCAAATTCAGCATTCGCAAATGCCCCGTGTTCCGCAGCGCTTGCTAGGGAATCCCCTAGTATCCGGACACCAGAGTATTCAGGAGAATTGGAAAGCACCACTTTCTAATTTGGACAAGTGCGGAATGGAGAAGTGTCTTGCGGCGTGCCGTGCTACTGATCGTGCTCTTCCTGGTACTCGCTCTCTCGCACCGGACCACTCGTGCTCAGGAACTATCTGAAGCTCACACCGCCTCTGGCAATCTTCTTTCCACAAAGGTGCCCAAGTCCGATCTCCGGGCTGACTTGCGCCTGCCGATACTCGTTGCACAATCGAATCTCTTTTCGGACGACGCCTTGCTGCCGCTCCAGCTGTATCTGCCGACTCCCACGCTCCTTGCTTCGGCTCCAGCCACAGCCCCCAAGAACATGCTTCTCCTCCCAACTACTTCTTGCTCCTCCCCCGACCAGATCGGCTTGCTTTCCCCTTGTTTCGCTCCCCTTGCGCCGAGATTAACCATCCCGGAGGACATGCACGGGCTCTCACTCACTAAGCCCATCCAGCCGGCTCCTCGTCACACTGAAAAGTTTCACTGGAAAACCGCTTTCTGGCAGTCTTTCGGCTTCCTCGTCGTCGGTCATGGCTTTCGTCTAGCAAACGATGCCGGCGCCCGCTACCTTCTTTTCCACAAGCCTTTCTGGCATGACTACTGGGCGTCCGCAAACGACTTTCACATGTCTCGCTGGGGCGACGGCGACTGCTTCCTTGTCAATTACATCGGGCATCCCATGGAAGGCGCTGTCTACGGCGACATCTTCATAAATAACGATCCAGCGGGTCGCTCCGCGCGTTTTGGCAAATCCTCGAATTACTGGTACAGCCGTTTGAAAGCCATGGCTTGGGCGACTGCATGGGAAGCTTATTTCGAGATCGGTCCAGTTTTCAGCGAAGCCGCGATTGGAAACGAGGGCGGCTATACCTACGTCCCTGGCTGCGGTATGTACCCTTGTCAGGGAAAACCGGGTGTTCACTACAAACCTCCCACCAACAACACTGGCTGGGTTGACTTCGTCATCACCCCCACGGTCGGCATGGGCTGGATTGTTCTCGAAGACGCCATCGAGCGCGAACTCGTTGACCGCCTGGCGAAGGATAGCCCGAAGCTCAAGTACAAAATTCTTCGCGGCTCTCTTGCTCCCAGCCACACCTTTGCCAATATGTTCGCCGGGAAGAAGCCATGGTTCCGTTATTCCGAGGAAGGAACTTTCATTCAGAGCTTCGGTGTACCGCTTCATCCCGCTGAGCGTCCCGCTTGGAAGGATGATCCTCGTTACAGCCTCGGCGTCCAATTCATTTCGATGAATCTCCGTCTGGACAACGAATCCTGCTCCAACTGCAAGCAGTTCATTCCGGGCTACGGATTCGATTTCGGTTATCGCATCGCGAAGTACGCTTACTTCGATTCGGTGGTGAATCTATTCCCAGGTTCGGGTTCTTACGGCCATAACGGAGCTGCACAAGAAGGGCTCGCCGGCCTCAAACTTGGGAGCACTCTCGGCAACTGGGGCTTGTTTTCCAATCTCCGCAACGGCTTCATTCACTACGACAAAACGCTTGTTCCGGGAAGTTCTTCCAACTACGAGAGCGCGTGGCGCTATGCTCTCGATTTTGGCGGCACCCTGGAGTACGCTGTCTCCCGCAATTCCACTTTCCGTCTCAATGCGGGCACCACCCTCATTCATTACTTGCAGGGCTATAGCGACCCAAATCAGATGCCCACCAGTGTTATCTCCACACAGTATTATTCCTTCCGGGGCAGACCCTACCTTACCAGCGGTTACACCTACCGATTCTGAACCGGCCGCAAGCTATTGATTTGTTCAAAATGAGGGGGATTGACTCTTTGCGGGAAGAAGCATGGGATAGCATTTGGGTAAAGGGTAGCCGCGACGTTCTCCGGACTTCTCTTGGTACTTGCGCAGCTTGACGAGCCTCGCGGGAGAAGACGCCGCGACCGGAAGAACCTTGCATCCCGGGAGAAATCGATTCTCCCGAATCCGCCGTAGCAACCATGAGCATGGGACGCGGCGTGAACCTATAAAGAGACAGCCTGAATACGGAATATATGACATCGAGTGACTCACACTCAAGGAGGCATTGATACCTATTGATTGGCTGCGTGAGGGATCCAGCCTTCAACTTCGTTCAGAGTTTTATAACGCATTCAACCATCCGCAATTTGCCAACCCCGACGCCAACTTCACCTCCCCCACCTTTGGCGTCATTAGCGACACGAGCGTCAATGCTCGCGTGATCCAACTGGCGCTAAGGCTTGCGTTCTGATGATCCGGTCCTTGTCGATTGCCCAAGAGATCCCTCAGCTTACAGTCCTCCCGCTCTTTTCAATTCAAGCCGCTGCCAATTGCTGACCCTGCGGCGAGCCGTGTGGGAGTGATATTCGCCGAGTTGGCTAGATCTTCGTTGGTCACATCGATCTCGATGCCGCCAGAGACTTTTTGGCCGATGTTCTTTGCCATTCTGAAAAGGACGTGGGCGAGCCTTTCCTGGGCTGTCTTGGAACCAATGCTGCGTGCGCAGTGACATCCGAGGCGAAGTAGTCCACGGCTATCAAAAGAGCGTTACCCAGGAGCTCGCCACCACAGTAAATACGCTCACGGATAAATTAAATCCATGTGCCTAAGGTACCTGTTGCGCGACTTACTGAAAGGCGGGTTCCGGAAGAAACCTTTCCGAAAAAACCTTCGTCATCTTACCTGGCAGGAGCGTGTTGCGAAAAGTAGGACCGACCAGCGAGCACCGCATGTATCGCGGGCACCAAATGGTGCTTCATGCTGGACTTTTGCACGTACCCCAACGCCCCTCCGTCTTTGCATGCCTCGACGAACTCTGGTTCGGAATGCATGGTCAGGAAAACGAATATTGCTGTGCAACCAGCCTGCCCGAGTTTACGCATGGCGTCGATTCCGTTCACAACCGGCATGCTGATATCAGTCACAATTACGTCAGGATGGAGACTGCGGGCTTCCGACACCAATGCGGCACCATCGGCTGCTGTCCCTACGACATCAAAATAGGGAGACAGGAGGGCAATCTCGGCTTCGAGCAGAGCTAGGTGGTCATCCGCTAATAGGACGCGTGGGCGAATCAAAGTGTTCCCCGCAAGCATGATGGTGGGCTCGGATTAGTCGCAGAGCGGCAAACCGGGCAGGGCAAAATGCTCCGTTGAGACTACCTGCGGGAATGAATGCCGGGCTACTAGGGAAATACCTAGGCGCAGTGATGCTGCGAAATGCGCTCCTAGCCACTTCTTCGAACGGCATTAACCAGGACCGGTTCGGTAAGGAACGAGAGCGGCCATTGTTTGAAGGCAAGCAAAACCCGGACTGTGGTTACCTGTGAGGTAAAAAGTGCTTCCGGAGCGTTATTCAAAGATCCTCAAGTACTGAAACCTGTGGTTAAGGGGCACAAGCTTTGGCAGCTTACTCGACTGAACTGAGCACCCACCGGACGAGTTCTTGGTCGCCGTTTGATAGGTCCGGAAGCCTGGTTTTCAGTGCTTCGAGCAGTTCCCCATCGAACAGTTCAGGGCGTGGTTTCTCGCCACTCTTCTCGAATAGTTGGCGGTATGCGCGTGCTAAAGCAACTACCCCTGCGAGAGACGCTAACGCACGCCCTCGGAATGATTCTATGACGAAACCGCCGCTTCTGAGGTCACATCCCCCAGTGGAAGCAAGTTCGACCCAGTAAGGATTTGCCAATTCGACATTGGTGGGGTCGGAATCGAGAGTTTTCTTGAGGTTGGCCAGCTTTTGTTGAATTGGATATTTGTCTTCCGTCATAAGCGCCCACCGGCAGCTCCAGCCTGCGAGTCCCAGAACCGACAGATCGCTCGCTCTGTCGGGCGTGTGATTGTGCAATCAGCGGCGCCAGTTTCTGAACGGAAGATTCGAACCCGGTTACCTGAAGAGTGTCCCTCGTTCAATCATAGTGCCGCCACCGACGGGAAGCGATTGTTCTCCACACAATTCCACGCAACAAGACGCCATGCGCCTCGTCTAAATTGTCGGCGAGGGCCTAAGCGTCCTTCCAGCAATTCTCTTATCAGTCACATAGAGAGCGAAGGACGCCACAGGAATCTGCAGCAACTCGGCGTCGGGGGGCTTCACTTACCGTAGGACTCGCTTATTCGATATCTGGGTCCCAGGACGAACTTCTCCATTCATCCAACCTTATCGGGCACAACTCTGGTTCTTAGGGCTTGACCGAGATCAATCCCTGTTTCAGGGCAAATAGGACCATGTCGGCGCTGCTCCTGAGGTTGAACGATTGCTGAATGTTGTGTTTGTGGAACTCCACAGTCTTCTCACTTATTCCCAAAACATCGGCGATCTGCTTCACGGATCGCCCCTCGGCGTGCATTTGAACGATCTCCTTTTGTCGCTGGGTCAATTCCTTTGAGAATTGGCGCGCCCTGGCCTTTGTTGCAACCCAGTCTTCCGCTCTCAGCTTGGGCGTTAAGTAGGGCTTCCCATGCAACACATGATCGATCGCCTGTAACAGTTCCTTTCCGGCTGAGTGTTTCAGTACAAACCCGATTGCCCCGAGTTCGAGAGCCGCAGCTGCAAGATTTGGGTCGTCCTGCATCGTCAGAAATATAAACTTGATATTGGGCGCCTCTAATTTGATTCTCCGGGCTGCTTCCAGCCCATTCAGGAAGGGCATGCTGATGTCTACGATAATCACGTCCGGCCGGAGTTGCATGGCTTGCTGTATCAAAGCGCGACCGTCAAGTACCACCCCTACAATCGCATAAGTTTTTTCCAGATAGCCCCGTAGTGCTTCCGCGAATATCGCGTGGTCATCCGCGATTAGGAAGCGTGGAGATGCCCCACGAGTAGGTATACGTTCCATTAGCGCCCCCCCAACCAATTAATCGTGGCATTTACAGTCGAGTTATCGACGACGAAACTGGACTGAACTCTGAGATATGCCAGACGTCTATGTTGGAGATGTTGCTTGTCTCTACCAGCGGGAGCAACTGGCAGAAGTAACAGATTGTGGATTCAGATTTAGCGATTGGGGCGAAACGTTCAGGCAGCGGGTTGACTCTCAAGATTGCTGGAGTACAACATCACGCTGGATCCCGGGACGAGGAAGAACGGCGACGGACGCATCGCAAAAAGACAGAAGAAGTTCACAGATTGCTGCTCCCTTGCGTTCGCGGCAAAAGCCCGACGAATTCGTGTTGACGTGGGAAGGAGGAAAACCAGTGCGCGACTTCAGGGATCGGTGGGACAAGCTGACCGAGGCGGCCAACATGGAGGGCCTACTGCTACACGACCTTCGGAGGAGCGCTGTTCGAAATCTTGTCCGGGCGGTGGTGCCGGAGCGAGTCGCGATGACGATTTCCGGTCATAAAAGTCGGTCGATTTTCGACCGGTATAATATCGTGAGCGAAACAGATCTTGCCGAGGCGGCCAAGAAAATCAAGCGCAGCCGCGAGAATAGCCTAAGTACGGCCCAAGTACCCGCTACGGCTGAAGCGAGTTCCAAAGCGGAGCAGCAGCTAATCAACTGAAAGTATTGTAAGATAGCACCCTGTGCCCGAATGGCGGAACTGGCAGACGCGCTAGATTCAGGTTCTAGTGGCCTCACGGCCTTGGAGGTTCGAGTCCTCTTTCGGGCACCACTTAATCGCTTCGACAATTCTCCCAAACGGATTCGACGGC